>Ga0310345_10004619_pt1 | contig 12466 bp, 7 predicted proteins | sample HC15DNA20500_MG_FD_204667 | JGI IMG/M metagenome (GOLD analysis project Ga0310345, IMG submission 204667) | Marine microbial communities from station ALOHA, North Pacific Subtropical Gyre - HC15-DNA-20-500_MG | ecosystem: Environmental > Aquatic > Marine > Oceanic | place: Pacific Ocean: North...
CTACCATTCCATTCCGCATTTCACCCGTTCGGAGATCGACCACGCGCAGCCCGACTACTGGGAGAAGCGTCTGGGCCGTCAGGCACAGTTGGGGATCATGGCTGGCAAGATCGGCTGGGCCGACTTGGACGCCCTCCGTCAGATAGGCCAGTTGGAGCCGCTGATCGACCAGTATCAGGAGACACTGGAGGCTGTCGCCGCACAGGAACTGGAGGGCGCCCAGTGAAATACCTGCACTACAAGTTGTCTGAGGGGGTCTGGGGTACGAACCCCTATGACGCTATTGCCGCCCTTGGTGGCCTGTTGGACCCATCTTCGTATGTGGCTGTCAACGGTTACCGCCTTGGCTATGCGACTGGTGACTTCGACCCGGGCGACCTGAGCGACGACTGGGATGTCACCGAGATCACCCAGTCGGAGGCGCTGACGTTTGCGTTGACTATTTGGGATGAGGCCACCGTTCGGAGTAACGGTTACATCGAAGATCCGCCCCGACCAGAGCCACCAGAGAACTAAGCCATGTCCGATGTGGTCACCGACCTGAAACAGTTCAGTGTCAGCAGGGTAACGCTGGGGCTGATATTGAGCGTGGCGATGATCGCAGCGGTTATCACATGGAACTCGGCACGACTGGTGGCCCGCATCGACCAGTTGGAAGCAGCGGTGGAGAGCATTGAGGACAGTATGGACTTCAACGGGTACGCCCGCAGCACAGACCTTGACCAGTTGGCTGTACGCGTAAATCAACTAGAAGTAAACCATGCCGACGGTTGAATACAAGCCGACACATAAGTTTTTGGGACAGAACGCACGATCTATTGAATACGAACTACGCAAAATACAAGAAAAACTGGACAATCTAGAGGCTCGCGTAACGGCGTTGGAGCCGTAGGAGTAGATATGGGTATTCGCAGAGCAGCATCAGAATACGGATCTAGTGTCGGTGACGAAGCCGTCACGGTGTCCACCGTTGCCATCGGGATAACAGCGGCATCGGGGGCCATCGCCGCGATGATTACCAATGGTGCGGAAGCGATTCGGATGCGATGGGGGACGCCTACAGCCAGCGTGGGTCATTACATCAACCCGTACAGTGTCTTGGACTTGTATCAGGATGATATGGCGGATGTGAAGTTCATTCGCGTAGGTGGCTCAGATAGCACGATTCATGTCACGTACTTTGGTTAGGAGCGAGTATGCCCTCAAGGATTACCCAGAGAATAGATCAAGTCCCTACCGGGGACATCACAGCCGTTCAGACAGCCTCCCTGAGTGGTTTGGCTGGGGGCGGAACGAGTGGCGCTATTGCCCTTACTGTGGACGCGAGCAACCTGACGGCTCTGGGCGCGACCGTCGCTACGACCGACTATGTTGTGATCTACGACACAGATGGGAGCGCCACTAAGAAAGTCCTAGTGTCGAACATGCCGGGGCTATGGGCCTGAGTAATGGCATACCCCACGTATGAGTCTCGCGCAGCGGGTATCGACACTCGTACCGTTGAATACGGTTACGGGATGGATGATATTCAGCGGGCCAGCGAGCGCCTAGATCGTAGTTCTACGCTTCAGAAGTTCAATCTGGGCAAACAGTTTCAGGAAACGCTCCGGGCTATGCCCGGTGCGTTCAATCGCCGTGGGATGTTGGATTCCGGGCAGTATCAGCGTGGTCGGGAGCGCGCAGCGGGCCAACAGGAGTTGGCACGCCTTGGTTTACTAAGCACAGAAGAGGACGCTCGCTCTCAGATCGACCGTCAACGTAATCTGTTGGAAGAGCAGTTGTACGGGGGGTTGGAGGATGACGCTATCGCTAATGCGTTACGTCGGTTCACTTTGGCGCAAGCACTTCAAGGACTCGTCTGATGCCGCTACCTACCAACTACACCGGGGGTGGCGCTGATCTCATCAAACAGATTGCCGATGAGTTGGCAGCGAAATACGCGGGAACGAATAACGCGTACATGACCGACCCCACTCAGGGTCGTGAACGTATCGAAGCCGAAGCCATTCAGATGGCGGTCAATCAGGGATGGGGAACTTACGGGGACACGGTAACCCGAATGGGGAACATCGGTGAAGGGGCACCGCCAGCGAACCGGGGCTGGGAGTTCAACGCAGCACTTCAGGATCATGTCCCTGTGGGGGGGGAATGGCAGAACGCTCTTCTTGAGGGGTACAACCCGGATACGGGAGAGGTTCCTCGTTTCAAGTACCGGGAGTTCGTACCGAACACGGTGCAAACTACTGCTACTGATATTCTGAATGGCAGTAGCGCCTTGGATCAGGCAATGATCGACGCTCTAGGTCTTGACTCTGGCTCCCCCGTTGGCGACCCGACCCTGATGACTACGGCTACGAATGCCCCTCCAGAGATTACGAATGCCACGTTGGGTCCGTACGGTGTTTTCGGTGGTCCCCTACATACTACGGCTACGAACGCTCCCCCAGAGATTACGAATGCCACGTTGGGTCCGTACGGTGTTTTCGGTGGTCCCGTGGATGCTACGGCTACAGATTTCACAGGGTTTGAGAGCCTTGGTGTGGCACCACCGCCAACGCTGGCGGGTGCCGTCCAAACGGCGGAAGATGCCCAAAGTGTGTTCGGAATCCCCGGTTCGGCGGTCAGCGATGAGCAGGCGTTGACAGAGTGGCTGTGGAATACTGGGTTCGCCAACTTCGTCAAGAACGCTCCGACTACAAACGAACAGAATCTGGAAGCACGACTAGCCGCGATAGAAACCGCCCGCGCAGCGGGTGTGACGACAGAGGAAATGTCGCACTTCTTCACGGACTTCCAGCCGGGTGTCGTCACCCCGCAGAGCATCGCTCAAGATGCCGGATACGAGGGGCCGTATTCGACTCTCTCCGGTCAGCCATTCGCACCAGATCTGCAATGGCCCACACGACCAGACTTCCAGGGTTTAGATTTCTACATGCAGCCCCCGCCCAACAAAACGTACGACGCTGGGAACATGGGCGATTTCGCTGGCGATTGGGATGACGCCCTGTACGGCTCACCTCAGGAGGCCATGCAGTTTCTGGCGAACCTTGAGGGTGACGCCTATCAAAGTTCATTCATAAGTGCTTACATGGATGAGAACAACATCAATCTGGAATCACCTATCGGTGGGTGGCCTGACGAGTTCAGTGAAGAGGCAATGGCAGGACAGCAGGGGCTCGTCCCGGTGGGTACGGGAATCAACGGGAATATACAATATGGGCCTCCGTCGATGTATGCGCAAGATCCAGCGTTGGCCCAACAGTTTGATCCTACGGGCGACGCTTTAGCGTCTGCCCAAGCAGCGATAGACGCGTACAAGCCGATAATCCCAGCGGAGGCTCAGGAGCCGTTCTGGGAGTGGTACAACCAAGCGGAAAACCGGCCCGATGATTGGGCGAAAGCGTACCCGGAGTGGCAGAAGTTAGATAAGTTCCTGAAGAGCCTCCCCCATCCTGATGAGAAATCACCCAGATGGACTACGGACCCTGGTGAATCGGTTATGGGTAAGATCATTCAGGGGCTTGAAACGGAGCAGGATGTTCAAACATACCTAGACGAGTTGAAGGGGATGACGGAGGAAGAGCGCATAGACCTACATAGGTTCGGGGGCGAGCATCCCGGTGCGTTCAAGTCGGCGGAGGAAGAGGCCGCAGCGAGGCGCGGTGAGGGGAAGTGGGTTGCAGGGCAATACATCCCTGATGTTACGCCAGTTTCAATGGGTGACCTCAAGGGTCTTACCGGTTTCCTTAGTGACGTTACAGGCGACCCGCTTGCGGAACTAACAGAGGAAACCACGACTAAAACCGTAGATCCGGTCCAAGCGATGTTGGAGTTCGCTGGTGGGTTGTTCGCGTCACAGGGAACCGATTTGAGCGGTCTGATAAACCTTGAAGCCCCGGCGTCAACAACCACTACCGACGATGGGGCGGCTACCACGGTTACAGCCGACGATGGCGCTAGCCTCACGGTCACGGGGGATGGTACTGCTACCGTCATCACCGAGGGTGGTGACGTAACCCAGCAGGTGAGCAACGGGGATGGCACGTTCACCGAAATAGTAGTGAGTAATGCGGAAATCGTAGCGGCCGTAGAGGAAATCTTCGGCAATATGGTCACCGTCGATCAGATACCAAAGATCCGTGAACGTATGGCGGAACTGGGTACAACCGATCTGACTACGGTGATTGAAACGCAGATGGCTACGATCAGTACCCCTGATTATGGTCCTGCTATTACGCAACGATTCGGGGAGATGGGCACCGCCGTGGAAGGTTCCGCTGCGGAACGTAGGCGCATCCTTGAAGAGTCCACTACGCGGGCGGAGGGTCGCATAGGGGAGATCAAAACTGGTCTTACTACGGAGTTGGAAACGCTTGAAACGGACCGGGTTGAACAGCAGCAGGCGGTTGAACAGAAGGTTATTGACCGTACGACGGAGTTTGAACAAACGCTAGTTGACCGACTATCAGATATTCGACTTGATCTTGGGGATCAGGTTACGTCTGAGTTTGAAGAGGTCGCTGCGCTTGTTGAGACTCTGACAGAATCGCAAGCCTTGTCGTCGCGGGACGCCATGTCCCGATTGACAGCAATCGGAGACATGGCTGCGGCGGCTCGTTCGTCCGCTCCCGCCGAGTTGAGCGCAGAGGCGCTTACAGCGTTGGGTGACCTTGAGTTTCAGGTGGAGAACCAGATTGCTCAGGGGTTGGCCGACCAGAAGGCGCAGATCGAAGTCGATATGGCTGGTGCGTTGTTGTCGGAAACAATGCGGAAGGGTGACTTTGAGACTGCGCAACAGCAGACGCTGGTACAGGCGTTGCTACAGGAGCAGTTGCGTGGGGTCACGTACGAGGATCGCACGAAGGAGTTGCTTGTCCAGTCGCTGATGGGTGAAGACCAGTATGTGCGCCAGTTCAACGAGAACGTCGATCAGGCGATGGCTCAGGCGCAACTCACGAACCTGTGGGGGACGCAGGATTACCAGCGCCAGTTGGACATGTTGGGCCTCCAACGCGATTGGGGGGTTGCAGACACAACGCAGGCACGCCAGTGGCAGACCGATGACATGGCACAGGGACGCGAGTGGCAGACCGATGACATGGCACAGGGGCGTGAGTGGCAGACTGAGGACACGGCGCAGGGGCGTGGTTGGCAGATTGCCGACATGCTCTTGGGGCGGGGCTGGCAGGTTTCAGATACTGCACAGGCACGTGGTTGGGATGTGGCGGACGCTGCGACACAGCGGGAGCAGGACTTGTTTGATGCTCTGGCGGAGGCGATGGCTAACGCGCCGGGGAATACGATTTTGGACAAGGTAACTACCCTGTATCCGAAAGCACCAGATTCTTTGAAGTCTACGGCTAGTCAGATTTCTCAGATGGATTGGACGCCGGTAACAAACGAATACGCAGTAGAAGACGGTCACGGGGATCTTGAGAAGTTGGAGAAGGGTGACATCGAAGGAACTGCCATTGAATACATAATGCCGGGTCATTGGACTCCCACAAACGAGTGGGTTCCAGAGCAGAAGATGTGGCACATAAGCGAGAAGGTACAGGAGTCTCCCGCTGAGATTTATCTGGGTCGTCTGATCGGTAAGCCGGAGTTCTTTGAGCCGGGTGAATGGGATGCTTACAACAACAGGCCGTATAACATACCGATCTTGAACGCGGAGGACGGGGCCATGTTGGTGGCTTTGGTCGATTTGTGGCGTCAGTTCGATGAACAGGGTGCCGCTGCGCTGGCGGTAGAAACAGGTGCATATTCCGCACGGGATACTTCCGCTCAACTGACTCTTCCCTAGTTATGGGTGCCCCACAGATTTCCGCGACTGAAGCGAATCTACGCGCCAAGTTGCTTGAGGCGGTGGGCGGCGCTCCGACCACCACCCCGTCGGCTCCCAGCCCTCAGTTGCCGGGGGTTTCGGATGCAACCTACAAAATGCTTTCTTCTCTGGGGGTGGCGGATTACGGCGTAGGGTCCGCTACTGACGTTCGTGGTGGCCTTGGATATGGGGGTATACCGCCCACTAGGGAGACACAGAACTGGGCTATCAACAATGTTATGAACCTGCTCCCTGAGCAGGAATACCCGTGGTATTACAAGGCGGCAAAGGCGGTGGGCTACGCGCCTTTGGCTAAGACAGTGGCGAAAATACCGGGGGTGATGCCCGGTTTGAGATATGCCGGTGGACTCATCATGCAGGGCCTCAAAGCAATAATGATCCCTCTTAGCATGAATGTACTCAAAAATGAGGCTTACTTCAAATACTACGCGGGGAAGGCGTTGGGTAGAGAAGATTGGGTGGAGCAAGCGGAGAGTGAAGGACTCAAGACGATAGGGGGGACAGGGATCGTCAACCCACTGGCCGTACCGGGAACGATGGGGCTGGTTCCTAGTCCTTTCAATGTGCAATGGTGGACTAAGGCTTGGAAGCGCAGAGAGACAGGCGCGCATGAGTTCATGTACGGCACCGGGGATCAGTTGAACTCGTTGGATGTACTGCAATCGCAGGGTCCAAACGAGTGGCGGTGGTGGGCGAACCGGGCTGTGGCCCTGACCGGCGACTTCATGCAAGATCCGCTGATGAGGATTGGCACATTCGGGCAGGCTGGGAAAAATATTGTAAGGCTCTTTCAGGGTGGGCATGGGGTGAAACTCACCGCAGCAATGCTGCGGACATCGGTTGATGATTTTGTCAGATTGAACCTGCGGCACATGGATGCGCAGACGGCTTCTGAGATCACCGCACGCCTTGCTGATAACAACTTTGTGTCAATGATTATCAAAGAGGCCCGTAAGGGAGGGGGCGCATACGTCAAACGGGAGGGCGACGACTGGGTTATCGACTTCGGGAAGGCTTTCCAAAACCATCCGGTGGGGCGTTTCCCGCAGGTTCGTATCGGGGGGACGATGGGACCGGCTGGTCCGGGCCAGTTCGCAATGGGTACTGCCGGTCAGGTTGTTGCCAACCCTGCGTTACGTGTGAAAATACCGTCAGAAATGATGGACGATGTTCTTCGGGTCATTGAGTTCGGGGCCAGAGAAGGTCAGGGCCAATGGGCCAACCATGAACTCAGGTTCTTAGCGGACTGGATGCGCAAGATGGGCATGGACTCCAAGTTCCGCGTGGCCGGAGAGCAGGGTTTCAAGGCGGCGCTTGGGCTAGATGATGTGGCGCAGGCCGGTATCAGTTTCGGGATCAAAGCACCGGGCAGCGGTTGGTTGAACCGAAAGTTGTGGTTGAACCCCGTACGAAAGTTGTTGAAGAAAGATGCTTTAGACGGTCCTATTCCTATCAACTTGTTTACTATGGACAACAAGTTCTTGGGTGGTCCGATGCGTGCCGCTATGCGTGGTCTTCGCAAGGTGTTCATCGGGAAGGGTCATCGTTGGTCATCGCTTGGTGGGCGTATGGCCCCCCTCAAACAGTACATTCGTCGTTCAGACGCGGACCCCCACCTCGTTCAGCAGTACAAGCAATCTATTCATAACGCTGGGCGCGGTGCGCAAATGGGCCGTGCCGCCCAGCAGGAGTTCACTCGTTTACAGAAAGAGTTGTATCAACATCTGAACGTGCCGGGGTTGTCTAGGGACACTCCGGGGGCAGGTGTTCTTATCATGGCCGCTGTACGCGGCGACCCTGTTGCGCAGCAGAAGATACTTGACTTGGCCGGTCAGGATGTTCTGGATCGCATTCTGATCTTCTTCCCGCAGTTGCGGGATGAGGCACACCACAGCGCGAAGACCACCTTCTTGGGTTTCGTGGCGAACTATGGGCCACGGCAGATCAGTGAAGGGGCGAAACAATGGATGCAGAGAACCCGACCGGGACTCTTCAAGCGACAGCATAAGGCTCCGTACTCCCCGTCAGGGTTTGAGATGGGGCGCGGGTACATCACCAAACAGGAGATGGACGCGCTGGTTGACGCTGAGATGGCAGCGAACCGTGCGCTGAGTCGTGAGCAGGCGCAAGAGATAGTCGCTAAGACCGGGGTTACGGACGAAATCTTCGGCGTCAAGTTGTTTGATGCGGGTACGCCCAACCCGGCGGGGGGGAACTTCCCCGACCCTGAGGCGCAGATAGCGCAGATCATGAACGACTTGGACATCGGCTACGGGTTGTTCGTAGACGACTTCTACGAAGTGGTTCCGCAGTATATAAACGGATTAGCGAAGCGCACGGGCGAGGTGTTCACCGAACATCTGATGCGAGAAGGCGGCATCTTCATTGACCGCATGGTCACATTGGTTCACACCCCACCACAAGGAGTTCAGAAGGCGTGGAGGAAAGTCCAGATGGCCGGGGTACGCCTGAAGGCTACGACCGCAGAGGTCCAAGATGTGGTCGAAACGATCCTTGGAGCGGAGCGGACTCAACTGAGGGGGTTGGAGCGTGAACTCTCAGAGAAAATCCAGATACAGAAACTCGCTCAAAGGGAATACGACGACGTAAAGACACTGTTCGATGATGCTGGTGCGAAGGCACAGGCGGCGGAAACACGCGTAGCGGATCTTCGGAAAGACCTGGATGATCTTATTGACCAGATCAATACGATCACCGCGCGGCAGGCGACAGGGAAGAAGTTGTCGCTCAAGCAAGCGGAGAAACTAGCGAAGGAAAGACTGCGGATACAGGCGCGGATAAACCAGATCCACGCTGACCCGTCTATCCCTGAGGCTGCTTTGGAAACATTGAGGGCATCCACTGTCGGGGTTCTGGCGTTGGAGCGGGAACTGGCCCGAGTCTTTCCCAACAAACTGACGTTTGAACATCTTGAAGAAATGTTCCGTGGGTATCGCGGCGACTGGCTGGACGCTGATGGGGTGTTCGCGTATGTAGCAGAACTTGCGAACACGGACCTGCCGGTTGCCAAGTTCATAGAAATGATTGACAACGGGTTGTACAACATCACGTTGGGGCGTGTGCAGTACAACCAAGATCAAGTCCTTGAGATGCTACTGGGAGGGAATCAGATCCTAGAGCGTCTGGACGCCACGCCGTTGGGGGCGTGGCTGGGCGTTGAGTTGCACCTGATGAATGAACCGTCGGCGCATACGTCGATCTTCCTTCAGCAGGTCCGTCAGGCGCATAACCGTTTGAAGCGCGAAGCGAGCAAGTCAACCAAAACTCTCAAAGATTGGATGGGCCGGTCGGAACAGTTCAAGTTGGCGGGGGAGATCCCCACACCTGAGGCGGTGGAGGCAGCGAAGACCACCATCGTCAAGCAGACGGAAGAGGCGTTTGCCCGTGGTGAGCGGATGGAGATGGTTCTGGTGCGAGGAGGGAACCCGGAGTTTGAGAGCGCGTTGGCGACCTATTACGGGACGTATCCCGACCTGAAAGGTTTAGAAGTAAACAGTCTGATCGATGTGGACAGTTTCATTGCCCAGATCGAATCAAGTTTGACTGGTCGTTACGACGAGATCATGGCGGCGTTAGTCGATTATCAGGCTGTCAAGTTTGAGGTGTTGAGTCCTGATGGGTCTACCACGTTGTCGTTGGGGTTGGACGATTACGTGCATATGAAGCAGTTGAAAGCCATGTGGTCGGAGGCACCGGAAACGGCGAAGATGCCGTTCCAGAATGCCAGACATGGGATTGATGACATTCTGGCGTCAAAACTGGTAGCGGAAGCCGGATCGGGGAAGGCCGGTGTGATGGGAGGCACCAACGAGGGTGGCCGCTATTCGGTTATGACGCAGGAGGGTGCCGTTGATTTCTACGTGAAGAAATACCGCATACACCCGAATACCCCAGAGGAATACATCGGTTTGGCCGGGGACATTGCGCAACGTCGCGTGATGAGCGAGGTGTTGGCGAACGCCATGTACCGGGAGACAGGGTTCGCTGCCCCCGTGTCGTATGCGTCACAATCTTCAGACGGTTCGTGGTGGGTGGTGTCTCCGTGGATCGATGGTCTACAGAATGTGGGCAGGACGGGCATGGACCCCATCGTTGGTCAGGGTTCGGGTGTCCTCCAACGTGGTGGTGGCCTGTACCAAGTGTTGACCCAAAAGGAAATAATGGCGTTACCTGCTTCGGAGCAGGCTCAGGTTCGTTGGGTGTCCGACCTGTTGGGGGAGGGGTACCTTGTCGATGCGTTTCTGGCGAACCGGGATGTTGTCGGTGCCAACATCGACAACATCGCCATTGATGGTGCTGGTCGGTTGGTGCGTATAGACAACGGGGCGGTATTCAACTTCCGGGCGCAGGGACTCCCGAAGAACCCCAAGGATTATCCGGGTCGCGCCTTTAGTGAAACACCTGAGGGGGTTAGTCAGGCTGTCCATAACGAGTGGTTGATAAAGGTACAGGACGAGATGACTTTCGGAGGGTTGTCGCGTACCGAAGCGATAGCCAAGGTCGGTCCTGAACCGGTGGTGGCCGAACGGGCAGCCTTGGAGGGGTGGGATTGGCGCGGGATAGAGGAACTGGAAAGCCTCAGGCAACGAGGGCAGTATGCGCCGATGGCTAACTTCTGGGAGGCAGGTTTACAGGACGGGTTTGTTGCTCAGATAACAGTCCAGTACCAAAGAATAGATTCTCTACGCGCACAGTACGGCGGGTGGCGTGGGTTTGCCCGCAGGCACCTGCCGGATGCTGATGAGCCGACCATCAACGAGTTGGTTGGTTTCTTGGAAACCCGGCATAAGGCGTTGGCTGACCTGTTGCGCATGAAGTGGAACGACGGGAGCGATCTGGTAGCGCAAAACTTGGTCGGGAGACATGCTACTCCGGGGTCTGTGGAGAAGGCGTTCACGGGAACGTACGGTCCCACGCAGCAGACTTCCCAGAAGTACGGGTACGACGCGTGGTTGAGTCCCCAGACGGCAAGCGGACGGCATGAGAGCCAAGCGGTTGATGTGTTTCATGTCTTGGATGATGAGGCGCTAGAGAAGACCCGGTTGGGAGCGAGTCTGAGCAATCCTTCTTATACCGCTATGGAACGCGACGAGAACATACTCGCTGCGATAAATGAGTACCTGCCCACAATCTACGACAATGACATTGGACTAAATGAAATACTTACGCGAAGCGTCCCGCAGGGGGACCGGTTCGCCAATCCCCACGACATTCCCCTTTACCGGTGGGGGGATGCACCGGATAACGCCGCGTACGGGGTTGTGATTCTGGACAACGAGGGGCGTGTGACGTTACGGATGCCCACGGACCACGGGCCGAACAACGAACCGTTCGGTGGGGTGCTGTGGACGTTCCCGAAGGGGCGTCCCGATCCGGGGGAAACGCCACTGGCTGCTGCCGTGCGTGAGGTGTGGGAGGAAACGGGCGTACAGGTGGAGGCGTTCGACGTTCTGCCGGGGCGTTTCGCGGGGGCTACCAGTACGAACTTCTATTACATAGGGCGCGTGAAGTCGGGCACTCCGCCTGTTGGCACTCAGTTGACAGGCGATCAGGATGTGTTGAGCAATGTGATGACCGTGTTCTACGACGCAGGGCGCGAACGGGTCATAGATGTGAGCGGCAACATGCCGATGGTTCAAGCAGGATGGGCGGACCATTGGGGTATAATCGCGCACACGCCAGCGACGGTTCTTGCTCAGACGGAAGGCAAACCATTCCTATATGGGATTGATGTGAACGTGGGGTTACGTGGTGAGCGGGTGCGCGTGTACGGGCAACCGCAACACGCGCATGAGGAACTGGTTCAGGCCATTCGGCAGCAGAACATGGACAACATCAGCAACGCGGAGGTGTTGGAGCATTCTCAACAGAGGGTAGACAACGTAGTCAACCGAAGCGTGGGTTCAAGTGCTGGGGATTCGGCGCATTCTGCGGCTGCGCGTGACATGGAGTTGGATCAGTGGGAGCGGGTGTATAACACGGATCGTGCGTTGTTTGACGACATCAAGTTGCACATGGAACACGTGGGATTTGGGCAAGTAGGTGTCAACTACGACGGATATGGACGTTCCGCTGCGGGCGTGTTCGATCTGATCGAACAGTTGTCAGATTTCGGTGTGGCTTCCGTGAACAGGATGTCTTGGCGGGAGAAGTTGACGTTCCTTGGGCACCTTGAGCGACAGCGCCCATCCGTGAATGTGGGCTACATCCTGTTTGAAGGTAGTGCTGCGAACCGTACGGTCAAGTTCCAGAATCTTACGTCGGAGATAGTTGAGCGTGAGGCGACACACTATCTGGGTTTGATGGACAACTCAATCAACGCTGACGCGTGGGCGTATCGGCAGATGCTGGAACAGCAGCAGGTTGTGAACGCGGTGACGGGCGCGAAGTCGGCTATGCGACGGCGTACCCCTCCGCTGCAACCGGACGATATTGATTATCACAAGGCCCTGGATGAGATGGAAGAGGTAGCGGGAGATGCGTCCGCAAGTGCTCAGACCATCGAAGAGATCATCGAAGATGTGGCAGAGTTGGGTATTCGGACGGGTACACCACGCGTCATGGCCCCGTCTGCGCAACACCCGTTGGCTGAAGCGGGGC
>Ga0310345_10004620_pt1 | contig 12465 bp, 12 predicted proteins | sample HC15DNA20500_MG_FD_204667 | JGI IMG/M metagenome (GOLD analysis project Ga0310345, IMG submission 204667) | Marine microbial communities from station ALOHA, North Pacific Subtropical Gyre - HC15-DNA-20-500_MG | ecosystem: Environmental > Aquatic > Marine > Oceanic | place: Pacific Ocean: North...
CTCGACCAGCGCCTGATCGACGATCGGCAGCCGCACCAGCGAAGCGATGAACGGCGCATAGGGCTCATCAAGCGTGAAGCGGACAGTATAATCATCCAGCGCCTCGACTTCGACACCGGTCAGCAGATGCGACAGGCCTTGCCCGATCTCCTGCATGCGGTTGAGCGAATAGACCACATCGGCCGCGCGCAGCGGGTTGCCGGACTGGAACGTCACGTCATCGCGCAAGGTGAAAGTGTAGGTCGCGCCGTCGACCTCCCAGGATGCGGCGACATGCGGATCATAGCCGGGGCCGCCCTGGCGCGGCAAGACCAGCGTATCATAAACGTTAAACATGAGAATCGAGTCGGCGTAATCGGACGCCTTGGCCGGATCCAGCTCACCGACCGCAACTTCGTCAAGGCGCAGAACCGTCTGGGCGAATGCCGGTGAGGTTAGTGCCGTCGCCGCCGTCAGGGCGGCAGCCAGTAGTAGTCTTTTGGTCATTTCGTTCTTTCTCCTGTCGGACGTTTGTATTGGCCTCCGTTGACCGAAGCGTTGTTATGAAAAGGAGTCGACGCTTCACCGAAGACATCCATGGTGCCGCACCACAATATCGAAACGGTCTCGCCCGTGTGATTCCAAGTCGAATGCACGCGTGTGCTGTCGAAGTGGAGGGAGTCGCCAGGGCGCAGGATTTCTGGTTTGCCTTCGATCTCGACCGTCACCTCGCCAGCTAGAACGAAGAACAACTCCTCGCCGCGGTGGCTGATCGGTTCGCCGCGATGTCCGGGGGGTTCGTGAATTATGACCGAGGTCAGTTGCGATCCCTCGAAACTGGAGGAAATCCGTTCATATGACAGTCCCGCGGCATCCACCGCGTATTGAACGCGATCCGACTGACGGGTGATATTCGCATCACCTGGTGGCTGGCTCAGGAACTGAGAAATCGGAGTCTTGAGAACCTCTGCAATCCCGGCAAGCGAGGAAAGCGATGGGGATGTCAGACCGCGTTCCAACTGACTGATGAAACCGACGGACAGCCCAGCTGCATCCGCAACCGTCTGCATAGAGAGCCCGAGAGCCTTGCGCCGTTCGCGTAACGCAGGGCCAATTGTCTGAGTGGCAGATTGCTGCGGCTTCGTTTTTACCATGGCTAAAATAGTGAAAAAAGGATCGCGCCCTGTCAAGTATTTTTTTACGTATAGTAAAATTCATTTTGAATCGCGAGGGGTGGCAGTGAAATGCAGGAAACGGAAATTGCTGCCGGGGATCGGATTGACACCTCGTCCGCGTGAGCGATGGTAGTTAACAAAACGCTCTCCAAATACGAACGTATGACAGCAAATCGACGTATCACTTTCTATATTGTCCTGTCCTTTCAAATGACCGTAAGGGGATCGGTCAGCGGACACTTTATGACGCGTCTCCCAAACCGTGCTTTTCCGCTAAAAACAGATTCTCATTTAGGTGGTCCGCTGATAGTATCATTCAAGGTGTGGCAACCGTTACAGTGAATGCCGCCCAGGCGCTCACTCGGCCACTTCCAGCTACAGGACACGAACATGCCCGAAACCCGCATCGGCTACGCACGCTGCTCGACCGACAAGCAGGACCTCGCCGCACAGCGTGATGCGCTATTCGCCTTGGGGGTGGCCAAGGATCGCATCTACATCGATCATGGTCTGACCGGTACGAACCGCGAGCGGCCCGGCTTAGCACAGGCTCTGGCAGCGGTCCGCGAGGGTGACACGTTCGTTGTCCCGAAGCTCGACCGGCTGGCCCGGTCGGTCCCGGACGCTCGCGCCATTGCTGATGAGCTGGAGCAACGCGGTGTCAAGCTGTCGCTTGGTGGCAGCGTTCACGACCCGGCTGACCCCATGGGCAAGATGTTCTTCAACATCCTCGCCACCTTCGCCGAATTCGAGGCCGACCTGATCCGGATGCGCACTAGAGCATGTCGCCTCTGACCAGATTCAGGATTCCCCTGATGTTGTTCCTATGATTCCATGTCTTTCAGGCAGATATGGAGGTCAGAGATGGGCAAAGCGCATCCTGTTGAGTTGCGTGAACGTGCCGTGCGGCTTGTCGAGCAGGGCAACACGCACACAGAGGCGGCTCGGCGGCTGTGCGTGTCGATCAAGTTCGTCAACGACATGGTGCGGCTCAAGCGCGAGACCGGCTCGCTCGCGCCGAAACCTCAGGGCAATCCCGGGCGCGGCAAACTGACCAGCGTCAAAGGCTGGGTGGAGAGCCGGATCACGGCGCAACCCGATCTGACGATTGACGAGTTGACCGCGGAACTGGCCGCGAAACACGGGGTGAAGGTTCATCGCTCGTCGGTCGGTCGGCTGCTGCTCAGGCTCGTGCTGTCACACAAAAAAAGACCTGCAAGCCCTTGAGCAGAAGCGTCAGGACGTGGCCGATCTGCGCCGCATATGGATCGGCAAACGCCAGCCCTTCATGGCCAGACATCTGGAAAGGCTGGCTTTCATCGACGAGACATCGCTCAAGACGAACATGGCCAAGACCACCGGCTGGGCCCCGCGCGGGCAACGCCTGGTCGATCACGCGCCGTTCGGGCATTGGCGCACCCAGACCTTCATCGGTGCCCTGCGCCATGATCGCCTCGATGCCCCGTGGGTGATCGATGGCGCAATGAACGGCGAGTTGTTCGACCTCTATATCGAGACCCAGCTGGTGCCGACCTTGGGTCCGGGCGACGTGGTCATCCTCGACAACTTGTCGAGCCATAAGAGCCCCGGCGCAGCCAAGGCCATGCGAGATATCGGCGCGTGGTTCCTGTTCCTGCCGCCCTACAGTCCCGACCTCAACCCGATCGAGATGGCCTTCTCAAAGCTCAAGGTCCTGATCCGAAAGGCTGCAGCCCGAACCTACCATGAACTTTGGCAGGCTGTCGGTCATGTGTGCGACCTCTTCACCGACGAGGAATGCTACAACTTCTTCAAGGCCGCAGGATATAAAACCGATTAAACGCGACACGCTCTAAGGAAGGCATGGCTATTGCCCGCGCCCAGGGAAAACTGAAAGGCAAGAAACCTAAACTGTCGGACCGCCGCCAGACCGAGCTTCGCCGAATGTATGACACAGGCGATTATTCGATCAGTGATTTGGCCGAGCTATTCGATGTATCGCGGCCGACCGTCTATCGCGTCCTGCAGCGAACAAAGAGCATCGAGCGCGCCAAGTAGTGTTTTGGATCGCCCCGGCTTTGTCGGAGACCAAACGGTCGGATCACGATCCCGGCTGGGTGAAAGTTCAGTGGCAGGTCATTTTTAGCATAGCTTTCCCAAAGTGCGTTGGGCCAGCATCAATACATTGATGAGCTGCTTTTCACGAAGCCATGAACAGTTCAGAACAATACGACAATCGGGAGTGTTATATACTCCCGATCTCAAGTTAGTCAGTTTTCCGCAAGGTCGTCGGGTAGCAGGGCGTCGGGCATGTTTTGGTAGCAAACCGGGCGCAAAAAGCGGCGGATCGACAGTGTGCCGACCGAGGTTGCGCCGAAATTGGTCGATGCCGGATAAGGCCCACCATGCACCATTGCATCGGCCACCTCGACACCGGTCGGGAAGCCGTTGACCAGAAGCCGGCCGGCCTTGCGTTCGATCATCGGCATGAGGCGGCGCGCGAGCGCGGTATCACCATCATCCATCTGCAGCGTAACTGTAAGTTGGCCGCGCAAGCCGCCTGCCAGCGTCAACATATCGACGTTATCTTCCACCCGAACCACCAGACCCAGCGGGCCGAAAACCTCCTCACCCAAGTCGGCATCGGCCAGATACGATGCGGCATCGGTTTCGTAAAGGTTCGGTGTGGCGGTGCGGCCCTCGCAGCTCGTGCTTAGCACTGCCTGGGCGGCGTTCCGCGCGTCCATCTGCGCCTTGCCGCGACGATAGGACTCGGCGATGCCATCGGTCAGCATGGTCTGCGGGTCGGTTTCAGCCAGCGCGCTTTTGGTCGCCGCGACGAAAGCGTCGCCGGCAGGTCCCTTGCCCACCACCGCGATGCCGGGATTGGTGCAGAACTGCCCCGCTCCCATGGTAAGCGATGCAGCCCAGCCCTTTCCGATCTCGGCGCCGCGCGATGCGGCCGCGTCGGGCAGCACGAACATCGGGTTGACCGATCCTAGCTCGCCAAAGAATGGGATCGGTTCGGGGCGTGCTGCGCACAGGTCGAACAGCGCACGCCCGCCGCCCAAGCTGCCGGTGAACCCCACCGCCTTGATCAGCGGATGCCGGACCAGCGCCGTGCCGGTCTCGCGCGTGCCGCCCTGCACCAAGGAAAACACGCCGCCGGGCATGTTGCAGGCCTCGATCGCGGCCTTAATTGCCTCGGCCACGATCTCGCCGGTGCCGGGGTGGGCGGAATGGCCCTTGACCACGACAGGGCAGCCCGCGGCCAGCGCCGCCGCGGTGTCGCCGCCGGCGGTGGAGAACGCCAGCGGAAAGTTCGATGCACCGAACACTGCCACCGGGCCAACGGGCCGCTGCATCATCCGCAGGTCAGGGCGCGGCAGTGGCGCGCGGTCAGGCAAGGCCACGTCATGTCGCCGGTCGAGGTAGTCGCCCTTGCGGATATGGTCGGCAAACAAGCGCATCTGACCCGTGGTGCGACCGCGCTCACCCTCCAACCGGGCTTCGGGCAAGCCGGTTTCCGAGGTACCGATGGCGGTGATCTGGGCGGCGCGGGCCTCGATCTCGTCGGCAACCCGGTCGAGGAATTCGGCCCGCTCGGCACGGGTTTTTGACGCGTATTCGAAAAACGCTTCCTCGGCGGCGCGCGCAGCAGCATCGACATGCGCCGGCTCGCCCACGGAATAGTCATGTGTAGCCCCAAACGCCGGCTGTGAACGGAAGGTGCTGTCGCCCACGACCCATTCGCCCGCGATCAGGTGACGGCCATGGGGGATGAAATCTGCTTTGTCCTTCATGGGTTTATCCTTTCGATACGCCGGATGCGCCCGGCATGATGATCTGGAGTTTGATGTCTTGTGCGCGGCCCTCTGCCGCCCGCTCGAAGGCCGCGACACTATCGGCAAAGTCGAAATTGCCCGTAATAAGCGGGTCCACGTCGATCTGGCCGCTGGCCAGCAAGTTTACGGCACGGTCATAGACATTGGCATAGCGGAACACGGTGACAAGCGTAATCTCACGCACCTGCAGCGCGACGATGTCGACGTCCACCGGGTCGATGGGCATGCCCACCGCCACCAGCGTTCCGCCGGGCCGCAGCAGCAATGCCACATCGCGGAACGCCGCCGCCGCTCCCGAACACTCAAACAACACGTCTGCGCCCCAGCCCTCCGTGGCAGTGTCTATCTGTTCGGCGGGTGTGCCGTCCTGCGGGCGCAGCGGATGCACGCCGGGAAACTGCGCGGCCACGTCCAGCTTTGCCTCGACGGGGTCAAAGATGAACACGTCCGAGGCGCCCGATGCCCGCGCCGCCAAGGCCTGCAGCAGCCCGATCGGACCGGCGCCCATCACCACGGCAATGTCGCCGGGGGCAATCCGCGCCTTCGTCGCAGCCTGGATGCAAACGGCAAGCGGCTCGACCATGGCACCCTGAGCGGCGGTCACGTTGCTCGGTAGCTTGTAGCACAGCGATGCGGGATGCACGACTTCGGGTGTCAGGCAGCCGTGGTCGGGCGGGGTGGCCCAGAAGGTTAGTGACGGGTCGAGGTTGTAGAGCCCGATGCGGCTGGCGCGCGAGGTAAAGTCGGGCACGCCCGGCTCAATACAGACGCGATCCCCCACCGCCAGCGTGGTGACGTCTTGGCCTACTTCGGTCACGATGCCGGCAGCCTCGTGTCCCAGCACCATGGGCGCCTCGACATCGAAGGGCCCAATGCGACCATGCTGGTAGTAATGCACATCGCTGCCGCAAATCCCGACAGTTTCGATGCTGATGCGCACGGCGTCGGGGGTCAGATCCAACGGCAAGTCAATCTCGCGCAACGACAATTCGCGCGCACGTTCCAGAACCAGGGCCTTGGGCATGGCGAAACCTCCTTTCAGAGACAGGTATAGCCGGCGTCGACGTTCAGGATGGTGCCGGTTATCAAGCTGGCTGCGTCCGATGCCAGAAATTGCACCGCCGAGGCGACCTCGTGCGGCTCTCCCAGCCGTCCCATTGGGGTCAGATCCTTCCAGCGGGCCATCAGCGCCTCGCCGTTTTCAACCTCGTCCAGCAAGGGAGTGGCGATATAGGTCGGCGCCACCGCGTTGACGCGCACGCCGCATCGCGCCCATTCCACCGCCAGCGAGCGTGTTAGTTGATGAACCGCCGCCTTGGACGCGTTGTAGTGGCATTGTGGTTGCGGGGTGTTGACGATCTGGCCGGACATGGAGCCGATGTTGACGATGGCGCCGCCCCGGCCCAGCATCGCGCCGCCAAAGGTGCGGCAGCAGCGGAACACGCCGGTCAGGTTGACGCGGGTGACGAAATCCCATTCGTCATCGCTCATCTCCTCGGCATAGGCGGTGGTTACGACGCCGGCATTGCACACCAGGATGTCGAGCGCGCCAAGCTCACCCGACAGCGCCCGGATGGCGTCGCCGTCGGTGACGTCCAGCGCATGGGCGCTGGCCTGATATCCCGTGTCGGTCAGGGATTTCGCAGCCGCCTCGGCGCGGTCGCGGTCGAGATCGGTGCAGACCACATGTGCGCCGGTGGCGGCCAGCGCCTCGGCGCAGGCGGCGCCGATTCCCTGGCCCGATCCGGTGACGAGCGCGCGCTTGCCGGACAGGTCGAGTTTCGCGGCATAATCCATGACAGGTCTCCTTCAGGCGACGCGGCAGCGCAGTTCCTCGCCGCGCAGGGCACGCAGGCCCTCTTCGGCGGCCAGGCCTTGCAGGCGACGCACCGATGCGTCGGAATAGAACGCGGCGTGCGGAGTCAGCAGGACGTTGGGCGCATCGCGCAGCGGCGAATCCGCTGGCAGCGGTTCCTTCTCGAACACGTCCAGGCCGGCGCCGGCGATGTGGCCATCGGTCAGCGCTCGGGCCAGCGCGGCCTCGTCGATCAGCCCGCCGCGCGAGGCATTGACGACGATGGCGCCGGCGGGCAGCGCGGCCAGCCGGTCTGCGCCGATCATGTGCCGCGTCTCGGGGGTCAGGGGCACGTGCAGCGACAGGATGCCGGCCTGCGCGACGACCTCGTCGAGCGCGGTCAGCGTGACGCCCATATCGGCGGCCACGTCCGCATCGACATAGGGATCATGCGCCACGACCTTGCAGCCGAATGCCATCATCCGCCGGGCAAAGGCCTGCGCGATGCGGCCCAGGCCCACCAGCCCCACGGTGGTATCACCCAGCGAGCGCAGGCCGCTGACGATATTCGTGATGCCCCATTCACCATCGCGAATGCCGGTATCGAACACCTGCACCTTGCGCGCCAAGAACAGCGCCATTGCGGCGGCATGGTCGGCCACCTCCTCGATGCCGTAATCCGGCACGTTGCAGACCGCCACCCCCAGGTCGCGCGCCGCGTCGAGATCGACATTGTCTACGCCCACGCCATAGCGCACGATGGTCGCGCCCTCGGCCAGCCCCTGCATCACGCGGCGCGTCATGGGGGCAAAGTTGTTCAGCACCACATGCGCTCCGGCCACGGCCTGCGCGGTGGCGCTCTCGGTCGCCACCTGGTGCGCCTCGAACGCGGCGCCAGCGTCGCGCGCGGCGGCGGATTCGGACTCGGTATTGCCAAAGGCCTGGTCGGTGACGATCATCCGTTTCACGACAACAGCCCCCGCTTGGCCAGGTTGCTCATCAGCGCGCGCAGCCCGAACGTCCACGGTGCGGCCTTGTCCGATCCGGTGACGGTGTTGGACAGCGTGCCCAGCGTCGGCGTGCTGATCTCGACCACGTCGCCGTGTTTGTGGGTGAACCCGCTGCCCTTTTCGCCGCGGTCCTGGGTCGGCGCGAACATGGTGCCGGTGAACAGCAGGAACCCGTCGGGATATTGGTGATTCTCGTTATGGGTCTGCGCCACCAGGTCGGCCGGCGTGCGGCTGATCTCCTTCATGTTGGAGGCGCCGGAAATCTCGAAGCCGTCGGTGCCGGTGACCTTCATGCTCAGCTGCGCCGATTCCACGTCGGCGATGGTGAATGCGTCGTCAAAGAGGCGGATGAACGGCCCCACAGCGCACGAGGCGTTGTTGTCCTTGGCCTTGCCCAGGAGCAGCGCCGAGCGTCCCTCGACATCGCGCAGGTTCACGTCATTGCCCAGCGTGGCGCCGCGGATGGTGCCGGCGCCGTCGACGGCCATGACGATTTCGGGTTCGGGGTTGTTCCAGCTGGAAATCGGGTTGATGCCGACCTCGGCCAGATGGCCCACGGCGGACATGGGCTGCGACTTAGTGAACACCTCGGCGTCGGGGCCGATGCCGACCTCGAGATATTGCGACCACAGCCCTTCGGCTTCCAGCGCGCGCTTGACCTCGGCGGCCTCTTCGGAACCGGCCTTGATCGACGACAGGCTGCCGCCGATCAACTCGCCGATACGGGCGCGAATCTCGTCGGCCTTGGCAGGGTCGCCCAGTGTGCGCTCGTCGATGACGCGCTCGATCATGGAGCTGGCGAAGGTCACGCCACAGGCCTTGAGCGCCTGAAGATCGCAAGGCGCTAGCAGACAGTTTTTTGTGGCGCCATGGCGCATTTCGTCGGGACCGTGTAGAAAATTTTCGAGCGGGCCAAGGTGCTCGCCCGCCAGGTCATCCCAGGATGCGGCCACATCTGCATTCAGCAAGTCGGTTATGGTGGGATATGTCCTGCTGACGTCGATCAGATCGCCGTCGCGCAGAATCACGACCGACGGGCCGTCTACATCGACGCGCCAGACGCGGCCGACAAGTTTCGCGGTTTCAGGATTGGCTGGCAGCATGGTCACCTCACGGGGTTCAAATTTGTAGTATTACTAGGCATCCGTCTGACCATCTGTCAAATGGCTAATCCTGAAACGGCAGCCGAATTCCCGCCTCTGCAGACATGGATCAATCTACCATCATCACAAAAATACCTAATAATGATGGTGACTTGATCTGGAATCTATACCGCACATTATGGCGTCGTCGCCGGATCATAAATAGCCGCGAGGATCGATACTCTTGTCTTAGCGGTTATCTCGTATATAGTAAAACAAACATCGCTAGTCGAAATCCACGGTGCCGGATAGAAAATCATGCTTCAGGAACTTGACGGAAAAATGCTTGTCGATGGTGCGCTAGTTGCGGCCGAATCACCGGATGTCGAGGTGTGCGACCCTGCGACAGGCACCGTGATCGGCAGGGTTGGCGCCGCTAGGCCGCAGGAGATCGAGCGCGCGATCGCCGCGGCGCGCGCCGCCTTTCGCCCCTGGGCCGACCTATCGGGCAAGGCGCGCAGCGGCCACCTACACGCGTTGGGCGATGCCATTGCAGCCGATGCCGACGCCATGGCGCGCCTAATGACGCTCGAGCAGGGCAAGCCGGTGAACGAGGCGCGCGGCGAGATCATGAAACTGGCCGAGGCCTGCCATTTCTACGCCGAGGAGGCAACGCGGATCCATGGCGAGACCATTCCCAACGACAGCCCCGATTTTACCTCGATCGTGGAGCGCGAGCCGGTGGGTGTGGTGGGGGCGATCACGCCATGGAACTATCCCGCCGAACTGGTCGGCTGGAAGCTATGCGGCGCGCTGGCCGCCGGCTGCACCATCGTCATCAAGCCGGCCGAGATTACTCCATTCACCGCGTTGGCTATCGGCGCGAAGTGCGTCGAGGTGGGGATACCGGCCGGCGTGGTCAACGTCATCACCGGGCCGGGGTCAGTCGTGGGGCAGGCTCTGGTCGAGCACAAGGGCATTGACAAGATTGCCTTTACCGGCTCGTCCGCTGTGGGCCTGCGCATCCAGCAATCAGCCACATCGGTCAAGCAGATGTCGCTGGAGCTGGGCGGCAACTGCCCGCTGATCGTGACGGCCTCGGCTAATATCGACGCTGCGGTCAAGGGCGCCGCGCGGCGTTCATTCCGCAATTGCGGGCAGATCTGCATCGCCATCAACCGCATCTACGTCGTTCGCGCGGTTTACGACACGTTCGTCGAAAAACTGGCCTCCGCTGCCGATGCGCTGAGCGTGGCTAACGGTATCGAAAACCCGGATGCCGACCTGGGTGCAATGGCCTCGGCCGAGCCGCTAGACAAGACGCGCCAGCACTTGGACGACGCCACCGCCAAGGGCGCCCGCCTGCTGGCCGGAGGCAAGGCGCCGGAGGGCAGCGTCTTTGCCAAGGGGCATTTCTTTCGCCCCACGGTGCTGGCCGATTGCACCCACGAAATGCAGATTATGACCGAGGAGACATTCGGCCCTATTGTCGGCATCGCACCCTTTGACACACTGGACGAGGCGGTGACGCTAGCCAACGACACGCCCTATGGCCTTGCGTCCTATGTCTTTGCCAAGGATGCCGACGAGATCCGCTATCTGTCGCAGCGGCTGGATTACGGCAATGTCGCTGTGAACAACGTCGATGCCGGCATTATGAACGCTCCCTATGGCGGGCGTAAGCAATCGGGTGTCGGATATGAACACGGCCGCGAGGGGATGCTGCAATACATGAACTTCAAGCACGTCCGCATGCGTTTCGACTTGCCCGGGGCCTGAGGGATGGCGTTCCTCGGGATTGATATCGGCACGTCGGGCTGCAAGGCGCTGGTGCTGGCGCCGAACGGAGAGATTTTGGCCACCGATACCTCGACCTACGATTTTGACCGTCCACAATTCGGCTGGACCGAGCAGGATCCGAAAGTCTGGATCGAGGGCGCGCGCGCCTCAGTGGCCAGCGTGCTGAAAAAGGTGCCGGCAGACCGGATCGCGGCAGTGGGCCTATCGGGGCAGATGCACGGTTTTACCCCGCTAGACGCGGACGGGCAGGTGCTGCGCCCCGCGATCCTGTGGAACGACCAGCGCAACGCCGCCGAGGCGGCCGATATCGTCATGATGGCGGGCGGGCCGGATGCGCTGCTGGGCCTAACTAACAACGACATGCTGACCGGCTATACCGCCGGCAAGATCCTGTGGATGCAGCGCAATGAGCCGGCGCTGTTCGAACGGGTGGCCCATGCGCTCAATCCCAAGGATTACCTGCGCTACATCCTGACCGGCGAATTCGCAACGGAGGTGTCGGATGCGTCGGGCACCGGGCTTTTCGACGTGCGGCGCCGTGAATGGAGCTGGGATCTGCTGGACAAGCTGCCGCTTGACGCCGGGATGCTGCCGACGTGCCATGAATCCGATGTTGTATCGGGGCAGGTCTCGCGCTCGGGGGCAGACCTGTTCGGCCTGAAGCCGGGGACGCCGGTGATCGGCGGCGGCGGCGATTCAGTGATCCAGACGCTCGGCACGAGCGTTGTGCGGCCGGGCGTGGTGCAGACCACCATCGGCACCGGTGGTATCATCGCGGCGGCGCTGACAGCGCCTACCGACAACCCCGGGGGGCGGCTGCAGGTGTTCTGCAACGTGGCGCCCGATCTTTGGCATTGCATGGGCGTGTCGCTGAATGCCGGTGCATCGCTGGCCTGGCTGGCCCGCCTGCTGGGCACAGGTGGCGACTATGCCGCGCTGGTGGCGCGGGCGGCTGAAGTACCTCCCGGGTCCGAGGGGCTTCTTTTCCTGCCCTATCTCAACGGCGAACGCTGCCCGTATCCCGATGCGACGGCGCGGGGCGCCTTTATTGGGCTGACGGGCCGTCACGACGCGCGCCACATGACTCGCGCGGTGATGGAGGGCATCGTCTTTGCCTTCTACGACATGTACCAGCTAATGGCCGGTATGGGCATCGAGAAAACCCTTATCAAGGCATCCGGTGGAGGCGCGAGATCTGATCTCTGGCGCCAGATGCAGGCCGATGTGTTCGGCTGCCCGGTAGTGACGACGCTGGGCGCGGCCGAGGGCGGAGCCTTCGGCGCGGCGTTGCTGACCGGCGTGGCCCGAGGCGCGTGGACGGATGTGGCCGAGGCCGCCACGGTCTGCCGCGACCTTTCAAAACAGGCTCCCGACGCGCGCGCCGGCAAGGTCTACGGCAGGGCGTTCGACGTCTATGCCGGCCTTTATCAGGTGTTGCGACCCAGCTTTGACGCGATACGGGAATACCAGACTGACAGGACGGAGACAGCGGCATGAGTGACGAGCTGAGAGCGGTAATCTTCGATCTGGACGGAACGCTGATAGACAGCGCGCCCGACATCGCCGCGGCGGTGAACCGCTATCTGTCGGATACTGGCTGGCCGGCGCTCGACGTAGAGGTGATCGAGCGGTTTATCGGTTTCGGCCCGCGCCGGCTGATCGCGGATGTGTTCGCCCATATCGGCCATCCCGACGATGATGCCGCGATCGACCGGGCGCACAGCGCCTACCTAGCCAACTATCGTGCCGATCCGGCCAGCCGGACGAGGGTCTTTCCCGACGTGCGCGAGGATCTCGAGC
>Ga0310345_10004622_pt1 | contig 12458 bp, 8 predicted proteins | sample HC15DNA20500_MG_FD_204667 | JGI IMG/M metagenome (GOLD analysis project Ga0310345, IMG submission 204667) | Marine microbial communities from station ALOHA, North Pacific Subtropical Gyre - HC15-DNA-20-500_MG | ecosystem: Environmental > Aquatic > Marine > Oceanic | place: Pacific Ocean: North...
TGAGCCGGCCGTTGGAGCTGCTCACCGCGGCGCTGAGCAACGCCGAGGAGGTCGGGGTGCGGCTGCAGCAGCTGTGCGGTGCCGCCACCGCCAAGTCGATGGAGGACTGCCTGTTCTACCGCGACCCCCGGCTGGTGTCGCTCAACGAGGTGGGCGGCGAGCCCGAGTACTTCGGCGTCAGCGCCGCGGAGTTCCACCAACGTGCGACGGTGCGGGCCACGCTGTGGCCGCGCGCGATGACGACGCTGAGCACCCACGACACCAAGCGCGGTGAGGACGTGCGGGCCCGTATCGGGGTGCTGTCCCAGGTGCCGTCGCTGTGGTCCGAGCTCGTCGGTGGCTGGCAGCGCACCGCCCCGGCCCCCGACTCCCAGACCGCAATGTTCCTGCTGCAGAACATGTTCGGGGTGTGGCCGCGAGATGGCGTGGTGAGCGCCGAGCTGCGTCAGCGTCTGCACGCGTACGCCGAGAAGGCCATCCGGGAGGCTGCGCTGCACACGACCTGGAATGATCCCGACACCGGGTTCGAGGAGGCCGTGCACGCCTGGATCGACACGGTGATCGACGGGCCCGTCGCCGTCGAGATGACGGCACTCGTTGATCGGCTCGGTCCGCACGCAGATTCCGATGCGCTGGGGCAGAAGCTGATCGCGCTGACCGCGCCCGGGATCCCCGACGTCTACCAGGGCACCGAGCTCTGGGAGGACAGCCTCGTCGATCCGGACAACCGTCGCGAGGTGGACTACTCCGAACGCCGCACCGCGCTGGACACCATGACCCACCCGAAGATGCGGGTGGTGCGTGCGGCCCTCCGGCTGCGCCGGGAGCGCCCGGACACGTTCGTCTCGGGTACCTACCGTCCGGTGCCCGCCGACGGGGCATTGGCCGAGCATGTGGTGGCCTTCCTACGTGGCGAGGACGTCCTGGTCGCTGTGAGTCGCTGGACCGTGCGCCTGGGCGACAGCGGTTGGGAAGACACGACGGTGGCGTTGCCCGAGGGCGAATGGATCGACGTCCTCTCCAACGCCCAACGTCGCGGCACGGTACCGGCCGGTGAGTTGTTCGCCGAGATGTCCGTCGCATTGCTGGTGCGCGCCGATGCCTGAGCATGAATTCGCCGTCTGGGCACCACGTCCCGACCTGGTGCGCCTCGACGTCGAGGGCACCCTGCACCCGATGACCCGCGGAGAGGACCACTGGTGGCGCGCCGTGGTCGACACGGCCGACGACGCCCGCTACGGGTTCGTCCTCGACGACAACCCCAAGGTGCTGCCCGACCCGCGCTCTCCACGCCAGCCCGACGGAGTGCATGAGCGCTCGGCCCTGTGGCGTCCGGCCCCGGATGCGTGGACCGACCGTGACTGGCAGGGCCGCTCCATCGAAGGCGCCGTGATCTACGAGTTGCACATCGGCACATTCACTCCCGATGGCACGTTCGACGCCGCGATCGAGAAGCTGGACCACCTGGTCGACCTCGGTGTCGACTTCGTCGAGGTGATGCCCGTCAACGCCTTCGGCGGCACGCACGGCTGGGGTTACGACGGCGTGCTCTGGTATGCGGTGCACGAACCCTACGGCGGGCCAGACGGATTGATCCGGTTCGTCGACGCCTGCCACACCCGTGGGCTCGGCGTGTTGATCGACGCGGTGTTCAACCACCTCGGCCCCTCAGGGAACTACCTGCCCGAGTTCGGTCCTTACCTGTCCACCGGTTCCAACCCGTGGGGCGAGTCGATCAACATCGCTGACGGCGAGGCCGACGAAGTCCGGCGCTACATCCTGGATTGCGCGCAGCGGTGGATGCAGGATTTCCACGCCGACGGCCTGCGCCTGGATGCGGTGCACGCCCTCGTCGATACGACCGCGATCCACATCTTGGAAGAGATGTCTGCCGAAACCGACGACCTGGCAGCACGGGTCGGTCGGCCGCTGTCCCTGATCGCCGAGAGCGACCTCAACGATCCCCGGCTGATCACCCCGCGCGACGCAGGCGGTCTGGGCATGACCGCGCAGTGGGACGACGACATCCACCACGCGATCCACGCGGCCGTGTCCGGCGAACGGCAAGGCTACTACTCGGATTTCGGTTCTCTGGAGACGCTCGCGCAGACGTTGCGCGGCGGCTACTTCCACGCGGGCACCTACTCGTCGTTCCGGCACCGCCGCCACGGCCGGCCACTGGACACCGCCACGATTCCGGCCACCCGGCTGCTGGCCTACACGGTGACCCACGACCAGGTCGGCAACCGTGCGATCGGTGACCGGCCGTCGCAGAACCTGACCCCGGGCCAGCTTGCCATCAAGGCTGCGCTCGCCCTCGGATCGCCCTACACCGCCATGCTTTTCATGGGTGAAGAGTGGGCGTCGTCGTCACCGTTCCAGTTCTTCAGTTCCCATCCCGAGCCGGAACTGGCCCGCGCCACGGCCGAGGGCCGCAAGCGGGAGTTCGCCGAGCACGGTTGGGATGCCGACGCCATCCCCGACCCGCAGGATCCGCAGACATTCCTGCGTTCCAAGCTCGACTGGGACGAGGTCGATACCGGCGAGCACGCCGGTCTGCTCGACTTCTACCGCGGTCTGATCGCATTGCGCCGGTCTGAGCCCGACATGGGCGATCCCTGGCTGGACCATCTGCGTGTCGACTACGACGAAGACGCTCGCTGGGTCGTCATGCGGCGCGGTGCGCTGGCGATCTGCTGCAACATCGGTGCGGAGCCGGTCGACGTCCCTGTCACCGGGGAGACGGTGTTGGCCTTCGGCGAGACGTCATCCGGGAGCGGCACCTCGAGGCTGGGCGGGCACTCGGTGGCAGTACTGCGCGCCTGAGGTGGCGGTCGAGCCGGCCGCGCGGTGTCAGGTCAGGTAGCGGTAGGTCGGCGACCCGGGCTCGAGCAACTGCACGTGGCATTCCGACGTCCGCATCCGCGCCATGAGTCCCTCCAGGTCGGCGGCCGAGCCCATCTCGATGCCGACCAGCGCCTCTCCGGTCTCCCGGTTGTTGCGTTTGACGTACTCGAACAACGTGATGTCGTCGTTGGGGCCGAGAACCTCGTCGAGGAAGCGGCGCAGCGCCCCCGGCTCCTGGGGGAAATCGACGAGGAAGTAGTGCTTGAGGCCCAGGTGGACCAACGACCGTTCGAGCACCTCGCCGTAGCGGGAGACGTCGTTGTTGCCACCGGAGATCAGACACACCACCGTGGAGCCCGGCTCGATGTCGGCTTCTGTCAGCGCGGCCACGGAGAGCGCGCCTGCAGGCTCGGCGATGATGCCTTCGTTCTGGTACAGGTCGAGCATGGCGGTGCACACGGCGCCCTCGTCGACGGTGGTGATCGACACCATGTCCCCCGCTGCGGTGAGGGCCTCGAACGGCTTGGTGCCCACACGAGCGACCGCGGCCCCGTCGACGAACTGGTCGACGTGGTCGAGCGTGACCGGGGCGCCGTTGGCCAGCGCCGCCACCAGCGCCGCCGCTCCGGCGGGTTCGACGCCGAGCACCGAGGTGGTGGCGGTGCGCTCGGCGAGGAACGTGGTGATCCCGCTGATGCAGCCGCCGCCGCCGACCGGGACGATCACGGTGTCGGGTTCGGCACCGAGCTGGTCGAGGATCTCCACCGCGATGGTGCCCTGGCCTGCCATCGTGCGCACATCGTCATACGGCGGCACCAGCGTCGCGCCGGTGCGCGCCACATCCTCGCGCGCGGCCTCGGCGGCCATGTCGTAGGTCTTTCCTCCCACGATGAGTTCGATGAAGTCCCCGCCGTGGTAGCGGATCCGGTCGCGCTTCTGTTTGGGCGTCTTCGCCGGGACGTACACCCGTCCGTGCACGCCCATCGACCGGCAGGCCAGCGCGAACCCCTGGGCGTGGTTGCCGGCCGATGAGCACACCACCCCGGCGGCTTTCTCGTCGGGGCTGAGCTGCATCAACAGGTTGTAGGCGCCGCGAAGCTTGTACGACCGCACGGCCTGCAGGTCCTCACGCTTGAGATAGACCTGCGCGCCGGTGATCTGCGACAGTCTCTCGCTGAACTGCAGCGGCGTGGTGGAGACGACGCCCGCAATTCGCCGCGCCGCATCATCGATGTCCGCGGCGCACAGCGGCGCGGCGGGACCGGTGCGGGGACGGTGGCTCAGGTCAGCGGACACCGATCAATGGTGCCACCCCGGGCTCGACCGGCAAAAATCGGAATTCCACGCCACCCGGTGAACCCGCTGACAGCACACCCCGAAAACGGTGTTTCGGGTGGCCGAAAACTTTCCTACGAGCTATCGTCAAACCATGACCACCGTCCACCACCTGCGCGACGTCGTGACCTGTCCTGCGTCGACGGTGTCGATTGCCGGCGTGCCTTGGCCCACGTTCAAGGTCGTGGCCCTGGTTCTCGGCCTGCTGGTGTTCGCCGTCGTCGCAGTCGCGACAGCGTCGGCAGCCCCGGCGGTGCTCAGCGGAGCCGGCGTCGCCGCAGTGGTCTGGATCGTGTGCGGTGTGACACCTCCCGGTAGCCACTGAACCCCGGGCGGAGAGCACCCTCGCTGAAGCCGGCGGGGTTCCGGCGGCCGATCGCTGTGCCGGCGCTCATACCGCCTCACACCCGCCGCGGCGAATCCGCTGCGCGGCGAACCGCAGGCAGTACCGACAAGCTTGCCACCTGGATGGCGATGACGACGGCGATCAGCGCACCGACGGACTTCGAATACAGCAGACCCGTCAAGGCTCCCCCGGCAGCCGCCGCGACGCCGATGACGGCCGCGTACATCCCGTAGGCGGTGGCCCGTCGGGCCGGCTCCACCAGGTCGGCGACGACGGCACGCAACGTGGACTCCTGGATGCCGACCGCCGAACCCCAGAGCACAGCCCCGATCACCACCGCAATCACGGCGTCCTGGAACGCGAAGACCGGCACGAGGGCTGCCAACAGCGGCAGTGCCACCAATACGCGTGCACCCCGGCGGTCATACATCCAACCGGTGGCCAACGCCGCCACCGCATCAGCGGCCATCGCGGTCGCGTAGATGACCGGGACCAGCGCCACCGTCACGATCCGACGCTCGACCAGATGAAACGACAGCACACCGAAGGTCGTGAAGCCGACCATCGTGGCGGCCGAGAATCCCGCATACACCCAGAAAGCCCGCGGAAGAGCCCGCACAAAACGCTGCGTCTCGACTTCCGGCGCAGATGGGGACTCCGTCGCAACCACGACCTCGTAGGCTGCGGGCTCGGGCACCCGGGCCCGCAGCCACAGCAGCAGAACCAGCACGGCGACCCCGGGAAGCGCGAGAAGCGCGAACGTCGGGCGGTAGTCGCCACCGAAGATGACCAGCATGGCCGCGACGGCGAGGGGGCCGACGAAGGCACCGACCTGGTCCATCGCCTCGTGCACAGCGAACCCGCGGCCCCGACCGGTCACCGACGTGGCATGCGAGAGCAGCGTGTCCTTGGCCGGGCTGCGCACAGCCTTGCCCACCCGTTCGGCGATCACCAGCGCCGCGGCCACCCAGACCGCACCGGCGAGCCCCAGGAAAGGCACCGTGACCACGGTCAGGAAATAGCCGCTGATCGCCCAGGCCCAGAAGTGGCCCGTCCGGTCGGCCAACGGTCCGGACACGATTCGCAACAACAGCGCGGCCGCTTCGCCCACCCCCGTCACGACACCCACGACGACTGCGGTCGCCCCGAGCGAAGCCAGAAGCGGACCGGTGATCGACCGTGCGCCTTCGTAGACGATGTCGGCGAGCAGGCTGATCAGGCCGAAGGTGGTGACGAACCGCCAGGCGCTCAGTCCCACCCCCGAACTTGGCGTCATCCCCCCAGACAGCCCGGACCCAGCAGCTCCTTGAGATCGCCCATCAACGCCGAGGACGGGGTCACCCGCAGTGACTGATCCAGTTCGAGGGTGGTGATGCGCTCACCACTGATCAACCGCAGGTGGACCTGCGCCGTGCCGGGATGACGGGCCAGCACCTGCTTGAGCGCAGTGACCTTGTCGACCGTGCACTGCCGGGTCGGCAGGCTCACCGCGACGGGACGGTTGACCTGTGCGCTGGAGAAGTCGGGCACGATCAGCTCGTTGGCGATCAGCGAGATCCTGTCGTCGCGGATAGCCACCTTGGCCCCGACCAGCACCACGACGTCGTCGGCGATCTCAGCACCGAACATCGAGTACGTCTGAGGGAAGAACAGCACCTCGATCCCGCCGGTCAGATCCTCGATCTGGGCGGAGGCCCACGGCAGGCCGTTCTTGTTGACCCGCCGGTTCACCGAGGCCAGAATGCCGCCCACCCGCACCTGGGTGTCGTTGGCGATGTCCCCGTCCAGGATGGCCGGGATCTGGGTGTCGACCTGCGCGGCGAGAAGGTGTGCGATGCCGTTGAGCGGGTGACCGGAGACGTAGAGGCCGAGCATCTCGCGCTCGAGCGCGAGTTTGTGCTTGTCCTCCCACTCGTCGTCGGGCACTTTGATCGTGAAGACCGACTCCCCGGCGTCGGCGCCGTCACCGCCGCCGAACAGATCGAACTGCCCCATCGCCTCGGCCTTCTTGGTGCCCAGCACCGAGTCGACGGCGTCGGTGTGGACCAGGAACAGGCCCTTGCGCGGATGCTCGAGCGAGTCGAAAGCACCGGCTTTGATCAGCGATTCGGTGACCTTCTTCGTGCACGCCGCGATGTCGATCTTGTTGAGGTAGTCGGAGAAGTCGGTGAACTTGCCCTTCTCGGTCCGCGTGCTCACCAGAGACGAGACGACGTTGGCCCCCACGTTGCGCACCGCACCGAGTCCGAAGCGGATGTCGTTGCCGACCGAGGCGAAGTTCTGCACCGACTCGTTGACGTCCGGCGGCAGCACAGTGATGCCGAGCCGGCGGCAGTCGGCCAGATACACCGCTGCCTTGTCTTTGTCGTCGCCGACCGAGGTGAGCAGACCGGCCATGTATTCGGCCGGGTAGTTCGCCTTCAGGTAAGCCGTCCAGTACGAGACCAGGCCGTAACCGGCCGCGTGCGACTTGTTGAACGCGTATCCGGCGAACGGCAGGATGGTGTCCCACAACGCCTTGACCGCACCCTCGGAGAAGCCGTTGTTGGTCATGCCTTCGTGGAAGCTCTTGTACTCGGCCTCGAGCACCTCGAGTTTCTTCTTGCCCATGGCTTTTCGCAGCGCATCGGCTTTGCCCATGGTGTAGGAGGCCACCTTCTGGGCGATGAACATGATCTGCTCTTGGTAGACGATCAGGCCGTAGGTCTCGGCCAGGATCTCCGAGAGCGGCTCCTCGAGTTCGGGGTGAATCGGCTTGATCGGCTGGCGGCCGTTCTTGCGGTCGGCGTAGTCGTTGTGGGCGTTCATGCCCATCGGTCCGGGCCGGTACAGCGCGAGCACGGCGACGATGTCGTTGAACTCGGTGGGCTGCATCCGGCGCAGCAGGTCGCGCATGGGCCCACCATCGAGCTGGAATACGCCGAGCGTGTCGCCACGACCGAGCAGTTCGTAAGCCTTGGGGTCCTCGAGTGCCAGCGACTCCAGATCGAGATCGATGCCCCGGTTGGCTTTGATGTTCTCGATGCAGTCCCCGATGATCGTCAGGTTCCGCAGCCCGAGGAAGTCCATCTTCAGCAGACCGATGGCTTCACACGACGGGTAGTCCCAGCCGGTGATCACCGCGCCGTCCTGCGGACGGCGCCACAGCGGGATCGAGTCGATCAGCGGCTCGGAGCTCATGATCACCGCGCAGGCGTGCACCCCGGCGTTGCGGACCAGGCCCTCCAGCCCGCGCGCGGTCTCGTAGATGGTGCGCACGTCGGGGTCGGTGTCGATGAGGGCCCGGACCTCGGCGGCTTCCTTGTACCGCTCGTGGTTGGGGTCGGTGATGCCCGAGACGGGGATGTCCTTGGCCATGATCGGCGGTGGCAGCGCCTTGGTGATCCGGTCGGCAATCGCGAACCCGGGCTGGCCGTAGTGCACGCGCGCCGAATCCTTCAGCGCGGCTTTGGTTTTGATGGTGCCGAAGGTGATCACCTGGGCGACCCGGTCGCTACCCCACCGGTTGGCCGCGTACCGCAGCATCTCGCCGCGACGACGGTCGTCGAAGTCGATGTCGATGTCGGGCGCCGACGGACGCTCGGGGTTGAGGAACCGCTCGAAGAGCAGGCCGTGCGGGATGGGGTCGATGTTGGTGATGCCCAGCGCGTAGGCCACCAGGGAACCGGCCGCCGAACCACGCCCGGGGCCCACCCGGATGTCGACGGACTTCGCGTAGTTGATGAGGTCCGCGACGATCAGGAAGTACGACGGGAAGCCCTTGTCGCAGATGACCTTGATCTCGTAGTTCGCCCGGTCGATGTAGTCCCGGCCGACCGCTCCGGGGAAGCGCCGCTCCAGTCCCGCCATCACCTCGTGCTGCAGCCAGGAGGCCTGGTCGTGACCGTCGGGCACCGGGAAGATCGGCATCCGGTCGCGCGGCTCCCACACGTCGGCGTACGACGTGACGCGCTCGGCGATCAGCAGAGTCGAGTCACAGGCCCCCGGGACCTGGTCGTCCCACAGTGCCCGCATCTCGGCGGCGGACTTGAGGAAGTAACCGTCGCCGTCGAACTTGAACCGGTTGGGGTCCGAGAGCGTCTTGCCGGTCTGGATACACAGCAGCGCCTCGTGGTTCTGCGCGGCGTCGCGGGTGACGTAGTGGCAGTCGTTGGTGGCCAACGGCGGGATGTTGAGTTTGCGTCCCACCTCCAGCAGTCCCTCGCGGACGCGGCGCTCGATGTCGAGGCCGTGATCCATCAATTCGAGGAAGAAGTTCTCCGGGCCGAATATCTCGCGCCACTTCGCTGCGGCTTCCAGCGCCTCGCGCTGGTGCCCGAGCCGCAACCGGGTCTGCACCTCGCCCGAGGGGCACCCGGTGGTGGCGATGATGCCCTCCGCATGCTCGGCGATCACCTCGGCATCCATCCGTGACCACTTGCCGAGCTGGCCCTCGAACGACGCCAGCGAGGAGAGCTTGAACAGATTGCGCAGCCCGGTGGCACTCTCGGCGACCATCGTCATGTGCGTGTAGGCGCCGCTGCCCGAGACGTCGTCAGACTTCTGGCTCGGATCGCCCCAGAGCACCCGCTTGGTGTCGAAACGCGACGCCGGGGCGATGTAGGCCTCGATCCCGATGATCGGTTTGATGCCGGCGTCCGTCGCGGCGTTGTAGAACTCGCTGGCACCGAACATGTTTCCGTGATCGGTCATCCCGATCGCGGGCATCTCCAGCCTCTGCGCCTCGGCCAGCATGGGCTTGACCTTGGCGGCACCGTCGAGCATCGAATACTCGGTGTGGTTGTGCAGATGCACAAAAGACCCTGAAGACCCTGAAGACCGCCCGTCTGAACCACTCATAGGCCAGCCAGTCTATGACCGCCCACCGACAGCGCGCGGCGTGTCGCGGTGCGTGTCTCGCAGCGGTCGACTACCCGGCCGCAACCGGCCCCGGCCGGTGCCGCTCACGCGTCGACAGGCGCCGCGACAGGCGATTCCAGCAATCCGCTCTCGAAGAGAGTCAACAATTGCCTGGCAACACCACCGGCGTCGTCGTCGGCCGTTCTGCCCCGAAGAAAGCCGGCATGAAATCCCGCGCCCCAGAACAACCCGGCCAGCATGTCCGCCACCGCAGCGGCGTCGATGTCCGACGGCAACTCGCCGCGCCGTATCGCCTTCAGGACCACAGAATCGTAGAACGAATGCACGGCGGCGAAGATGCGCGCCGCGGCCTCGGCCCGATGTGGTCCACGGTGGTGTTCCAACCGGGCCGCGACGAGGAACCGCAGCGTATCGGCGTCCTCGAGGCTCCACCGCTGCAACGACTCGAGAAAGCTGGCCAACTGGTTGCGCAGGCCGACCTTTCGCTCGGCGTCGGCGACGCAACCCACCATGGCGTGGTGAACCTCGGCGAGGAGCACGTCGTAGATCTGCTCACGGCTGCCGAAGTAATAGTGCAGCGTGGGTCTGCTCACCCCGGCCCGCAGCGCGATCTGCTGAAACGTCGCCGCCTGGTAACCGCGTTCGGTGATGACGCCCCGGGCAGCGACCAGGATCCCGCGGCGCGTCGTCTCGGAATCAGCCCCCACCGGGCGACCACGCCCCCGAGGGCGCTCCCCGGCCGAGCTGACATTCTCCACGAGCAAACGTTATTGCATAGCTATTGGGGGGTCAATCGCACCGATCGCAAATCTTCAGGCTGCGGCGGTGTGCGCGGTGCGCCGGTCGGAGCGCGCGCGGCGCACCGCGTCGACGGTGAACACCGCCAGCGCCAGCCAGATGAGCGCGAAACCCAACCAGCGTGCCGGTGGCATCGGTTCGTGGCCGACCAACACGCCCCAACTGAGTTGCATCGCCGGGGTCATGTAAAACAGCAGCCCCAACGAGACCATCGCCAGCCGCTGCGCCGCAGCGGCGAACAGCAGCAGCGGCAGCGCGGTGAGCACGCCGGCCAGGATCATCAGCACCACGTGTGTGCCGCCGTGGCCGGTGAATGTCGCATGCCCGGCGGCGGCGGTGATCCCGATGTAGGCGAGCGCGAACGGCGTCGCCAAGCCCGCCTCGATGCCGACGCTGACGCGCGGGTCGGTGGACACCGACTTCTTCACCGCGCCGTACATGCCGAACGACAACGCCAACCCCAGGCCGATCACCGGAGGCGCCCCGACATTGACCGTCAACACGACGACCGCCACGACCGCGATCACCAGGGCGCTCAGTTGCCAGCGATTCAGCCGTTCCCGGAAGACCACCAGCCCCAGCGCAATCGAGACCAGCGGGTTGATGAAATACCCCAGCGCAGCGTCGACGACGTGCCCGTTGTTCACCGCGTACACGTAGATCACCCAGTTCGCCGCGATCAGTGCCGAGGCCGCGGTCAACAACAGCCAGGTGCGCCGGTCGAGCCTGCGCACATCACCGAGGCGCCGGACGGCCGCCACCACGACCACCAGGAACAGGAAGCTCCAGATGATCCGGTGCGCCAGGATCTCGACCGCGCCGGCCGGCTTCAGAAGCGGGAAGAACGCCGGGAACAGCCCCCACATCGCGTAGGCGCCGAACCCGAACAGCAGGCCCGACCTCACAGCTGCTGGTTGCGGAGCACGTCGAGCGCATGCTGCAGATCAGCCGGATAGTCGCTGGTGATCTCCAGCCGGCGGCCGTCGGCGGGATGCGCGAAGGCCAGCGAGCAGGCGTGCAGCCATTGGCGTTCCAGTCCGAGCCGTTTGGCCAGGGTCGGGTCGGCGCCGTACGTGAGGTCCCCACAGCAGGGGTGGTGCAGCGCGGCGAAGTGCACCCGGATCTGGTGAGTACGTCCGGTTTCGAGTTCGATGTCGAGCAGGCTGGCCGCCTGGTGTGCCTCCAGCGTGTCGTAGTGCGTCACGCTGTGGCGGCCGTCCTCGACGACGGCGAACTTCCAGTCGTGGCCGCGGTGCCGTCCGATCGGTGCATCGATGGTTCCGCTCGACGGGTCCGGGTGCCCCTGCACCAGTGCGTGATAGCGCTTCTCGACGGTGCGCTGCTTGAAGGCCCGCTTCAGCACCGTGTACGCCCGCTCGGACAAGGCGACCACCATCACCCCCGAGGTACCGACGTCGAGACGGTGCACGATGCCCTGCCGCTCGTGGATACCCGAGGTACTGATCCGGAAGCCGGCCGCAGCCAACCCACCCAACACGGTGGGGCCGTGCCAGCCCACCGTCGCATGCGCCGCCACCCCGGGCGGCTTGTCCACCGCGACGATGTCGTCATCGGCGTACAGGATGTCCATGCCCTCGACGTCGACCGGGGCGTTCTCCACCGGCGGCGGCGCATCGGGCAGCCGCACCTCCAGCCACGCCCCCGCCGGCAGCTTGTCCGATTTGGCCGCACGCACGCCGTCGACCTCGACGCCGCCCTCTTCGGCCAATGCCGCCACCACGGTGCGCGACAGACCGAGCAGCCTGGCCAGACCCGCATCGACCCGCATACCGGCCAGGCCTTCCGGCACCGGCATCGAACGTGTCGTCATTCCCGACCCGACTCGTCGTCCGGCTGACGCCTCCCGACGGGATCGTCGCCGCCGTCCGGCTGACGCCTCCCAACGGAATCCTCGCCGCCGTCCGGCTGACGCCTCCCAACGGAATCCTCGCCGCCGTCCGGCTGACGCCTCCCAACGGAATCCTCGCCGCCGTCCGGCTGACGCCTCCCGACGGAATCGAAATCGAACCCGAACAGCGACAACACCACCAGCAGGATCGCGCCGCCGACCACCGACGGGTCGGCCACGTTGAACACCGGCCACCACCCGATCGACAGGAAGTCCACCACGTGGCCGCGCAGCGGGCCCGGCGACCGGAAGAAGCGGTCGACCAGGTTGCCCATCGCCCCGCCGAGAATCAGCCCCAAGCCGATCGCCCACCACGGTGACACCAGCCGGCGCCCCATCCAGATGATGCCGAACACGACACCG
>Ga0310345_10004623_pt1 | contig 12454 bp, 8 predicted proteins | sample HC15DNA20500_MG_FD_204667 | JGI IMG/M metagenome (GOLD analysis project Ga0310345, IMG submission 204667) | Marine microbial communities from station ALOHA, North Pacific Subtropical Gyre - HC15-DNA-20-500_MG | ecosystem: Environmental > Aquatic > Marine > Oceanic | place: Pacific Ocean: North...
CCTAAAGGTTCCTGAAACCAAGTATCAAGAGCTGCTTGATTGTATCCTGCAGCACGCAAAGAAACGATCGCTTGAAGAGATTCCATTCTTTCAATCAATTTTGGTGTGCCAAATGCAACTCCAAGGCGGAATCCGCTAAGAGATTCAGTTTTTGATGGCCCCATGATAGTAATAAGATTTTCAGGCTGAACATCACAAGAACAAAGATGAGTATAGACCTCACCGCTAAATAGCATTCTAGAGTACAGTTGATCCACGATTACACTAACATCATGGATTGCTGCAAGATCTGCTATTTTAGTTATTGTAGTGTTTGAATAGACAAGACCTGTAGGATTATTGGGTGTTGAAAAGACTAAAACCTTTGCTCCTGTTTTGAATGCGTCTTCAATTCGATTTAGATCTGGGCTGTTTTCAGATTGAGAATCCTTGTAGTTTAGAGGAATTGGTACAACGTCACCTCCGAAGAACTTAACAAGTTTGCGATTGGCATAATAGTCGGGCTCAACTACAGCAACTTTTGTCCCAGCATCAACCGTTGAACCAAGTGCCAAAAATAATGCACCTTGAGTTCCAGGAGTTATAATCAATTCGCTATTAGTTTCAATTGGCCGGCCAGTAAACTTCCCAAGTCTAGCAGCCAGTCTATTTCGTATTTCGGCCGATCCTCTATACTCAGTATACGCTTGACACCCACCTCTACTAAAACCCTCTTTCCAAGCCGCATCAGAACTAGGCGTTGGAGGAAAGGCATCTACATCCCCGTGGGAGAAATCAACAGGAACTCCATCAAGTTTCTCGCCAAGCATAATGGTATTAAGATCTCCTAGATTTTGTCGGACTTCCTGACCAGGAGCATTGTTTGTCTCAAGAGCTTTAAATTTTTCATCAAGTGTCATCATCTTGTAATTTTAAGTTAGTTTAAATATCTTCTCAAGTTTAACCCATTTTTCACCTTCTTTTGCCCATGGAATTTTTTGTTGAAAATTCCACATTAACTTTTCCCATTCTTGAACTTTTAAGTTATTAGTATCCATTTCAGCTTTTCTAATAGGATCAAAGGTCTTATCAACTTCTATAATCATAAACATTCTGTTTCCAGTAAGGTAAATTTCCATATCTATGATTCCAGCATCTTTAATGCTTTTAGTAATTTCAGACCAAATATTTCCTTTTGCATGGTGTTTTTTATATTCTGCAATTAAGTTAGGATCATCTTTTAAGTCGCATGAGTAACAATGTTTTTGAGTGTTCATATTTAATTTAAGTTTTATTAGTTTCAAATGTGCTGTATCCATAGTAAGCAACAACTGTTAGACAAATTAATGGTAAAATGAAAGAAAAATTAATTTCTGGAATAAAACCAAAAATGAGTACATCGGCAAATCCTGCACCACCCCAGTCTAGAATGCTTCCTTGTAAAACAGGCATTAAAGCACCTCCAACAATTGCCATTATTAATCCAGCAGAACCAATTTTTGCTTCATCACCCATGTCTTTAAGAGCAATACCATAAATAGTCGGGAACATAATGGACATAAACATTGATATTCCTACCAGTGAAATTAATCCCATTGTATTTTGTAATAGAATTGTGCCAGCACTACAAAGTATTCCACCTAATCCAAAGTACATTAATAGTTTTGCTGGATTAATTTTACGCATTAAAATAGTGCCTATCCATCTACCTGAAAGAAAAGAAATCATGGCTGCAACATTAAAATATGTTGCTGTAAGATTTAATCCTAAACTATCATTTAGATTGTCTACATATTGAAATATATAGGTCCAACACATAATTTGAGATCCAACATAAAATGCTTGTGTGAGAACACCTTTTTTATAGTTTTTATTAGCTAATAATTTTTTGAACGAAACTGATAAAGACATTTTATTTTTTTCTGAGGGTATAGGTATTTTTGTAAAAAAAATAATTATTGTAATTGCTAATACCAGTACACCTAAACCAATGTATGGAACGCTAATTATTCCTAGATCATTTTCTCTAATTGCAGCTAATTCTTCAGAGGATAATGTATTGTATGCTTTTGTTGTAAAATCATCTGATTGTAGTGCGCTAATTACCAATACTTGAGCAATAATCATACCTGTTAAAGATCCCATTGGGTTAAAAGCCTGTGCTAGATTTAAACGTTGAGTGGAAGTCTCTTTATCCCCTAATGATAGTATTAATGGGTTGGATGTTGTTTCCAAAAATGCCAATCCGCAAGTAATTACCCATAAAGAAATTAAAAAGTAATTATATTCTTCATAGATAGCAGCGGGATAGAACAAAAAAGCTCCAATTGCATACAAAATCAATCCTAATAGTATCCCTGATTTGTAACTATATTTTCTAATAAATAAGGCTGCGGGTATTGCCATAAAGAAATATCCAAAATAAAAAGCAAATTGAACTAATGAGGCTTGGACATTAGATAGTTCAGGCATTACTTTTTTAAAAGCTGATACCATGGGATTAGTTAAATCATTCGCTATCCCCCATAATGCAAAAATTGAAGTTATGATAATAAAAGGAAATAATAAGTCCTTTCGTACCACTGGTATATTTTTAAGTTTATCGATCATATTGATTTTAATTTATCAAATTATTTAGGCAATAATGATCTATCTAAGTGAACATACCCTCCATCGCAGAATATGAATTGACCAGTTGTGTGTGAAGATTTATTAGAAATTGTAAACAAACAAGTATCTGCTACTTCTTTAGGAGTTGTCATTCTATTTCCCAAAGGAATATTTTTTATTATTGATTTTAATTTTTCTTCTCCATCTTTAAGTGTTTTAATCCAATTGTTATATGCTGGAGTCCAACTTTCTGAAATTATAATTGCATTGACTCTTATAGAATCTTTGATTAGATCTACAGCCCATTCACGTGTTAAGCCTAGTACTCCTCCTTTTGATGCTGTATACCCAGAAGTTCCTCCTTGTCCTGTTAGTGCAACTTTAGATCCTATATTTAAGATATTTCCTTTGGCTTTTTTAATGTATGGCAAGCAGTATTTTGTCATTGCGAAATAACTTACCATATTCAATTGTAGTGAGCGCATAAAATCATCTATAGAAGATTCTAATCCAACTCCATCATTAACACCAACATTGTTTATAAGCACATCTATTTTACCATATTTTTCTCCAATTATTTTGGCGGTTTTTTTTATTTGATTTGTATTTGAAAGATCTGTTTTTACAAAAGTTGTATCTACACCTTTATTTTGGAGTTTTTTTTCGTACGTATATCCTCTATCATTTCGGCACACAATAACAGGTATAGCACCTTCATTAGCCAAGGCATGTACTATAGTCTCACCAATACTTCCTTTTAAACCAGCTGCTCCTGTAACTACTACTATTTTGCCTTTTAATCCTAAATTCATTTTATTTATTAAGGCTTTATATTATATAAATTTATAGCATTTTTTCCCATGATGTTAGTTTTTTCATTTTCACTAAGTTTTGATATAAAATTTGTTACTAAATCTTTTACTTTTTTATAGCTTCCTGCAACTAAACATACTGGCCAATCTGAACCAAATAATATTCTGTTTGAACCAAAACTTGTTAAAACTAAATCCATATAAGGCGTTATTTGCTCAGGAGTCCATAAGTTATAATCTGCTTCAGTAATCATGCCAGACATTTTACAAAATACATTTTCACATTTAGAAATTTCTGACATTAATTTAGCCCAGTCATTGTATAAACCATTTTTTATGTAGGGCTTAGCAATATGGTTTATGATAAATTTATGATTTGGAAATTTTTTTACAAATTCTAATGTAGCTTCTAGTTGATGTGGAAAAATTAGAATGTCATATACATAATTATACTTTTCTAAATAGGAGATGCCTCGTAAAAATTTAGGTCTTAGTAAAAAATTATGATCTTTTTCATCTTGAATCACATGCCTAAACCCTTTAATTTTTTTATAGTTGTTATAGTGTTCTAAAGTGTGATCTATATTTGAAGCTCTCAAGTCTACCCAGCCAACAATTCCTTTGATAAATGTGTTTTCTTTAGAGAGATCTAATAAAAAATTTGTTTCTTCAAGAGTTTGATCCGTTTGAATAGCAATGCAGCCATCAATTTTATTTTTATCATATACTTTTTTTAAATCTGAAGGCATAAAATCTTTACGAATTAAAGACATATTATCGTCTATCCACCTATGTTTTGACGGTTTGTAGTTCCAAAAATGTTGATGAGAATCTATTACCATAACTCTATTTACTGTGTTTCTAGTTTACTTTTCAATTGTGCTTTTTGATTCTATAATGAGACTCCTCTTTTCCAAGGAATAAAATCATTATATCCATTTTTTGTTGCTTTTACTACTATTTCTCCACTTGCAACTTTTATAATATAATTTAATATTTTTTCACCCATAGTAGAAATAGTGTCTTCCCCAGTTATTACGGTTCCAGCATCAAGATCAATGATGTCATTCATTCTTTCATATAAATTAGTATTACTTGATAGTTTTAAAACAGGTGAAATAGGGTTACCTGTAGGAGTTCCCAAGCCTGTAGTGAAAATAATCATATTACAACCAGATCCGACAAGACCTGTAGTACTTTCTACATCATTTCCAGGTGTACAAAGTAAGTTTAAACCAGCTTTATTAATTTTTTCAGCGTAGTCCAATACTTCAACTACAGGTGATGTCCCTCCTTTTTTTGCAGCACCTGCAGATTTCATTGCATCTGTAATTAAACCATCTTTGATATTGCCTGGAGAAGAGTAGTTGTCAAAACTAGATCCTACAGCGATTGTTGAAGCTTCATAAGCTCTCATTAATTTCGAGAATTTTTGAGCATCTTTTTTCTCAACACATCTGTTTATCATGTTTTGTTCTACACCATTTAACTCTGGAAATTCTGCAAGCACAGTTGTTCCGCCAAGTGCAACTAATAAATCTGATGCATATCCCAAAGATGGATTTGCAGAAATACCTGAGAATCCATCAGAACCTCCACATTCTAAACCTACAATTAATTTACTAAGTGAAGTAGGTGTACGTTTAATTTTATTTGCTTTAATTAAGCCGATAAAAGTATGTTTTACTGCTTCTTCAATTAAATTTTGTTCGCTTTTGCTTTTTTGTTGTTCTAAATAATAAACAGATTTTGTACAGTTTGGAATTTTGGTTTCAATTGCTTTTTGAAGCATTTGAATTTGTGCGTGTTGACAACCTAAACTTAAAATTGTAGCACCCGCAACATTAGAATTTGTTATGTATCCAGCTAATAAATTACATAAAACTTTAGCATCTTGAGGCGTACCTCCGCATCCGCCATCATGTTTTAAAAATTTAATTCCACTAACATTTGGAAATAATTTATTTTTAGATAATTCTTCTTTTGTTATGATAATAGGAGTGTTTAATAGATCATCTTTAGAAGCACCAGATTTATACATATTTATTAATGTCTTGGTATCTACTGAAAAATCTTTTTTAGTTTCATAACCTAATTTTTCAGATAGTGCACTCTCAAGAACATCAACATTTCTGTTTTCACAGAAAGTTAGAGGGATTACTATCCAATAATTTTCTGTTCCGACGCTATCGTCTTCTCTTTGGAAACCATTGAAAGATTTTCCTTCAAAATTTGAGATATTAGGAGATTTCCAAGTATATTTTTTGCGGGAATCCTGAAAATCTGCAGACGCAGGTTTAATGTTTTCAGTAGTAATGGCACATCCTTTTGAGATTGTTTTAATGGCATTTCCAACAAGTACGTTGTACATATAAATTTCATCTCCTATCTTAAAATTTTTCAAAGAAAATTTATGTTTTTCTTTGATATTTTCTTTTAAAATAATTTTTGAATTATTTATAGTCGTGACTGTTCCTTTTTTTAAATCAGTAATAGCAACTATAATATTATCTAATGGACTTACTTGAATATAGTTTTTGGGCATACTGTTTTTCTTTTGTTGTGTATGATTTTTTGATTGACTTCTACTTTTATCATGGATATTGTTATTAATAATTGTTAAAAATGTTGATGATATTATCTGTCATTATTTGTAAGCTTTTACATGTTGTTTTGAATTTCCAAGCCCTTCTATACCCAATTCTACTACATCACCTGGTTTTAAATATTTGGGGGGGTTTAATCCAAGTCCAACTCCAAATGGTGTCCCAGTTGAAATGACATCACCTGGTAATAGAGTCATAAACTGACTGATATAACTTACCACCATCTGTATGTTAAAAATAAAATCGGAAGTATTGCTATTTTGCATCATTTTACCATTTAGTTTTAACCATAAATTCAAATTGTTTGGATCTTTAATTTCATCTTTTGTTGCTATATAAGGCCCCATTGGTGCAAATGTATCACAACTTTTTCCTTTAACCCATTGCCCAGATTTTTCCAATTGAAAAGTTCTCTCACTATAGTCATTGTGTAAGACATAACCTGCAACATGATTTAGTGCATCAACTTCATTTACATAAGAAGCTTTTTTACCTATTACTAAAGCTAATTCTACTTCCCAATCTGTTTTTTTACTTCCTTTAGGAAGAATTAAGTCATCATTTGGACCTACTAAAGCGGAAGTTGATTTGAAAAATAAAACTGGTTCTTTGGGAGTATTCATTCCAGTTTCTGCTGCATGATTGGCATAGTTTAGTCCTATACAAACAATTTTGGAAGGTCTAACCATGGGTGATCCTAAACGGGTTTCATCTCCAACAGTTGGACAATTTATTTTATTATTAACCAACCAGAGATGAAGTCTTTCTATACCTTCAGTTCCAAAGAAATTTTCATCGAAATCTTCACCAAAAGCAGATACATTTATCTTTTTTCCATTTTTTAGTAGTATTCCTGGTTTTTCATGGCCAACATTTCCAAATCTTATTAGTTTCATTTTATTATTCGCTCAATTTTATACGACCACCATCAATTGGATAATCTGTCCCTGTTATAAACTCAGCTTCATTAGAACATAAAAATAGAGCTAAGTTTGCAACTTCTTCCGGTTTTCCCATTCTTCCAATAGGTTGTGTTTTAGATAGTTTTTTAAACATTTCTTTTTCCTTTCCTGGATAGTTTTCAGCTAAATACCCATCTACAAATGGAGTATGAACTCTACCAGGTGATATACAATTACAACGAATATTATCTGCCACATAGTCTTTTGCAATAGAATAGGTCATTGTAAGTACTGCTCCTTTTGTCATAGAATAAGCAAATCTATCTGAGTGACCTACTGATGAAGCTACTGACGCTAAATTTAAGATAACACCACCACCATTTTTTTTGAAAGGTTCAATACAGGCCTTTGTACAATTGTACACTCCTTTAATATTTACATTGTATAACCTGTCTAAATCTTCCTCTTCTGTTTTTTCTATGCTACCTATATGGGCAATGCCTGCGTTGTTTACTAAAATATCAATGGCATCGGTTGTTGTAATGTTTTTAATAATTTCATTTACATTTTTCTGATTGGATACATCACAACAATGAGCGGTAGCTTTTTGATCAGCTTTTCTAATTTCATTAGCAGTCTTAGTTGCTCCTTTTTTATTAATATCTAAAATATGAATTTTTGCTCCTTGCTCTGCAAAGATTTTAGAAATAGATTTTCCAATACCACTGGCACCACCAGTAATTATTGCTGTTTTACCTTTTAAACTAAATTTTGACATATATTATTTCTAAAATTATTAATGTTATATATGACTCTTATCTAAAGTAAGTAGTTACAATTCCAAATATATTAAATTCTTTCTTTTAATTATTAAAAAAATTGGAGTCCATTTAGGGGAGCAGATATAATAAGATAACGGTTATACTATTATAATACCTCCGTTTTTTTATCCCTAGACAAAAGCGAAGACTAACTCCACTCCCTTTTTGAATTTTGCTTAGATATTTTTAGATTGTAATTACAAAGTAAATACGAACAACAAAGGATAATATATAGTTATAGGATTAATTTTTAAACAAACTCAAAACATTCAAGATAATTCTTCAGAATTATTTCAAAGACGTGTGTTTAATTTAGTTGGCAATAATTAATATTAACTTTTTAATCCTTTTAATATTTCTTACATTTAGAATATGAAAAAACTAACAGTTTTTTTTCTATTTGTTCCATTAGTTTGTATTGGTCATACCGAAGAAAACATTAATAATCCAATTCAAGATTTTCCTGATGGAAAATGTATTTTAATTATCAAGGTATCTGATTTTGATAGTATTCCAGAAGCTAATGCAAAGCTGGTTATTTGGAATGTTGCTGATTCATTAGGGTTTTCAAAAAAATTAATAAGTGATATAGATGGAAAAAGTGAAATTACAGTAAATCAAGGACAAGAGTATAATATTAAAATATTTAAGGCCGACACTTTTTTTATTTTTAAAGAAATTAAAATTCCTGATTTAAATTATGATTTCACCATGAATTATACCTTTCAAATAAAAGTTTTTAAAGGATATTTAGATATAATAGATTTGGATGTGCATTTTGCTTCTAATAGTGCTGAAATTCAAGAGAGAGATAAAGAAAAGTTAGATAGGTTATATGAGAGTTTGTCTAATAATTCTTTAACTCAAATTGAGTTAGCTTCTCATACAGATAGCATTGGTAGTGATGAAAGCAATATGAGACTTTCTCAACGACGTTCAGATTCTGTGAAAAAATATCTTGTAGAGAAAGGAATTGATGAAAACAGAATAGTTGCTAAGGGTTATGGGGAAAAAGAACCCAGAGAATCAAATAAATCACCTGAAGGAAGAGCTAAAAACAGAAGAACAGAAGTTAGAACTGTTATAAAAAACAAATAAATCCTACAACATATACTATCTATTAAAAAACCCAACTAATTTTGAGGTTAAAAATGAACTCGGAGGGAATCGAACCCCTAAATATGATGACAATAAAATAAAATTATTTCACGAAAAAAAAATAAATTATGTTCTTGCTACGTCAAAAACTATTTCCTTCTTTTGAGGTAGACGTATCCCTTGAATGGTTCTAAGCCATTACCCAAATGCACAAGATAATAATATGTAGCTTCTGGAAGTTTCTTATCATTTTTAAGAACACGATTGATATTAGAGGTACCATCCCACTGATTTTCATAATTCGATTTTTCATAAACTTTAACTTTCCACCTATTATACACTTCAACTTTATGATTTGGGTATTTGTTTAACCCTCTAATTTTCCACGTATCGTTTACTCCATCACCATCTGGAGAAAATCCACTAGGTATATTTATATCTTCATAAACGATTAAGAATGCTTCATTAGAAATAAAATTATAACACAACACTCCAGGACTTGAAATATGAACTCTAAAAATTGCATTATTATGTGTTTCTACATTGGCATCTATTATTGTTAATTCATTTGTATTTACTCCCGAGTAAATACTTCCTTCTTGAAGATTTTCCCATGTTGTACCATAATTCCTACTCATCTGCCATTGATAGAAAAGTGAGTTATTGGACGTCACCTCTACACTAAAACTGATCCTCTCATTCACTGTTATGTTATCAATACTACTTGGGTGATTGATTATGGAAATTTGAAAGGTAAGTTCTTCTAAAAAGTCAAAAACGCCACTATTATCACCATCTAATGGTTCACTGTAACCATCTACTCCACTAGTCACCCGCCCTAAGCCATCAACTGTAACTGGGCTAGATCCAAGGATTCCATCATTATCACCATCAGTATAACCGGCTTCTATCACATCATCACATCCATCTCCATCACTATCCAAGTCAAACCAATTTGGTATTCCATCAGAATCAACATCATCACTTGTCTCTAAAGAATCATATATTCCATCGTTATCATCATCTAAATCAACATCATCAAAAACACCATCTTGATCATTATCATCACCATCATCATCTATGATGGTGACTGTCTCTTGTTGCGTGCCATTTTCTGTTGCGTTGGTAACACCTGTGATATCCAGGATCACCGTCTCATTCACCTCATCCAGCGCATCCTGAACAGCAGTAACTGTGGTGGTACCTGTAGTAGCTCCTGCATTGATGGTGATCGTACTCGAAGCCAACGTATAATCTGTGCCTCCTCCTGTCGCCGTGCCAGTAGCAGTCAAAGTCACCGTAACATTTTGTGAAAATGCAGCGCTTAGCGTAGCTGTCACTGTAGATACTCCTGCAGCTTCCGCTATGCTTGCAGCGCTAACAGAAAGAGTGACAGTAGGTGGACCGTCATCATCTATGATGGTGATGGTCTCTTGTTGCGTGCCGTTTTCTGTTCCGTTGATTACGCCTGTGATATCCAGGATCACCGTCTCATTCACTTCATCCAGCACATCCTGCACGGCAGTGACCGTGGTGGTACCTGTAATAGATCCCGCATTGATGATGATCGTACTCGAAGCCAACGTATAATCCGTACCACTTCCTGTCGCAGTACCAGTAGGAGTCAAGGTCACCGTAACATTTTGTGAAGACGCAGCACTCAGCGTAGCTGTAACTGTAGATATTCCTGCAGCTTCCGCTATGCTTGCAGCATTGACACTAAGGGTGACACTAGGTGGATTGGAATTATCGGGAAGGACATTTATTGTAAAAGGCTGAGATATCACATCTTGATCACACATATAGGCCGGTGTAGATATCACAACCCTAAACACCTTATCATTATAGTCTAATGGAGCATTTAGTACTTCATAGTAAGGATAATTAGAAGCAATATTTTCCCATGACTGACCATTATTATTACTCGCCTGCCACTGATAATCTACTGTACCCTCTGCCGTAATATCAATATAAACAATACTATCGGTCGATTCAACCATAATAATGGATTCTGGTTGATTGATAATGGTTACAGAGGATCCTATTTCTTTATAGTCATACACCCCACTATTATCATTATCCAAAGGTTCCGTGTACCCATCAGAAATAGAAGCCCCTTCTAGCACGTTACATGATTCTAAGATTTTAACCGACTGCTTATTCATAGAATTTCCGGTAGCCGCTGTAAACCCAAAGTAAACATAAGGATTGGAAGAAAATATGTCGGCTATAATATCTTTGGTAGAAGTAATAATAACTTTCCCGTCAAAACGAACTTTTATGGTCTTTAAATCAGCATTCCATTCAATTTTAACCGGATGCCACTTCCCATCTTCTATATTTTTAAGATCTACCAAATGATGATGAGTAGAAGTATTTCCATTATAGGTTATTGCAGCATGATCATTACCTATTTCAAAATTACCATTGTACCAAGTATCAAACTCAACAGCAACAGAAGGTGATATTCCTTGATAACCAAGTCCACCACCAGCAGATCCTTGATCAGTAGATAGCGGTTGCATGACAAAAGCAATCCCATCCGCTCCCGAAGCATTTAAGGTGCCAAAATTCAATTGACCCGTTACAGAAAAATCCGCTGTTAGGTTCACTTTCTTTTTAAACCACGCCATTCCTTTCTTATTCTTTTTTTTTGGAGTAAGTAAGATTGATGAATTGGATTTATCATAAACCGCATCAGATAAAAGTTTAAAGTCTTGTTTCTTAAATGGATAACACGTAGAACTTTCAGAACAAAGAACCCTTCCTAGGGAATCAACAGATACTGGACTGTTACAAAGAATACCATCATTATCTGGATCACTGAATCCTGCTTCTTTCACATCAAAACACCCATCTCCATCACTATCCAAGTCAAACCAATTTGGTATTCCATCAGAATCAAGATCATCACTTGTCTCTAAAGAATCATATATTCCATCGTTATCATCATCCAAATCATATATATCAGCTATAAGGTCTTGATCATTATCATCTCCATAATCATCTGTAATGGTGATAGTTTCTTGTTGCGTGCCATTTTCTGTTCCGTTGGTCACGCCTGTGATATCCAAGATCACCGTCTCATCTGCTTCATCCAGCGCATCCTGCACGGCAGTAACCGTGGTGGTACCTGTAGTGACTCCCGCGTTGATGGTGATCGTACTCGAAGCCAACGTATAATCTGTACCACTTCCTGTCGCCGTACCAGTAGGAGTCAAGGTTACTGTAACGTTTTGTGAAGATACGGCACTCAGCGTAGCTGTTACTGTAGATACCCCTGCAGCTTCCACTATGCTTGCAGCGCTGACAGAAAGAGTCACAGTAGGTGGATCGTCATCATCTATGATGGTGATGGTCTCTTGTTGCGTGCCGTTTTCTGTTCCGTTGATCACGCCTGTGATATCCAGGATCACCGCCTCATTCACTTCGTCCAGCGCATCCTGCACGGCAGTGAGTGTGGTGGTACCTGTAGTGGCTCCCGCATTGATGGTGATCGTACTCGAAGCCAACGTATAATCCATACTATTCCATGTCGCCGTGCCAGTAGCAGTCAAGGTTACCGTAACTTGTTGTGAAGACGCAGCGCTTAGCGTAGCTGTAACTGTAGATACCCCTGCAGCTTC
>Ga0310345_10004625_pt1 | contig 12451 bp, 9 predicted proteins | sample HC15DNA20500_MG_FD_204667 | JGI IMG/M metagenome (GOLD analysis project Ga0310345, IMG submission 204667) | Marine microbial communities from station ALOHA, North Pacific Subtropical Gyre - HC15-DNA-20-500_MG | ecosystem: Environmental > Aquatic > Marine > Oceanic | place: Pacific Ocean: North...
GAGATCTTTCCCCAATCGTGGAACAACTAATCGACAATCCAGAGATTGCCAAATGGGTCAGTGTAGTTGGAATTGCCGCAGGGGTTAGCATGGCGATAGACTGGTTGATGGAGCGGGTTCAATGGATTTTAGAAAAAGGGATTTTAGGCTGGATCAATGGCTTGATTGGTGCTCTATTTGGTATACTTGCCAGTGTAATTTTGATTGGTGGTATCTGCATCATGCTAACTAAACACGGGAGCGAGTCGATTCAGAGAACATTTCAGCAGTCACAATTGACTCCTTCGACAATGGATTTTGCTCATCAATTCTTTGACTTTGGAAAGGAAACACTTCAGCAGCAAGTAGACAAGATACGGCAAATCCCAAATCAAACACCAGAGCCTTAGGACTTAGATATATCTACTCCACTAACTCCAGTCGACTTCCGCTTAAAGTCGAGGATACGCACTCCTGATCATATCAGCGTAACATGGCGACGCTTCGATCAATCCTGCTGACAGTTCAAGATCTATTTGAACAGGAAATTGAACACGGTTGCAACGATAATATTGTGCCTGGCGGAACACAATTGTCTGTACGCAACCATTTCACCAAAACGAGGCCGCTGAACTTAGATTTAGAACTACGCAAACAGTTGCGTCAAATCTACGGCTGTTTTGATAACTACCCACAATCCACACCCATTGAACGAATCTACGACATTGAACAAGCCAAAAACTTGGTTGAGGCCATGTTGGCTGATATCCCTACCAACTTTAGTCGGCCAGATCGAGCAATGTCAACCTCAGATTCAGTGGCTCAACCCGACCAAGGTATCCACGCAAACTTTGGTTCTTGTTCTCATCGGCCTATTCGTCAGGTTTCGATAGATCCTTCCACCCTTGATTTCTTGACAACCTCCATGGAGACAATTGATGGAGTTGGCCCTCGATCTGCGGCAAAATTGGAGTCTGATCTGGGAATCAGGACGGTGGGGCAACTGCTGGATTATTTCCCCCGTGCTTATCACGATCAAGGCCAGGTGACCCTAATCGGTGATGTCGGTAGAACTGGTGATAGCCAAACTATTCAAGGTAAAGTGGCTAAACAGTCCTATATCCGACCTCGTCGATCAGGGGGGAAAGCCTTTGCCAAAATCGCCATTTACGACGGAACGGGTATTGCCCAATTGGTTGTCTTTGGCAATCAACGGATTAGCTATCTGAGGAAAGCACTATCGGTTGAGACCTATGTCGTTGTCAGTGGTAAGTTTGAGCGGAAATACAGAGAAATCCAGTCCAGTAATTTTGAGTTTGAGGTGATTACCGACGAGGAGGCAGAACGAATTCATACCGGTCGTATAGTTCCTAAGTATAGTTTAACATCCAACCTGACACAGCGAAGCGTTCGGCGGTGGGTTAAAAATACGCTTGACGCATATGTTGCTCACTACCCTGAATTCCTACCGGAGGAGATCCGCCGCAAATACGCTCTTCTGGACTGGCATCATGCTATCTCAGAGATTCATTTTCCCTCCTCCGCTGAGATGAAAGATCTCGCTCGCCAACGACTTGCCTTCAACGAGTTTTTTCTGTTACAGGTTTGGTTAGCTTCCAATAAAAAGAAGAGTACCTCTACACCAGGCATTAGCTTTGATATAGACTCAGACGCCCCCCCACTGGTTGAACAGTTTTTGGATGAATTGCCGTTTCAGTTGACTAAGGCACAACGCCGATCGTTTCAGCAAATTGAAGATGATATGCGTCGACCCAAACCAATGAGTCGGCTATTGCAGGGTGATGTGGGCTCGGGGAAAACGATGGTGGCAGCCTTATCTCTACTAAATGCGGCTCAATGTGGGTATCAAAGCGCACTGATGGTGCCGACTGAGGTTTTAGCCGATCAGCATGCCATTAACCTCGGTGAATGGTTTAGCTCTTTAGGGGTTGAAGTTGGCTTGCTAAAAGGAGATTTGAGCAAAAAAGAGCGAGAGCGAATCTTAGAGCAAATTATCAATGGCACAATACACGTGGTAGTAGGAACTCAGGCCTTGATTCAGGAATCAGTCACCTTCAGTAACCTTGGCTTGGTTGTTATCGACGAGCAACATCGCTTTGGCGTTTTACAACGTGCAAGGCTACGCGAGAAAAGATCTATAGGTTCTTCTTCTGAAGAGTCTTCCTTGCTCTGTACACCAGATGTGCTAGTGATGACAGCCACGCCGATTCCTCGCACCCTTTCACTAACCATTTACGGAGACCTCAATGTATCAATCATCGACGAACTTCCTCCAGGAAGACAAGAAATCAAAACTGAGTGGGTGCGTGAAAAGGGGCGATTAGATCTTTATTCTCAACTCCAACAAGAAATTGAGAAAGGACAACAAGTCTACATTGTCTATCCGCTGGTCGAAGAATCGGAAAAGCTTGAAGAAATCAAAGCGGCTACAGAAATGGCGAATCATTTGCAAAATGAAGTTTTTCCTGACCGGCGCGTCGGGTTGCTGCATGGGCGGATGAAGTCGTCCGAGAAGAGAACAGTGATGATCGATTTCAAAGCAGCTATGATCGATATTCTCGTATCGACCACCGTAATTGAGGTCGGAATTGATATCCCAAATGCTACTATTATGGTGATCGAAAATGCTGAGCGGTTTGGATTAGCACAATTACATCAATTGAGAGGTCGTGTAGGTCGCGGCCAATACCAATCCTGGTGTTACTTAATCGCTAGTCCGAAGAGCGAGGACGGGGTCAGACGAATTCAAGCCATGACGCGAACCAATAACGGTTTTGAGTTGGCCGAGATTGACCTGGAAATTCGTGGGCCCGGTGAATTTTTTGGCACTCGACAATCCGGACTGCCCGAATTTAGAATTGCCGATATTATCAAGGATGCGGCTCTATTAGAGGCAGCCAAATCAGAAGCGGAAAAGATTGTCACGATAGCACCTGACTTAACCCAAGCAGACCACCGGTTAGTCGAGTCACTAGTAGAGAAGAATTGGGATTCTAAGGCTAATCTCATCCAATCTTAAATTTCAGTTGCCTTTTGTCATTGACACTTTATACATATAGTGATAAAATCGGATACTAACGTGGGGAAGCGATTGACACAAAGGGCTTAAAACCCACTCTGGCTCCGATCGAGGGGCGTCGGAAACAAGATGAAAGTTGGACAAATCGTTGCGCGGCACCAAATCGAAATCGTCGAAGCCCCAATCCCCGACATCTCAACCCAACCAGATGGTACGCTCCTCGTCAAACCCTACCAAGGTGCTGTCTGTGGAAGCGATATTCCCTGTTTCACGCTGGAACATCCGAATTATCCGCTGGAAATAGGAAAATCCTTGCACGAGTGCATCGGCTTTGTGGTTGCTAGTAAGTCGCCTACGTTCAAAGAAGGGGATGAGGTTTTATCTGTTCCCTTTGGTCAGGCAGGGTTAGCCGAGTACTTTTTTTCCAACGACCAGATGACGGTTCCTTTGGTCCCATTTGATCGCAAGTCAGAGATGCTAATGTGCCAACCCCTCGGTACTGTTATCTGGGCTTGTCGCAAACTTGGCAACCTGTTGCACCAAAATGTTGTGGTGCTAGGGCAAGGCCCAATGGGGTTAATGTTTACTCATATGATGAGCAATCTGGGGGCAAAATCGGTGATTGCGGTAGATCTACTGAAATACCGATTAGAAGCCAGTCAGCAGATGCGGGCTACACATATCATCAATGCTTCAACAGAAAACCTCGTTAAACGAGTAACTGCAATTACCGAAGGAAAAATGGCTGATTTGGTGGTTGAGGCCGTGGGTCATCAGACCGAGACGGTCAATCAGTGTCTGGATCTGGTTAAGAGAGACGGTACGATTCTGGCCTTTGGTGTACCGGACGAGAATGTCTACGGCAGTTTCAGGTACGGAGACTTTTTCCGGCGAAATATTCGCTTAATCGGATCTGTAATACCAGATGTACAAAATGATTACCCATTGGCGATGGATATGATCGCACAAGGTCGCATGAATGTGTCGCCGATCTTGACCCATCGTCTGCCCTTTGAAGAGGTACAATGTGGGTTTGAACTCTTTACATTCCGCCGTGACAAGGCGATCAAAGTCATTTTAGACTTCGACTCAGAATCAGCATCTGACTTGTAGCACCATCATCTATAAAGGAAGATATTCGGACAATGTTCGCACATTTGCTCAAAGGTGTTCTCGTTTGGTTGAACTATACGCTCTTCCCGCTTACCGCTTCTCTTCCTTTCTTTGGACTCCTCTGGATATTAGAAAAAGACAAGACGCAACGACCACAGTGGGAATGGCTAGAGGATATCGATAGTGAGGACCTCACCCGTGTGATCGGTCTAATTATCATTGTCTGGTTAGTGTCGGGCGCAGTGATTATTGTCGGATCGATATTGCGTGCGGTGATTGAAGGTACAGAGCAGACAGCTGGAAGGGTCGTCGAGGAGGCCGAGCTAGAAATACATGACCGTCGCCAAGCCCTGTTGGCCGAAGAAGAAGAAACCAATCCTTCTTAAGGAACAGAAGTATCCGTTGACACTCCGCCCGCTGGCTTTAGTTAGCAGACTTTCCGAACTAGCTTATTGACTCTCGTCAGAATGCCCTCTTAACCTTTTTGTCTCCAGCTTTTCCAGGTGCGCTTGCACTTCGGCCTCGTAGGTACGGAAGGCATTCTTCATATCAAAGGCTTCGGAGTCGGCGAAGTAGATCTGGTGCCAATCCACAATACAAGGTGCATCGTGTTTAGCCAGATAGTTCATGATCGCAGATCTTGCTTTCGCTCTCGTATCTTGTGGAGGGGTAAGAGTTGCTTGCTGCACCTGTTCGTCGTCTATAATGCGAGTGGTGTAACCTTGGCCCTCCAACTCATAAAATAGACCTGCTTCCGGATCGATATTGTGATATTCCAGATCCAGACTTTCCAACCAGGAATCGTCCCAACCGATTTTTTCCTCCTCCATAAAGGTTTCTAGGAGCCACTGCTTCGTCACCCAATCCACTTTACCAATTAGGTTCTCTGGCAAGTTCATATACGCCGGCTCCAGTTCAGTCAAAGTGGAAGCCCACTCGTCTAGCACCCAGTCGGTGTCCTTATCTCGCCCGCGCAAAATTTTGTCGCAAATCCGCAGGTATTCCCACTGCAGTTCGACTGCAGTGATCGTTCGACCAGAAGCCAGCGTCAGAAGCCATCGATAGGATTGGTCTCGGGAAATATCTTTAATGGCGAAAATAGCGTCATCCAGGGTCAGATCGGGTGGGGTATGCCCCTCCTCTAGTAGATCCAGTACTAGCGAAGTGGTACCAAGTTTGAGTGCGGTGGCATATTCCGACATGTTGGAGTCGCCAACGAGCAAGTGAAGGCGACGGTACTTAGTATAGTCGCCCAAGGGCTCATCACGTGTATTAATAATTGCTCGGCTAAATTGAATCCACTCGTAGACCTCTGTCACGATGTGATCAGCTCGCTGAGAAATTTGAAAGCCGACAAAGTCACTTCTCTTATGGCGAATTTCACCATATTCGACCAATTCGTCGTGTCCTCCCACGCGACCTGCACCAGAGAAGATCTGACGAGTGACGAAGAAGGGCATCAAAGTTGGAATGACCAATTTATAGAAAGGTACATCCCGTCGAAGTTGGTAATTTTCGTGACAGCCGAACGTGGACCCCGTTACATGATCGATATTGTTTTTTAGAAACGAGATTTCGCCTTTCAGATCTAGGATATTCAGGGCTTCACACACCATCTGTTCGACGGCGCGGTCGTAGGCGACTAAATCGAAGAGTTGCAGACATTCCGGTGTAGCGTACTCTAAGTGGCCCATGTCCATATACAGCCGTCCACCGTTGAACAAAAAGCCGCCGTTATGAGGTGGTTCTTCCCAATCACGGTAGTGCATATCTGAGATACCGAGTGACAATTCACCAAATATGAAATCTTTGACCCGCGAGGCTGCACCCTCAGCAGTACGAAATCTACCGGAGTTGGTTAAACAGCCAAACTCGGTTTCAAGCCCAAAAATGCGCTGACTCATTTGTTATTCTGAGCTTTATCTGAATCCAACGGCATCATGTCTTCGACCTCATCGGCAGTCAAACGACGAAATTTACTTTTGCTTCGTTTCGAGATCTGCAAGATGCTAGCTTCCACGAGCCTCTCCTCAAGTTCGGCTCGAACGAAACCTATTAACTCATCGGTAGAAAAATCTTCGGCCTCAGATGTCTGGTCTGATTCCCCTCGATCAGGGTCTAGGGTAAAACCGTATTCGGTAGCCGAACTGGCGGTTCGACCGACAGCCCAGGTTAGAAGAGCCAGTTCAAAAGCCTGTTTAAGCGTTAGTTCGTCGCCAAGCCGGATATCTGTTTGGCCCATATAGTTCCGCATCGTACGTTCGACCGTATCCGTACCCCCAATAACTTCGGCTTTCTGGCTGGTTCGGGTAGTACCATCGTAGTTCACAGCCACCAACTGATGAGGGTGCCCTAACTCGGCCATTAGTATTTTTGCAATCGTCGGGGAATTAAAGATTGACTCAAACGACTGTTTTATCGGTGGACACAGCACAAAGTGCGTTAATCGATGGAGAGTGACATCATCGACAGAACTTTGAAACCCTTGAACTGAAGCCGCATCGGTTACTAAAAGTCTTAACCTTTCAACGTCTGCTGTGTGACCAATAGCCGAAAGGGCAAGGTCATTGTATACCTCATAAATCTTCTGCCCACTGGTCACTGTCAATATCAAAATACCATCGTTGTAGACCAGTCCGACAACAGGGCTCCCCGCCTGAATCTGATCCTCAATGTAGTCACGCCGGTTTTGGATCGCTTCTAAATAGCGATAGTGTTCGTCTAGCATAGATTCTTAGAAGTTAAAAGTGATCTACACTTCAGTTAGGCCATCGTCCGGGAGAGAACAGCGTTCTGGTAGGTCTGCCGAATTTGTTCTACCGGTAATCCCTGAACACCCTCCTGGGTAATGGTTTTGATAATCGGATAAATCTCTGATTTGACGTTTGCTCCACTAGTAGCAGCGTCAAACTCTGCAGCAGTATCGAGCAGTCGTAGTATAGTGTTGGTCGCTTGGCTAAGATCCATTTGGGCCAACGGCGTGTCAGACCAACGATCTAAGTAGTGCAACACACCACGGATCCAAACTGATCCGGATCCAGAGGTGGCAAAATCAACCGTTTCAAACTGTGCGCCCAAAACGTCGTAGAAAAATATACGTCCAGCAGATGTGGAAGCGGATGAATCTGCCAGGTACGATCGATCAAAGAGAGCAAAAATCGGAATTACACCACCAATACCTTGTAGAGCAAGGGACATATTATCTCGAATCAGGCGGGAAACCATCCGAATCTTACCTTCAATGCTCAATTCTTGCAACTGACTCCGCCGAAAATACTGAAAGGAGTGCTCGAGTGTCCGTGCCATCTCATAGGCTACAGCGGGGGCCCCGGCAATCGCCATTACCGAGTATTCATCAATCTCTAACACTTTATCTGCCCGGTCGTGCATGACCACATTACCAGCTGTAGCCCGCCGATCCCCCGCGACCATGATGCCGTCTTGGTACCGGACAGCGACAACCGTAGTTCCTTCTGTTAACGGTTGTTCGGATGGGTTGACCATTGTAGCTGCTGAGCCGAGTCCTGACAACCTTGTTAGCGAAACGGTATTTGCTCCGTCAAAATTATTTCGCCCAAACTGCAATTGAATGCTGTGTGCTTGAAGCAGATCGAGAAAGTTACCCTGATAGTCAACCACTTGATCTAACACATGCTGGGCAGGCTTCAAGTCTTCCGGGTTGGGAGATTGCCTATTGGTGTGCATATCCAGGTTTTGAATGGGGAATAGAGAGTGGAGCGTCGAGCCTTATTCACTTCCAACTCTCCATCCATATCGTTTGGGTTATTCTCCGGTTCTCTGGCGATAGCGTTTAGACTGGTCTTTATCAACCCGACGCATCCGACGCATCAACTCTTTGGTGTCTGGCTTATCAATTTTTGGGCGTTTGGGGCCGTCGTCATCCCCGCTATCATCTGGGAGAAAAGGTTTTGTGGATCGTTGTTTTCGCTCCCGAAATAAAATCGAAGTTTCGAGGTTAAGGTAATGTTTATCCATTTAATTGTCCTCCGGTTTTCGTTTTTATTACTAACATGATAAAAAAGAAAATTGTAGCCTCTGCAATATATGATTTGAGTAGAGGCGAAAAATTGTTCACTTCTACTCCTCTCTCCTTGTTAAGTGGAAGGTCGATTGACTTCAGAAATTTCGTTGGCTCCAGCGATCAGTTCTTCAACTGTTTCCGACTGATCGAGAAGTCTGTTGTATTGATTAGCTGTTTCCGTATCTGCCATATCGTTCATGTTGATAGTTGAGAGATTATTGGCTGAAGTACCCGGATTGTTAACTATTCGGCGTGATGATGGCAAACTATTTTCTCCAGCTGGCACCTTAGCTCTTTGATTAGATTTGAGGGTGATGTGATCCCATTGAATGGATTCCACATAATTGCCGAAGCGGTTGAGGACAGTACCACGAAAATAGGCTCGGGTATCCGCTGGTGGATTGTGGATGGCATATTCAATTTGTTGATCAGTGACCAACCGGCGCATTATGCCTTGTGCTTCTAATCCGTAGTAGAGACTGATTTCGGGATCGATGTTGTGGTAAGCTAAATCTAGGCTTTGTAGCCACGGATCGTCCAGCTCAACTCCTTCTTCTTCCGCAAAAGTTTCCAGTAGCCATCTTTTTGCAACCCAGTCAAGCCGATCTGACAACTCCATTGGCTCAGCTTGCAGTTGGCTGAGTGTGGCTTCCCATTCAGCTAAGATCCAATCATTTTGTCCTATCGAAGGATCGAGGTGTTTTTGTGCTAAATTCAGGTATTCACTTTGCATATCTACAGCAGAAGTGGTCAAACAGTTCCGTAGTTTGAACTCCCACTTGTAAGTCTGATCCCGGGAGATATCTTTGATAGTCTGGATTGGATCTGCAATGGCGAATCGTTCTGGAATCAACCGTCTTTCGATTAGATCTATGACTAATGCTGTTGTCCCAATTTTGAGTGCGGTGGCATACTCCGACATATTAGCATCGCCTGCGATCCCGTGTAACCGACGATATTTGGCCGGGTCCGCATGAGGTTCGTCGCGCGTATTAAAGATCGGACGCCTGTGCATAGTATCAACGCTAACTTCCACATGAAAAAAATCGGAACGTTGCGCTAACTGAAAGCAACCAAAGCTTTCCATTCCCGACTCAGATTCGATGCCAATTTTACCGGCCCCGGCATAGATCTGCCGGGTTACCAAAAAGGGCAACAAACTCTCTTTTAAATAGTCAAACGGCACCTGCCGTTGCATTAGGTAGTTATCGTGACAACCGTAGCTATGCCCTGAGAAATCGGTATTATTTTTATAGAGTTCTACTTGTTGTCCAGAGCTTTCTCTCCGACGTTCTGCACATTGTCGCAAAATACGTTCGCCGGCTTTATCATGAGCGACTAGTTCAAACAGGTTCTGACATTCAGGCGTTGAGTATTCTGGATGAGCATGGTCGTTGTAGAGTCGCGCCCCATTGGTCAAGATCCGGTCTCCCTTAATTTCGACAAAGGACTCGGAGCGTTGCTGATCCTGCTCCTGGTACGCTTTTTCATCCGGGTGTTCATGTAAAACTTCTGCTCGAAACCCTCGTTCATCCCGAAACGGGTCTTCACCTCGATAGTCCCACATTGGACGAAAATCGTCGGAACGATAACTTTTAATCAACTCAACTGACTGTTGCACAGGGTCAGTGTCGGGTTGACCTTCGACCGCAATACCATATTCGGTTTCAATCCCAAAAAGTCTACTCAAGGTTTAGATGCTCCAGTCTCAAATAACAGTTACAGTGCTCTGGCGGCGTTTGCCCTTTTCTGGTCGAATCGGTGCGATTTTAACCACATTTTCCGGTTCATAGTCGATTAGCTGCAGCCAATCTTCCACACTATCGGTAGTGGGGAAAATATTGTTTTCACGGTATTCGTCTTCAATGGCCTGTTCTAGATCAGCTAATCTGATGCCAAGTTCCTGGCCTTTCGTCTCAATAGCACGTTTGATAGCTGATTCTTTGGCTCGCTGAACAATTGAGGCAACGATGGCACCACTACATAGGTCACCTCGATAAAGAACCTCACGCCGGCCACTCCGCAGGGATACCTCTATAAATCGGTTCTCGTTGTTCCGGGCAAACATCTGTTCTGAAACCAAATCGACGACGCTGTTGATGGCCACTTGGGCATCCACGTCCTCAGCTCTGATTAGGGATGACGAATCGGTTGGGCTAGTATGTGCTGTTAGAAGTTCTGGACTCAACGGTAGATCTGGTGTTAAGTAGATCCGGAAAATATCTCTGGTTGCCAAGTGGTCAGGCCGTTTGACTTTGATCTTGCGATCAATTCGACCCGGGCGGAGGATGGCCGGATCAATTAGATCTGGACGATTGGTAGCTAGGATGATGACCACATCTTGTAAGGACTCAATGCCATCCATTTCTGCGCAAAACATCGGCACTACAGTGTTCGAGATGTTGTGCGAGCGTAGCGACCGGCGAGTGCCAAGAATCGATTCCGCCTCGTCAATAAAGATGAATGGGAAATACCCTTCGGTGCGTTTCTCTCTTGCGATCTGGAAAATTTCACGGACTTTCCGCTCAGATTCACCCAACCACATATTTAAGATTTCGGGGCCTTTAATATGGAGGAAACAGCCTTCGACATCTAGGTCGGATTCGGATTTCAGTTGTTGCGTCAGATTATAAGCCGTAGCTTTACCAATCAGGGTTTTTCCACAACCTGGTGGTCCATAAAGGAGAAACCCTTTGGGTAAAGAAAAGTCGAACTGCTCAAAAAGTTCTGGATGAAGTACCGGTAACTCGACGGCATCTTTGATTTGCTGGATTGCATCTTCGTGGCCCCCGATTTTTAACCACGGTACTTCAGGCACCTCGTCGACATAGTATTCTTGAGTCTCTTGGCTATCGATCTTCTCGATTGCAATCCGATAATTCGGATCAACTCGCACTTGATCACCGTTTTTAAGTTTGACATTCGCTAGCTCGGCTGACCGCTGGAGAACGGATGAGTTTAACCCTTGCTCTTGTCCGATTTGTATTCGACCATCCGGGAGTAGATCCACCGTTTTGACAATCGGACCTGCTTGCGCATAGCCGAGGTGACCAATCAACACATAAGCCTCATTCAGCAAGACACTATAACCGATTTTCAACTCAGAAAGATCGACGGCTATATCGATGTTGGTGTAATATTCGGTGCCACCGGCAATCACATGAGCCGTTTCTTTGGTCGGTAGGCCAATCAGTGTCCCAATTCGGTTGGCGGGGGCCGTCAGTTTATCAATTGCTTCTTGAAATTCTTCAATGGTTTCACGTGCTTCGTGGAAGGTCGCTTCGTCTTCCATAATTGATTGACGTAACTGCAGGAGGGCTGACCGACGCATATCATCCTCATCAGTAACGTAAATTAACTGATTAACCAGCATTAATGAACGGGGAATAGCGTACGATTCATCGTCGCCAGGCTCTTGATCCTGGTCAACTTCGTCTTCCCGATCTCGGAAGCGAACATTGCTTAAATCGTCAAGGTTCTGTTTTTTGCGCATCCAAAGTTCCTAAGCCCTGTTCCATCGAGTCAAAAGTACCTAGGCCAAGTAGTTGTATTCTAACACACCTCAGTATCAAGTTCAAAAATATTCAGAGCCAAAAGATGTTATTGACTCAACTAGGTCTTAGCAGTATCATAGAGCGGTTGAGCTAGAAGTTCACAAACCGACATGCCGGATACCACACCTATTATTACCTTAATGACCGATTTTGGTGAACAAGATACTTACGTTGGGGCAATGAAAGGGGTTATTTTATCAATCTGTCCAGAAGCAAAGATGATAGATCTGACTCACCGGATTCCAGCTCAAGATATTTGCGCGGCAGCTTTGCAATTGTCCAGTGTTTACGCCTACTTTCCGCCCGAAACCATCCACTTGATCGTAGTTGACCCAGGAGTTGGCAGTCAGCGCCGAGCCATCATCTGCCAGGTTGAAAATCACACCTTCGTTTGCCCTGATAATGGCCTGTTGACTTTAGTCGTACAACAAGCACCGATAGAGGCTTCTGTCGCCATTCAAAACAAGACCTACTTTTTGCCTCAAGTTAGTCATACTTTTCATGGTCGCGATATTTTCGCACCAGTGGCCGCGCATCTGGCGAACGGAATACCGATGTCTGAATTTGGGCCACTAGTAACGGATCTACGTCATCTCCAGTTGGCGAAACCGGATATCAGTGAATCCCAGATTAAGGGTGAAATTATCTGGATTGACCATTTCGGCAATGCAATTACAAACATTGGGCATCAGCATTTGCAGACAATCGACCCAGAATTAAAAT
>Ga0310345_10004626_pt1 | contig 12448 bp, 11 predicted proteins | sample HC15DNA20500_MG_FD_204667 | JGI IMG/M metagenome (GOLD analysis project Ga0310345, IMG submission 204667) | Marine microbial communities from station ALOHA, North Pacific Subtropical Gyre - HC15-DNA-20-500_MG | ecosystem: Environmental > Aquatic > Marine > Oceanic | place: Pacific Ocean: North...
CGTCCATTCCAGGACCTATCCCTACTATGCCCTCACTTGTGTGCACTTCCGTAAACGATCCTCCACCTTTGTTGAAATGCATGAGGCCACCTTTATCCCAGGCAGGTTCAATGCTTCCGACAGTCTCCAATTTTTTAAGTGGAATAACTTTCACATCCGTTATAGTAATAATTTTCTTTGAGTCCATTTAAATCTCCAGGGAAGTCTTATTCCATCTAACTTACGGTAACACCAATACCGGAAAAAATACTCCCTGAAACTCCATTGTTATACTAATTGTCACAAAGATTACTTCGTTCATTCACCGGTATGCATCTGCCACTAGTTAATGGAAGTATTAATTAAAAGGAACTTAATGCGGTGGTAACAGTTAGTTCCATAAGTGAATTCGACCTGATAAGAAGACTTCAACTTGTCCTCGATAGTCATTCGGTTCAGGGAAATTCCTTGGACAATATACTATTGGGGATCGGCGATGATGCTACTGTTGCCAAAATGGACTCTAAGATTGAAGTAGCCACCACAGACACTCTTGTAGAAGGGGTTCATTTCATCTCTGAATCTATCTCCATGAACGATTTAGGGTGGAAGTCTATAGCAGTTAACTTGAGCGATATTGCTGCAATGGGTTGCTCGCCCGTCTATTCACTTGTAACTCTCGGATTAAAACCCACCCAAACTGTGCAATCTCTTGAGGATCTATACGAAGGTATGGCTGAAATATCTGAGTCTTACGGCGGAAAAGTTGTAGGAGGCGATATCGTCCGATCTGACACCTTTTTCATATCCGTTACTGTAGTGGGGGCTCCTTTGGATTCGTCAGTAATGAGAAGAGACACCGCCAGACCCGGGGACCTGGTGGCAGTAACTGGTCATTTGGGCTGCTCCGCCGCTGGACTGAGAGTCATAATGGAGCATTTATCTATAACTAAGCAGGCACAAGATCACTTCACCAAATCCCATCTTAGACCCCTACCTAGAATCGAGATAGGTCTTTCACTTGCAAGACAAGGGATAAAATGTGCGATGGACATAAGTGACGGGTTGCTAAACGATCTGTCGAAGATTTGCGCGGCGAGCAATGTTTCAGCAACGGTGTCCGTAAACGATCTCCCAATCCACGAAAACCTACAAAGTTGTTTCCCCAATATTTGGGATCAGCTAGCAGTCGGTGGAGGGGAAGATTACGAACTACTTTTTACCATACCGGGAAATCTGAAAGATAAAATATCACAGAAGCCGGACGTTGGATTCAAAATAATAGGGAAAATCACCGAAGGAAGTGAAGGCGTCACGGTTATAGGCCCAACAGGAGAGTCCATGGACTACTCAACAGGTGGTTGGGATCACTTTAAAGAACATGCCTAATCATATAAAGCAGTTAAAGCAGTCATGGAAGAAGTAACAATTAAAATTGAAGGCCAATCTTTTAGAGCTACAGAGGTGATTTCCGATTTGCGAATCGCAGTTGAAACGCTCTACGGTCCTATGAAAATGGTCGGATTCTGGGACCGAAGCCAGAGTATTCATCTCTGTCCTTTTCTGGAACGCCACCAGGACTGTCCACATACGGAACCGACAGAAGAAACAGTCTTCTCAGACTACGAAAAAACACTACAGCGTGAAAGACAGGCTTCACTTGCAATTAGATTCCCTCACGCAAATGTCACACTGTACCTTTCTTAATATGTAAATCTACAGCACAGCCAGCGTTAAGGAGGTAGCATGCGCTCAATTAACCAGCTTCGACCTTCCCTAAAACCATACGATTCTTATCCCATACACAAACTTCTCGATAATACCTCACTGAAATTTCCAGACAAAACTGCAATTATCGACAAAGGAAAGTCTTTCTCTTACCGACAAATAAGAGACGCTACGATAAAGTTTGGGGCTTCTCTCGCAGCGAAGGGCGTCAATAAAGGAGATAGAGTAGGAATACTCTCTCCAAATTGCGCCGAATTCGTTATTTCATTTTATGGCATTGCCCGAATTGGGGCCATAGTAACAACTATAAATTCCGGCTACAGAGAATTAGAGATTTCCCATCAAATTAATGACAGCCAGTGTAGCGTCATTATTGTTCACCAGGATTTAGTCCTCACCCTAGATAAGGCTTTGTCTCTATCGCAGCTGGAACCCATAATTATCACTCTTGGTTCAGATGAATCTGAATTTTGGAATTTAATAGAGACTGCTCCTCCAATGGAAACAGAGGTTGAAATAGACGCCAGTAATGATTTGGCCGCCCTCCCCTATTCATCCGGCACGACAGGATTATCCAAGGGAGTAATGCTAAGCCACTTCAATCTTGTTAGTAATGTTCAGCAACTCGTCGGATTATCCGGAAAGGCAAAGTTCCTGCACGACGACGTAGTTCTGGTTCACCTACCCTTATTTCACATCTATGGAATGAACGTCCTCATGAATGGATGCATCGCCGTGGGAGCAACTCAAGTCATGATGGGAAGATTTGATATGGTCGAATTTCTGGACCTAATACAGAATAACCGAATCAACAAATTATTTTCCGTTCCTCCGGTTGGGTTGGGACTAACACAATTCCCTAATATTTCAGACTGGAATTTATCAAGTCTCGAACTTTCGTTATTTGGTGCAGCACCTCTTTCTTCCGAATTACAGATTAAAATATCGGAAGTGCTAGGTTGCTCCGTTATTCAAGGCTACGGAATGACGGAAACATCCCCTTTAACTAACGCTGACTTCGCAGAAACTCATTTCACTAAACCAGGGTCAATCGGCCCAGCAACATCTGATACTGAGCAAAAAATAGTGGACGTTGACGACCCCCAATCCATTCTCCCAACGGATACTCCTGGAGAGCTGATGATACGAGGCCCTCAAGTGATGATGGGTTATTACAACAACCCTGATGCTACATCGGAAACGTTAACTGAGGACGGCTGGATACATACCGGGGATATAGCAAGTATGGACTCTGAAGGATACGTTTGGATTCTCGACAGGAAAAAGGAGCTCATAAAATATAAGGGATTCCAAGTTCCCCCAGCTGAATTGGAAGGGCTCCTACTCCAACATCCTGACATCAGCGACGCAGCTGTAATAGGAAAACAGGATCAGGACTCGGGAGAAATACCCAAAGCCTATGTAGTCAAATCATCAAATTCAATCCTCTCCGAAAGTGATGTTATGGATTTCATATCTGGAAAAGTTGCTACCTACAAGGAGATCAGAGAAGTCGAATTTATCGACTCAGTGCCAAAAAATCCCTCGGGCAAGATTCTACGACGAATACTGCGAGACAACAGTTGAAAGCTCTGCAACCCACAAACCATATAGAAAGTTCATGTCTACAACTTCAGACCTATTTCTAGATTATTACCAGCTGACCATGAGTCAGTCGTTTTGGCGAAAACATGGCGAGAAAGAAGCCATTTTTGAACTCTCATTCCGTGGATTACCTAAAAATCGAGGATATCTCGTAACGGGAGGAATCGAACATTGCATTCAACACATCAAAAAATTCTCATTGAGTAGCGAATCTGTCGATTCACTGAGGAATCTGAAAAAATTTGACCAACCCTTTCTAATGTATCTAGAAAACATAAAATTCACTGGAGAAGTTTGGTCTGTCCGAGATGGCGAAATTATTTTCGCTAATGAACCAGTTCTTCAGATCAAAGCTCCTATCATTCAATGCCAACTGGTTGAAACCATATTAATAAATACTGTCAACTTACATACTCTTTTGGCAACAAAATGTACTCGGGTGTTGCATGCGGCGCAGGGCAAGCCAGTAATTGACTTTGGGGCAAGGCGAGCACACAGCAAATTAGCCGCCTCTGCTCTAGCAGAAGAATCCCACCTTGTAGGATTCACAGGTACGGCCACAGTTGATGCCGGAATTAACTATTCAATACCTCTGGTTGGGACTATGGCACATTCATACGTGATGTCATTTGAAACAGAGCTGGAAGCATTTAGAGCGTATGCAGAAGAATTTCCTCATGAATGTACATTTCTGATCGATACTTACGATTCAGTTGAAGGCCTAAAGAATGCTGTCAAAATTGGTCTTGAGATGGAGAAAAAGGGCTACCGGCTCTTTGGGGTCAGACTAGACAGTGGCGACTTACAAAAATTGTCAGAAATCTCTAGAAAACTGTTAGACGCCTCAGGCCTAAATTACGTACAAGTAATTGCGAGTGGAGGGCTTGATGAGTATTCAATCGCTGATCTTGAAAGAAACCAGGCCCCTATAGATATATATGGGGTCGGGACAAAAGTTAGTGTTTCAGCGGATGCACCTTGGGCAGAAACAATATACAAAATGGTTGAATTTAATGAAATGCCGGTTTCAAAAACCAGCGAACATAAAGAATCGGCACCTTACCAAAAAAAGGTTTACAGAATAATGAACGACTCTGGCAAATATCTGCAGGATGTCATCACCGCAGCAAATTCAACCGATACATTCCGAGACGGAGAGGAGCTACTCATTCACCGAATTAGGACAGGAAACCTTCTTGAACCGGCAATATCCCTTACGAACGCCCAACAATTTCATAGGAATGTATTTGATAAGCTTCCCGCTAGATACAAAGCTTTGTCCTCTCCTCCGCTTTACCCAGTCACTCATTTAATTGGCTAATAATCAATTTCGTCGTTATCGGCAGAACTACTACTCGAATTATCAGGAAGCTTCGATCCATACATGTTGGCACCCTTGAACTCCGCACCAGAGATTTCAGAGTGCCGGAGATCCACTCTAGCCATATTTGCCTCTGAGAAATTGGATGAGACAAATATTGCATCGGACAGATCTGACCTTCGAAGATCAGATCGAGAAAAGTTCGCTTTGGTAAAATTACTGAACGACAACCTAGACTCCAGAAGACCAGTGTCGGAGAAATCTGCACCTACAGCCGTTACTCCCAATAGTACCGACCATCTGAGATCAGCTTTTCTCAAAACAGCACCAGTCAGATTTGATTCTGAAAGGTTAACTCCACCTAGATTAGCTTCTGATAAATCCGCTTCTTCCAAGTTAGCATGGCTCATATTCGAATAACGCAAATCACATCCCCTTAAGGATGTTTTTTGAAAGTCCACACCAGATAGGTCCAGTTCCGACATTGACTCGCCTACAAGAGATCCTCCAGATGCCAATGTTATTTCTACATCGATTCTTGTCAATTTATCCCTCACATTCTATGTTCTTCCTTTTTTGTTAATCTTGCCTCAATCATAGAATAGGTCTCCTACCTTAGACAGTACATAGCCAAACACCAAATCTAGAAAAATTGATCGATCAAACATCAGGAGGGTACGACTTGTCTGCTAAATTCATGGATGAAGAGAATGGAGATATATATTTTTTCGGCGATGGTACTCCAATAAATAACAAATCCTACCTCGAGCGACTTTCTACATTGGCAGAAAATTCCCTAATCAAGGAAGACAATTATTCACTCGGGGGTTCTGTCGCCGAATTGGAAGCCTTCATGTCAACGCTTCTCGGCAAAGAGGAGGCTGTTTTTATGCCAACCGGAACCCTAGCTAACCATCTTGCCATAAGGAAATTGGCAGGTACCAGGAAAAGAGCCTTCGTCCCGGAACAAAGCCACATTTATCAAGATAGTGGTGACGCACTTCAAAACCTGAGCGGTATAAATCTCGTTCCCCTGGGTGGAGATAAACCTTACTTTGACTTGAGTGAACTGACAGATTCTTTGAAGAAAGCAAAAACCAGAAGGGTCAAGAACCCTTTGGGAGCGGTAGTAATAGAGAGTCCAGTGCGCAGATCACAAGGAAGAGTAATGCCGTTTGATGAAATGAAAAAGGTCACTGACTTTTGCCGGGAGGAAAAAATAGGAACTCACCTGGATGGAGCTAGGCTCTTCCTAATGAGCGCTGCTACAGGTATATCTCCTGAAAAGTACGTCAATCTATTCGACACAGTCTACGTATCTTTGTGGAAATATTTTGGGGCACCATTTGGGGCCATTGTTGCAGGATCCCAAGAATTTTGCAGCGGGCTTTATCATGAAAGAAGGATGTTTGGTGGAGGGCTACCTTCGGCATCGTTTGCTGCAGCCCTTGCACTTGATGGATCCAAAAATTTCCTAGAAAAACAGGTTAAAGCAATGAAACTGGGAAAAAGTTTATTTAAAAGGCTTAATTCTCATAAGCTTATTAGAATTCTAGAAATTCCCAATGGTTCTAATATATTTGAAACCCACGTTTCCCCCGACGTGGATATGGACAGGTTTTATTCATATTTATCTACCCATGGGATTCAAATGCCTCTAAATACAGGTAAATCGGAAACCTTTTTCATCAATATAAACCATACCCTTTTAAACAAACCCATCAGCAAAATCGAAAATATATTCTTTACCGCTCTGGACCAGTTCTGCGAGCCTACCTGACTGACATCTCTTAGCAAACAATTCCTAATTGATATATATTTCTACCCACGCTTTTAAGAATAGTTTTGTTTACAGTTAACAACTTATAATCCGTCCGTTGGCTGATACCTACATCAAGGACATTACTCATGGCAGATCACCATCACGAAGACAGCGACCAAAACCAGCACGACCACGATCATCATGGCCATGCCCATAGTGATACTCCTTCAGACATTCGTGGGAGTGGAAATTTTATTATTGCTGGTTTAACCAGTGGTCATGGAGTTTTTCACTGGTTCCTGCAGTCATTCATCGTCTTGCTACCGGAGGTCGAAGCTACTTTTGGATTGTCAAAAATCGGCGTTGGGTCCATATCAACAGTCAGGGAACTGGTTTCAGGACTGATAACCCTTCCCGGGGGAATAATTGCAGACGTATTGAGAAAGTACTGGGGCTTAATTCTGGCTCTGTGTATGGCCGGATTCGGATTAGGTTGGCTTATCGTGGGGCAAGCACCTGTATTTCCATTGCTCCTTTTAGGGGTAGCAATCGTCGCCGCGGCAGCATCTCTTTGGCACCTCCCGGCCATGGCTTCTCTTTCTCATCATTACTCTCATAGAAGAGGAACGGCGCTATCTTTTCACGGTATAGGTGGAAATGTTGGAGATGCAATCAGCCCCGTAGCTACAGGATTCTTACTTGGTTATCTGGCATGGCAAGACATTCTAAGCATCTACGCTGCTGTTCCTATATTTATAGCCTTCCTCGTTTACTGGGCGTTTAAAAATATCGGTCGTGCAGTTGGCGAAGAAGAATCTAATTCCGGTCAAGACCGAATGGGCCAAACAAAAGATATTTTGAAAAACCCCCTTATTTGGGTAATTACATTTGCAGGTGGTATACGGGCTATGGCATTTATAGCCTTAATCACTTTTTTACCGTCATATTTATCTAATGACTTGGGACTATCCGACTTCAGAAGGGGTGTATATTTCGGGTTGCTAGTCGCTGCGGGTATAGTTTTTACACCACTGATGGGATATCTCTCAGACAGATTTGGTCGAAAGATAGTCCTAGTCCCGGGAATGCTTTTCGACGCGGCAATAGTTTTATTGATGGCCAGTTTTGGCGAAGGAGTCCCACTCATAATACTGCTGTTTATGCTGGGGGCTTTCTTCTACAGCGACCAACCGATACTAACAGCGTCTGCACTTGATATCGTTGGAAGTGGAGTTGCCACCACAACATTAGGTGCGCTCTCATTTGCAAGATTTGGGCTGAGCGCCATTTCTCCAATAATAGCCGGTTATCTATACGACACCTATTCAATGGATTCCGTATTCTACTATGTAGCTTCATTAATGATCTTTTCAGCAGTCGTATTAGCTTTCACAAAATTAAAATCTCCTGAAAGAACGGCTGAACACAGACATTGATGTCCTAAGGATCAGTTTCACAAATTTAAAATGGTCCAGTGGGCATCTTGGTATATCCAGGGGGAAGCTATACCCCTTTTCTAACCAGACAATAACACCCTACGTGTTTGTCAAAATAAGCCCATTCGACATAGCAGCTCAATTTTGTTGAAATATTTGGCTTTAACAGAACCAAATTACTACACTTTTATATCATTCTTTAAAATACATGAAAAAATAGTCCTTATTTTGCGTGAACTTTACGGTGGAACACTATAGATTACTTGGCGCGTGACTGTCGGAAGGTTTCCGGCATATTTACATATTCATTCGCGAGACTCGCGGAGGAGGAACTAGAATGGGAGATATATCTATAAACAAACTAGGCGGTCTATCTTTGATAGTCGGGCCCGTCGTTGCGCTGGTATTTTATTTAATCCAGCAATTTGGCGTCATCGGCTCTAATGCCGATCCTGCAATTGGCAGTGAAGTAGTTCCAAAGCTTATGGCGAATGCGACATTGGCGACGATCACTGCAATTGGAATTACTGTGGGTTTGATAATACTGCTGCATGGCATCGTCAACCTGGTTAGGGAGAGCGGTGACGCACTTTCCAGCTTAGGTGTGAAATTCGTCATCGTCGGTACAGTCGGCTGGGTAGTATCAAGTGCAATAACGGCTGCAATCGCTGGAGGAGACGCGAGCACTGGAGTTCTCTATGGGGCCTCGTTGGGTATTAACCAATTTTCAGCCATAGTCTGGTCGTTAGGGTTCCTATTAGCGGTCTTGGGTATATCTGGACGGGACTATATCAACACAAATGTTGCCTATGTAGTCGCACTTGTCGCCTTAGTAAGCCTCGTCACAGCCGTAATTGGCGGTATCGACAGCGGCACACTTCAGACAATGACTTTGATTGGTGGCATCTGCTACATCATTTTCACTCTCTGGAGCATCTGGCTCGGAAAGGATATGTTGGCTAGAGACTAATTCTTTAGTTACTGTTTCAATAAAGAGACTGGCCAGTATCACTGACCAGTCTCTTTTGTTTTTTAAAATTTTCTGTATAGCACTGGTTTCAAATACCTTAAAGAAATAGAATCGATCCACCTCAACGAAAAATCGACGAACATTTATCAGGAATCTTCTAATGAAATTCGGCGCTTCAGTATCCAGTTACACAACCACGTGGGACACCATCAGTTCCGCTATTCAAACCATGGAATCCGGAAGATGGGGAAGTATTTGGTTTCCCGATCACTTTATCCCACCAGCAGCCTGGAAAGGAGCCGAAGACCAACCAATATTCGAATCATGGTCATTGCTCGCGGCAGTCGCAGGTATGACCGACAAGCTCAGAATGGGACATATGGTCAATGGAAACACCTACCGGAACCCAGGTCTCGTTGCAAAAATGGCTACCACAATTGATCAGATTTCCAAAGGACGATTCACGTTAAGCCATGGAGCAGCGTGGTTCCAACGCGAACACGAGGCTTATGGCTGGGATTATCCTTCTTTGCGAGAGAGGTCTGATAGATTTGAGGAATCATGTGCCTTGATACGAAAATTATTTTCCTCGGACGACCCGGTAGATTTCCACGGGAAATACTATCGTTTAGAAAATGCTCCTCTCTCCCCTAAATCCGTACAATCCCCTCACATACCTATCATGGTTGGCGGAATGGGTGAAAAAAGAACACTACGTACTTTGGCAAAATACGGGGACATATGGAATCTGGATGGTTTTGCTGTCGGCCGACCCGAAATTGCTGAGAAGGGTGGAATGTCACTAGATTTGTATGAGCATAAAGTTAATGTCATCAGAGAGCATTGTGACGACGTAGGCAGAGACCCATCGGAGATAAAATTTACAATTTCTATGCCAACCAAGCTGTCATCCGATAACAGTGAAACCTCTGAATTTATAAATCGAGTGGGCCCCGGCACCGTTGCCGGAACCAGGGATTACATAATTGAGAGAGTGGGCGAATTCGTAGAGGCCGGTGTAGACGAGATAATGTTCTCTCCTAGGCCAAGTGATACGGAAGCACTTCAGGAACTAGATGAAGAAGTTTTGTCTGCATTCGATTAGTCACGTAAATATCTAGTATTCAAATATAGGCGAGGCTCTATTCAGTCAACTTCCTAAAAGCGTCCACCCCCGTCTTAGCAGCAGCTGATAGCAGTGAATAATCCGGCCCATAACTTATGTATTTGACCCCTTGATCGATTCTATCTTTTATACTCTCAGGAGATGACGCGCCCGCACCGGCTACAACTTCGAATCTCTTAGATAGTTCAACCATTCTCACAACAATATCATCTATTTCTTTATGGGGAAGCTGAAGAGGATCGAGGCCAAGTGCCAGGCACATATCCCACGGCCCAATGAATAAAACATCCACTCCAGGAACAGCTGCTATAGCTTCTAGGTTATCTAGTGCCTCAGCCGTCTCTATGATTAATATGACCAGTATATTGTCATTAGCATTCTGCAAATAATCTTCATTATCAAAAGTATATTTTGAGGCTCTCAAGGGGCCCCAACTCCTGCCACCCACCGGAGGAAACCTTGTTGCAGAAACGATCTGCCCCGCCTCCTCCGCCGTTTTTACAGCAGGAACCACTATTCCCATGGCGCCAATATCTAAAGCCTTTTGTATATAAACTTTTTCAGATGAGGGAATCCTTACAATTGGGGTGGAATCAGTATTCCCCACAGCCATTAATATATGCTCTATCTCAGCCGATTCGATAGCATTGTGTTCTGATTCCACTACAACAAAATCAAATCCTGCATGACCCATCAATTCAGCTACATGAGGACTTTGTAGTCCAACAAATGGGCCCAGAACTGGCTTCTGCTTTCTCAATTTCTCTCTGGTTTCGTTTTTATGCATATGGTCATCCCCTATAAATAATCATTACGAACGGAAAAGACAGAAACCTTTCTTTCTATGTAGCATATCGAGTATCTTACTGATAAATTACGGGAAGAACACTGATTACGATATGTTTTAGGTATTGGATGTATAAATAGCACCATTGTGAGGCTAAAAAATGAGCCACGAAGAAATAAACAAAGATTCCGTTATCTGGATGTACGAGAAGATGTTTACGATAAGGCGATTTGAGGAACAAGCTCGCAGGGAAGCGGATTCGGGAAAGCTGCGAGGCATTCATTCTTCAATAGGACAGGAGGCAGTACCCACAGGGGTGTGCGCACATCTTAGGGATGAAGACTTTGTGCTAGGTACGCATAGAAGTCATCATCATTGCATAGCTAAAGGCGTAGATTTAAATGAAATGATGGCGGAACTATTTGGTAAATCCACCGGAACTGGCAATGGCAAGGGTGGCACGATGCATATTGCGGACATCAACAAAGGGATGCTCGGAGCCAACGGGATTGTAGGTTCAAACATACCTGTCGCCACCGGGGTGGCTCTAACGGCGAAAGTTAAAGGAACTGATAACGTCAGCGTAGTTTTCTTTGGAGATGGCGCCTCCAGCCAGGGGGCTTTGCATGAGGCAATGAACCTCGCAAGCATATGGAAACTTCCAGTTTTATTCGTTTGCGAAAACAATCGATATGCAGAATCGACCCCCTTTGAATACTCCGTTGCCGGAGGATCCATTTCAAATAGAGCAGATGGCTACGGGATCCCCGGTGTTACTGTCGACGGTCAGGCTGTACTGGACGTTTTCGAAGTCGCAAAAGAGGCCGTAGGTCGTGCACGTGCTGGAGATGGGCCAACCCTTATCGAGGCACAAACTTATAGATATTTAGGGCATGCGGGTCTTGATGATCCTCTTACCTACAGATCTGAGGAAGAGCAAGAGTATTACATGAACCGAGACTGCATCGTTACGTTCAAAAAATACATTCTGGACAGTTCCTTAGCCGATGAAAACGAACTCGCACAAATTGAAAAAGATTGCGAAGCTGCTGTTGCCACATCTGTTAAGTTCGCTGATGATAGCCCCTACCCTAGCGATGAGGCATTGACAGAAGATGTCTACACAACATACAAGAATTAAGATTCATAAAAGGGCTCTTATTAGAACTAGTCATCAAGCTCTCACCATCAAATATCCTTCGTGAACAGTTCACCAATTTAACAAAATGATGGCTTTGTAAATCGGTGCAAGTTCTCATAAGGTAAATTAAATGAAATATGACACCATAATAGTAGGGGCAGGCTCCGCCGGCTCCATTATTGCAACCCGTCTTACTGAAGATCCAAACCATTCTGTATTACTCCTTGAGGCTGGAGATGATTATTCAGAGATTGATGATCTTCCTGAAGAAGTTAAATTTGGTTACAAAACAAGTAATGAAATCTGGACAAGTGAGCATAACTGGCAATTTACTGCGCGTGGGACCAAAGACGCCACCATTGATATTCCCAGAGGGAAAATAACTGGTGGTTCTAGTGCCATAAACGGCCAGGTTTTTCTTAGGGCTCTACCTGAGGACTTCGATAAATGGGTAGCTTCGGGAAATGATAAATGGGGTTTCCAAGATGTGCTCCCTTACTACAACAAACTGGAAACGGACATGACTTACAAGGAAAATCCTGGGGATTTTCATGGCTCAGAGGGGCCTATAATTTGCCATAGATTTTCAGAAG
>Ga0310345_10004629_pt1 | contig 12443 bp, 12 predicted proteins | sample HC15DNA20500_MG_FD_204667 | JGI IMG/M metagenome (GOLD analysis project Ga0310345, IMG submission 204667) | Marine microbial communities from station ALOHA, North Pacific Subtropical Gyre - HC15-DNA-20-500_MG | ecosystem: Environmental > Aquatic > Marine > Oceanic | place: Pacific Ocean: North...
GATAAGGAATACGTTGCTGATCAAGCCATTGAGCTGTGTCTGCGATCGCGACCGCATGCCCCCAGTTGACATATAAACGATGGGTAACGATGCGGATCCAAATACCAGCATCGGACAATCGCCAGAGCGCCTCTGCGCATCCCGGCATGACCTTCATGTCTCTGAACATCCGATGTTCCAGCACTGCTACTCGGTGTAAACGTTCAAAGTCATCGGGCCCGAAACCCCACTCACGAAAATCCCAACTTCGTTCCAAGGGAAGTGTTTCTTCGCTAACACCAAGCTCTCTCGCTACGATTTCGCGAAACATTTCAGTGTGTTGCCCACAGACTCCGTCGAGGTCGACGCCGAGAATGAAGTCGTCCATCAACGTTGCTTCCTGAAGCGACGGCGCTTTTCCGGAGGTTCCTCGACGAGGGGGAGCCTCGGCCAGGAGTCTGGAAGTTTGAGTTGTCCGTCCCGACGTATCTCTTCAAGTTCGACCGCGGTCCATGGCTCCAGTCTCGGGTCGAGAGCTCGATAGCGCGCCTCGACTTCGGTGAAGTTGTCTTCGGTTATGACATCTTCAATTAATTGACACGCCTCCCATCTCTCGATGTTGCCTAACCAGATGTAGCTATCGGCAACATCGCGCAGCCTTAATGACGTTTCGCTGCCATCGATGGAGCCGACCACTTCGTTTACTCCGACGTTGCCCAGGGTGGAAAGGTCAAGAGAAATCCCGAACTGATCAGGTTGCTCGGGCGCTCCAGCGACCAAAGACTCAACTCTCTTAATAGCGCCGCTATCGGCTACTGCTCCGTGAAACACGGCCCGAGCTACGCCTTCTCCCATCCAGCGATAAAGAAGATTGCCCACGCTCACAGTTGGGACGCCATCTACCCACTGAATCAGCCTGGTTGTCGTGCGTTCCGCAGATAACAAGACAACTGCACGTTGTCCGCTGCGAAGGACTTCGTTAGTCAATATGTTTGCCATGTGAAAGGCAGCTACGTCGCGATAGTGGCCCCCCATCCACCAGTTCCGTAGTTCTAGCTCAGTAGCTGACCTCCCGTCTAGAAGTTCAGGATCCTCGACATAAGTGGGCAAACCTAGACCGATGACTCGAAAGGAATCAGCATCTGTGGGGAGACTGCGGTTCAATGACCACGCTGCCCTAAGAACGTCGGCGTATTCGCGATAGGTGAAGCCGATACCGAGAAGATCGACAAATAGTTCGATGCATCGGCTCTCCTCCCACAACTCTGCTGAAAGCAGATCATCCAGTTGTTTTTGTGATCGATCGTTTGTGAATTCCCACGCCAGGTTGGTGACTCCGGCTGCGTAAAGCTCGGGTAATGAGTCGGCCACAAAACGGACATGTTGTGAGACCCCGACCTGGTCACCGAGCAGCACCAACTGTTTAGACCCGGCTAATTCTGCAAGGTGCGCGGTAGCTGATTGCAGCGAAGATCCCGAATCTCCCTCTATGGTTTTCGGCTCGTTCATCTCTGCACCCTCGCGCGCCTAAACGATCTGGGTCCAACTGAGTTCAGCCGACGCCGCAGCGTTACTGAGCGCTGCTTCGAAATCAGTAACGGTCGCGTCGGTACTGCGAAGATGAGGGTCGAGTGACCACCTGCGGGCTTCAGCGAGATTTCCATCATCAATCAATCCTTGCAGAGGAGTGGGTCCCTGAACATCGTTGGCAGTTTCAAGAAATACCCACCCATGAGCAAATTGAGAAATATTGCCTCCGTCTGCAGAAGTTGAGCACGAGAGGCGCCCTATTGGACCAGAACTTACGTCGAAAGCGATTGGAAAATGAGGTCGATTCGGATGGGCAAACGCAGCGTCTAAATAGCCGTCCGCTGGAAGGGTGAAAAACCCGTGCTCGCCTCCAGCGGTGAAGGGTTGGTGAATCAGTACCGTCGCTGCCTGATCAGCGATGGCGCTATAAACGTGGTTTCCGCAGCCAATGACGCGGCCATCAACAATTTCTCTGTCGATGTGGTCGTTTATGGAGTGTGGCCGCCGCCGCAGGCGCGTGAGCGCATTCACCGTGCGTGTAAGAACTAATGCTTTCTGGCCTTTATCGAGAAATTCTCGTAACAACACGTCAGCCATGTGTCGCGAAGCCGGACCCCGAGGACGTAAGTGTTCCCACGCATATGGTGAAAGTAAGTCAGCGCTGTCCGTTACGGCATCGATGTCTATGTCGTAATCAAGTGCGACCACTCGAAGGATTGGCGAACCAGGGTCGCGTGTCTGATTGACGCCCCAGACTGAACGCAGAATGTCTAAATATTCGACATACGCAAAGTGATGACGTAACCCCCACCTAAAAAGGGCCGATCGAGCTATACCTTCATCGAATTGTGGAGCGTTAACGAGTTCGTCCAGTAGCGATTGATCATCTACGCATGCCCACTCAATACCTAATAGTTGAACACCGGCAGCGCGCACCGAAGGGATTAATTCTTGCATGAACAAACCCGTTCTCCGAGAGGGCACGTCATGTCCGACGAACACTATTTCATGCCGATCGAATAGGGCTGCGACGTACTCGATAGGTTCTCGGCCAGCTATCGAAATCTCATCGATAATCAAATCAAGCTTGCTTGGGTCTACAGATGAGAGATGCCGACGTTGTCGAAAATGTTCGACAGTTTCAAGCATCGCTTTGTCGTCGCGAGAACTCACTTGATCGAGAGTACCTAGGTCTAAACCTCAGGTGATAGCTGTACCCATACATTCAGCACACTCATGGCCGCTACTCGTCGAGTCTCCAGCGTATGGTGAAGGAACTTCCCTGGTTGCAGACCAAGAAAGAGACAACCTCTATGACAATGCGTCTGTATGACACCGCCCGTCAGGAAATAGTCGATCTTGAGGTGGGTGATCACGTTCAAATGTACGTGTGTGGAATAACTCCCTACGACTCAACCCATCTGGGCCATGCAGCGACTTACCTCACTTACGACCTCATTATCCGAAGACTTGAAGATCTTGGCCACACCGTTGAACTCGTGAGAAACGTCACTGACGTCGATGACAGCATCTTGCCTAAGGCACGAGAACTAGGTATCGATTTTCTAGAGCTCGCCGAGTCAGAGATGAACCGCTTCAGTCAGGACATGGAAGCGCTGAATACACGCCCAGCGAGCTCAGAGCCGCGAGCAACGGAATCCATTGCGGGCATGATCGCACTAATTAGCGCCTTGGAAAGTGGTGGCCACACCTACACGATCGATGGCATCACATATTTCGATGTATCAACTTTTCCATCTTTCGGCAAGCTGTCGCATCTGACTACCGCAGAGATGGTCGCTTTAGCCGCCGAAAGAGGCGGCTCCCCTCACGACCCTCGGCAGCGGAACCCCTTAGATTTTGTTTTGTGGCAACCGAGTGCTGATGACGAACCGCGGTGGGATTCACCATTTGGGCCAGGCCGACCCGGATGGCATATCGAGTGTTCGGCTATGAGCATGGACGCGCTTGGAACAACAATTGATATTCATGGAGGTGGAGGAGACTTAATTTTCCCCCATCACGAATGCGAGATTGCACAGAGTGAATGCGTAACTGGTGAGTCCTTCTCCCGATATTGGGTTCACGCAGGCCTCGTGGCATACCAAGGAACAAAAATGTCGAAATCTCTCGGCAATTTGGTATTCGTGTCTGACCTCCGCCAAAAGATCGACCCGAGAGCTATCCGACTTGCTCTCATGGCCCACCACTACCGATCTGATTTTGAGTGGTTCGATGAAGAAGCGCCGCAAGCGCAATCTGATCTGGACTGGTTGGTTCGGGCGGCGGGTGAAGCCGACCCTGTGAGTCACGGGCCATTAATTGATGAAGTACGAAGTGCTTTAGACGATGACCTTGATGCGCCTCGTGCGCGCGCCGCCCTTCTCGCCGCAGCACAATCGATCGAAGATGGCGCAGGGCCGCCACATCGAGGATGCCTAATTGCGGCGGCTTCGTTGTGCGGTATTGACCTTCGTCAATACCCATGAACCGTCAACGATCCGATGAAGGAGCCGAGCGGGGTTAGCCTGTCGTGTAATGCAGTCCATCGCTGTTGTTAACCAAAAAGGAGGCGTGGGTAAAACCACCGTCACCCTTGGTATCGCTGAAGCCGCCAGCGCTTCGGGTATGAGGGTGTTGGTGATTGACCTCGACCCCCAAGCCAATGCCTCAAGTGGCTTGGGCGTATGGAATGCAACGCCATCAATCGACGATGTCCTAGCGGAAGCAAGGGCGGGCTCAGTTAATGATGCTATCTGCCGATCTAATTGGCCCGAAGATGGCCCACAGCCCGATCTTGTTCCTGGCAGTCACTTGCTTGCCGGCAGAGAGCCTCTACTTGCTGCCGATCCCGTGGGAGCCCAAGATCGCCTTCGACTTTCGCTAGCAGGGGCAGACCACGACCTTGTACTTATCGACTGTCCGCCGTCACTTGGTCTTCTATGCATCAACGGTCTGTTCGCCGCCGAACGTGCCGTGATTGTCACTGAACCTGCTGCCTGGGCAGCCGACGGAGTTGACTTAATGCACAACACAATTGAACGAGTTGCCGGGCGCCTGGGAGCGCCAGGACTTGCAGGGGTGGTTGTAAATCGAGTTGGCCGTACCCGCGACAATCGTTATTGGTGCGAACAGTTGGACGATCGATTTGGTGATCTTGTGCTACCTCAAATCCAGCTCAGGGCTGCCATTGCAGAGGCATCGGGCCAATCCACCAGCTTGAGGGCATTAGGGAAGCGTCCAGGTGCCACTGAAGCTGTCGGTCAGTTCAATGAATTATGGAATTCGTTAGGCGAGACTCGAACCGTAGAGCCAAGCAGTCAAGAACCGCTCCAAAGCCCCGAACCCTCGATGCCCAGTACTATCGACTAGCGAAGGGAGCGCGATGGCCGGCTACGACCCCAACCGACCGCGACCCACTGACCGTGGGGCATTCATCGGCCTTCCCGGTGACCCCGTGACGGGCCGCCCTGAATCTCAAATATCAACAGATCGACAAAGTGATGTGGAGCAACCGCCAACCGTCGGTACCAAAGATGAAATGGGACCCACGCTGCAGACGGTGCCTCAAGCTGTACCGCCATTAGATCGGAGAGTCCCAGCGGTCGCAGTGTTTGGTGGTCTGGCAGGGCTTGTCGCCGTTTTCTGGCTGTGGCGTCGCATCGCGAGAAGAGACAGATGATCCAACGTCCCTCCCCTCGGGCAAGCTTAGAGTTGTGAATTCAGTCGACATGGAAACTCAAAGCTTTCGACCAAGACATTTAAGTCCGAGTTCAGCCTCCACTTTCCGACAATGCCCCCGACGTTGGCGGATGAGATATATCGACAAACTCCCAGACCCCAAAGGCGAAGCTGCGGTACTTGGCACATTTGTTCATCGGATACTTGAAGATCTGCTCAGCCTTGACGCAAGCGACCGCTCGGTTGATGCAGCCAGAGTGATAGCGCGCACGTTGTGGGATGAGACGCGCGATGACGATGATTTTCTGGGGTTGGCCTTATCTGAGGAAGACACCACATCGTTTATGTGGAAGGCCTGGAGGTTGGTTGAGCGTTATTTTTCGTTAGAAGACCCAACTGCGGTAGATGTGGTGCGAGCAGAACAAGAATTATCCGTTGAAATTTCGGGCGTCCCCTTTTTCGGCATAGTTGATTTGACTGAACGCGTGCCCTCCGGGTTGCGAGTCGTTGACTACAAAACAGGTAAATCACCTGCCGCAAGATACGTCGACGACAAACTTTCCCAGGTGTGGTTGTACGCGGCCGCGCTAGCAGAAACACACCACGAGGTATCAGAGGTTCGTTTGATGTATCTGACGAGCGGCCCGATTGATCGCCCGATTGATGCCGAGGCAGTGGGGGAAGCTGTCGACAAGCACAGGCTTACCTGGGACCTTCTTTGCCAATCGATAGACACTGAACACTTCCCTCACAAAACTGGTCCGCTGTGCAACTGGTGTCCTTATGTAGACCTGTGCCCGGAAGGCGCGGCTGAAGCAGAGAGGCGATATGGGCCTCGTAGCTGAGAAACGCCGTCGTTCGAGTGCCTGAGCTTCCGGAGGTCGAAACGATCCGCCGACAATTGGAATGCGAAATTCTGAAACGGACGGTCGTTCAGGCAGGTAGTCATGAATCAGAAAAGTTTCGGCCCGCTCGAGATGTTGAAGGTCAACGGTTCATGGCCCTTCGGCGGCGAGGCAAGTACCTACTCGCAGAACTCGGGAATGAGACAGAACTCATCGTTCACCTTGGCATGACCGGGCAACTACTCATCGAAAACCCTGAACTCGACTTATCGGTAGTCGACGAATACATGAGAGCATGGTGGCTACTAGACGATCGACGGACACTCGTTTTCAGAGACGTTCGCAGGTTTGGCAGAATCGCGGTTGTCAAGAAAGGCGATTACTCACAAATTCCGACGCTGCTGCACATGGGCCCCGAGCCCTTTGACTTGAACTTTGACGGAGACGAACTATGGAGGAGAGCTCGAGGTCGACGGCAGCGCATTAAGACTCAATTGTTGGGGCAGCGCCTAGTTGCAGGGGTAGGGAATATTTACGCCGACGAAGCATTGTTCCAAGCTGGACTGAATCCGTCGCTACGTTCCATTAGCCGACGTCAAGCCCAACGCCTCGTTGATGCTATTCGCGCGGTGCTTTCACAGGCCTTGGAGCGCGGAGGAACGACGCTTCGCGACTACCGCAACCTGGTGGGCGAAGGGTCCAATCAACATCATCTCCAGTGTTATGGCCGCGCTGGACAAGAATGTTTTGCCTGCGGTTCTATTCTGAGGGCACGAATTATTGATGCCCGTTCCACCACCTGGTGTCCAACGTGTCAACGCCGCTGAAATTAGTCAACGCTTACTAAACGATCGAGGTTGCCATGGATCGCAGCATCGATAATTTCTTCCGACTAGTCCAATAATTTTGGCGTTGATACCGCAAACTCTTCAAGGATGCGACGACCCTCCGACCAAGACCATGGCCAGACGAGCGGCTGCGAGGGCCAACCAGGCTTTGCGAGTAGGAGCTGCAGCGGTAGCGTCAGCTGTTTTTGGTTCTTTTCGTTAGGTCAAAAACATTTCACGGAGGTTACTATGGTTACAGTAGCCACTTAGTTGTCGAAACCCAACTCCCTAGGTCATCGAGGCTGACATCGATCACACCACCAACATTTCCTCCCCCCAAGTTCAGTAATTCTGATGGCGGCACGGCAACGCCGGCATGGTTGTGATTCGCGTTTATACACGTACAGCGCTTCATCAGAATTAACTCGCCCGGGAACGGATCCTGAATCTTCCCGAGAAACCGTAACAATTCGGTTAAGTCGGACCCCTTGACGCAGTTGAGCGCGCGCTAGTTCCCACAGACCGCGAATCTCAGTATCGGTCAATTCACATGAGGGTCGTTCGGGGTGTATCCCCAGAATGAAAAGAAACTCAGCGCGATATACGTTCCCAATTCCCGCGATAACCGACTGGTCTAACAGTGAGACTGCGATCGGAGTTCGCCGGAGCGCCACGTTTTCAGCGAAATGATTCCAACGTGTCCCACGCCGGAGAGGGTCAGGTCCCAAACCGTCGGTTACGTTGACGAACTCATCGATGGAAATGAGGGCACATTTTTGGGGCCCAGTGAGGTGCCACGCCTGCTTTCCTTCAAGGCGAAGACGTACCGTGTCTGTTGTTGACGATTCAATCGAATGAGGCCGAAATTTCCCGATTAATCCGAGATGCACGTGCAAGATCAGTTCATCATCGAAACTGAGAAATAGATGCTTCCCCCAGGCTTCGCTCTTCGACAAAGTCTTCCCATTAATTTGGGTCGACCCATTTTGGAAACGACCCTGCGGAGAGCTTGCTTTAACCGGATGTGTCCCAAAATCAGACCGTAAATCCCGCGATAGCCGGTGAATCGTATGACCTTCGGGCACCATGTATGTCTAACGCGCGGAGCAACGTAAGGTTCGTTTATGGCACTTGGCATCGAAGACGTAATGGTGGGTTGCTGGACTGACGAACAACATGCAACAGGAGTCACGGTTGTTCTTCCCCCCAAAGGCTCGCTTGGGGCCATTGCAGTGCGTGGTGGTGCCCCAGGTACGCGTGAGGCAGCGGCACTGGGACCCAACGGGTCCGGGATCGAATGTCACGGCGTCGCGTTATGTGGGAACAGCGTTTTCGGTCTTGCGGCTGCCGAGGGAGTGGTCCAATGGTGCAGCGATCATAAGCGCGGCCTTGAGTTAGCGACCGTTATTGTGCCCGTCGTTGGTGCAGCGGTGGTATTCGACATAACCGGACCCGACGATCCACGACCGGGCCCTGATGCAGGCCGACTGGCATGTGAGGCGGCAACCAATGCTGACCCTGAGACCGGACGTGTTGGCGTGGGCCGAGGCTGCACCGTTGGTAAAGCAGCAGGGCGGGCTTATGCGCGCCCGGGCGGACAAGGCATCTCGGTGGCTCGATCAGGCGACGTAACCGTGGGAGTAATTGTTGCCGTTAACGCTTTCGGTGACGTGCTTGATACAGACGGCAGTGTCCTTGCCGGTTCTACAGCCGAACCGGGGGCTCCCCGCTATCCGTTTGTTTCACTTGACGAAGTGGCTGCCTGGGAGTCCGGCGAAGAGAGAGCTAATACCACCATCGGATGTTTGGTTACCAACGCAACGCTGACCAAACCAGAAGCCTGCCGGGTAGCGGACCTCGCCCACACCGGGATAGCGCGGAGCATCAACCCCCCACATACCTCGGTCGACGGAGACGCATTGTTTTTGTTAGCGACCCAAGAGGTCCCTGCGACAGTAGACCTTGTCGCTGACCTTGCCTCTACGGCAGTAGCTGCCGCCATCCGCAACGCAGTTCAATGAGAGCGACGATTTGGCGCGTTTAGCCACACATGGCACTCAGATTGCCTCAAGTTGTGTCACCATCGGGTCACCAGAGAAAGGAGGTGGTCCCAAACATGCCAAGACTTAATAGGACTCTGGAGGTGGTCGGGCGCTGAGGCGGCCTGCCAACTTGGGAGGAAGCCTTCTTCGTATGTAACGAAATGGTGGCGACTCCAACCCAGACCATCCCACTTGATGATGAGCGTGTCGGTCCTCGCGCAGTGAAGCCCTGGCTTTGTTAGCCAGGCAAAACGTCTCAGGTGTCGTTTGATGCCCCCGCTCACCAGGTGGGGGCATCGACGCGTTTCAGGAGCCGCGTCACTGCACGATGCCTTTCATGACACGCGTGGAGTCAGAGGGGCTTAATCTGGCAGACCTCTTACTTGCCCTTGCAACCTCAGTCGGAGCCCTTTGGGCAACTTGTCGACTACAAGGTCGTAGCTATCCTCGATCCAGTCTTGAACCTCATCGATTGGGATAGACCCATCAATTGACACTCGATTCCAATGTCGTTTGTGAAAGTTGCTTGATCGGACGGATGAATACTGCTGTCGCAAAGACTCCGCTTTATCAGGGTCACATTTGAGAGTGAGGGAAAGTTGATCGAAAGTCGTGGGAATCAACGCAAACATTTTTCCTCCGACTTTGAACACTGAGACATGATCGCCGAATGGAAAATCCTCAACAGCGTCAGGTTGACCCAAACAAATGTCCGTTAAAAGCTCTCGCCTCATTTGGGCCTCATTCCCCAATTAGAGCATTTGGGCTGGCAGGATGCGATGGTGACAACAACCGGAGATCCGCTCGAATTCAATTGCCCTCGATGTTCCGAATCGGTCAATGAGCGGTTCTATGGACCTTGCGCCCCGTGCCGTGAAGAACTCAAAGCGCATCTCGGCGGCGAACCTCGCGAGGTCGGGGCAGAAAAATACGAACCAAAAATGAATGTCACACCGAATCAGGTCGCGACCAAAGAGTAACCCTGGTCTCAGTGCTTTCTTCGAGCCGAAAGATCGGAAGCCCAATGGGTCAACTTGTGTACGGTTTCCTCAACCTCACGGGTTGAACCAGCAAAAGAGAAGCGAATGAATCGGTGTCCCTCGTTGGGATCAAAATCGATACCTGGAGTGACTGCAATTCCTAGATCCTCTAGCCACTCCTGCGCCAATTTCTGGCTGTCGTCGCACAAGTGATCCACCTGCGCCCAGATGTAAAACGCTCCATCGGCAGGTGCTAATTGACCAATGCCGGCCTTGGGTAGACCTTCTAGGAGAATGGTTCGATTAACGCCGTAGCGTTCGACGTTGCCTTCTAGCTCACTGTGACTCTCGAATGCACCAAGCGCAGCATGTTGTGATACTGACGCCGCGGCGATGAACGCATTTTGTGCCAGGCGTTCGACGGGAGAAACCAGATCGCTGGGAAGAACCAACCACCCGAGTCGCCATCCGGTCATCGAAAAGTACTTTGAGAAGCTATTCACAACGACAGCTTCTTCCCACTCCGCAGCGGCAGTTGGAGCTGAAGTCCCATACGTGATGCCATGATAAATCTCGTCGGAAATGAAACGGACGTCTCGCTCCTTGCACCAACGAATCAGTTCCGTCAGTTCGCTAGGAAGGAGCATGGTCCCGGTCGGGTTAGATGGACTCGCGACAACGAGCCCGTCGATGGGTCCAACATCATCAAGTGTCGATGGAGACGGTTGAAATCTAGTGTCGTACCCGACCGGCACTTCAACGACTTCAACGCCCAACGCTTTAAGGGTGTTGCGGTAACACGGATACCCAGGAGATGGAACAGCGACGCGGTCACCAGCCTCGAAACATGCCAAAAACGCCAATGTAAACGCGCCGCTCGCTCCCATGGTGATCGCTATCCGCTCGGCTCCTATGTTGACGCCGTACCAGTCTTGATAATGGAGGCTTAAACGCTCTCGAAGCGCGTCCATGCCAAGTGCTGAGGTGTAACCGAGAATTTCATTCTGGATGGCCGTGATCGCGCGCTTGCGTGCCCCTTCAGGCGCCGGGGTCGAAGGTTGACCCACCTCAAGATGCAGTACCTCGCTACCGGCCATTTCGCGTGCTGCTGCGGCGCGCATCACCTCCATTACGTAAAACGGTGCGATGTCAGTTCGACTTGAGGTCTTGAGAGCCATAACAGGAGTGTGGCCTCTAGAGACCGCTACCGTCGGTTATTTTTGCGTCGCGCGCCACGACAAGTAACGAACAAGTCGCTCGAAACAACGGCGACCGATAATTGGCCTTTCCCATAACCCAGTTCATGAACCATGCTTGAGGGTATGGGCACTGCCTTAATGACGGACCTTTATGAGGTCACTATGCTTGACGCCGCGCTCCGCTCGGGGGTTGCCTCACGGAGGGCGACGTTTGAAGTCTTCGCGCGACGACTGCCCGAGGGGCGAGGATACGGAGTAGTGGCTGGACCCGGACGTCTGGCAGAACTGCTCGCTCGTTTCCAATTTTCCACAACTCAAATCGAGTACTTGGCAAAGTTGGGGCGCTTCACTGATGAACTCCTTGAACATCTGCATGCCTTCCAGTTCGAAGGTGAAGTATGGAGTTATCGCGAAGGTGATTTTTATGTGCCGGGAAGCCCTGTGCTCAGAGTCGACTGCTCTTTCGGTGCTGGTCTTCTCCTCGAAACGCTTGTCTTGTCCGTGCTCAACCACGACTGCGCCGTTGCATCGGCCGCTGCACGGATGCATGATGTCGCCGGAGGACGTCATCTAATTGAGATGGGCGGCAGACGGACCCACGAAGAGGCAGCAGTAGCAGCAGCGAGGGCGGCTTGGCTCGTAGGCTTCGACGCCACCTCAAATATGGAAGCGGGTATCCGCTTTAACCTCCCCACCGCTGGAACTTCAGCCCATGCGTTTACGTTGGCGCACGATGATGAAGAGTCTGCTTTTGAAGCCCAAATTAAAGCGCACGGACTCGAAACGACGCTTCTCGTTGACACATATGAAATCGAAACCGGCATTGATCGGGCTCTCGCGGCAGCTAAAAGGCTAGGGGGAGTCCCCGGAGCGATTCGTATTGACTCAGGTGACTTAGCCGCGGAAGCGCTTCGCGCCCGAAGAAAACTTGATGCAAACGGGGCAGAGTCGACGCGTATTGTCGTATCGGGCGACCTCGACGAGTACCGAATTGCTGAACTAGCCGACCACCCAATCGACGGTTACGGAGTCGGAACCCAACTCGTCGTGGGATCGGGCCATGCCACCGCAGGAATGGTCTACAAGCTCGTCGGTATTGCACGGCGGTCGGGAACTTATGAGCCGGTCGTACCTGTGGCTAAATCGTCCGAAGGAAAAGCGACTCGAGGTGGGGTCGTGCGCCCGTATCGTGTGATCGACAACGGACAAGCGGTCGATGAAGTGTTGGTGCAGTATGACCGCCCCGGTCCTCCCGACGCCAGAGCACTTCATGTGCCTCTCTTCCGAGCCTGCGAACCGGCTTATCCACATACCCTCGACGTCGACCGGGAATTTCACCGACGAGCTCGAACAGAACTGC
>Ga0310345_10004630_pt1 | contig 12443 bp, 12 predicted proteins | sample HC15DNA20500_MG_FD_204667 | JGI IMG/M metagenome (GOLD analysis project Ga0310345, IMG submission 204667) | Marine microbial communities from station ALOHA, North Pacific Subtropical Gyre - HC15-DNA-20-500_MG | ecosystem: Environmental > Aquatic > Marine > Oceanic | place: Pacific Ocean: North...
GTTCTCGGAGACGTTCATCAAGAGGGGGCTGGTACCCGCCGACGGCTCCTGTTGGCAGCTACCACGCATAATAGGGCTGAGCAACACCTTGCTGCTTCAATACACCGGCGACTTTATTGAAGCGGACGAAGCCGTGCGACTCGGACTCGTGAGCCGGGTCACGCCGCACGACGAGATGATGGACACCACGATGGAACTGGCGCGGCGCCTAGCCGGCGGCCCGACGTACACCATGGCCATCGTGAAAAAGCTGGTCCAGATGTCCCTGCAGATCGACTTCGATGAGAGCATGCGTCTTGCCGGCACCGCCCAGGACATCGTCCGCAGCACCGAAGACCACCGCGAGGGCGTACGCTCCTTCATTGAAAAGCGCCCGCCATTCTTTACGGGGAGATAGTAGCCGACTGGGCACATCCAACAGCAACAACAGGCGCTGGTTCCTCGAAGACCTGCCGGGCTAGCCCGGCAGGTCTTCGAGGAACCAGCGGACGGTAGCATCGAAGGCGCCTGGGAACTCCTGGTAGAACCAGTGTCCTCCGCCTTCGAGCTCGGCGAGTCGGGCCAGGGGTATCGCCTCGCGCATCCTGATCCCGACCTCGTGCGTCAGCAGGTTGCTCTGGCGCCCTCGAACGATCAGCGTCGGACACCGAACCTGGGACCACTCGACCCACAGGTCCGGCCTCTCGTAGTTCGCGAGGAGCCGCCGGTCCCGCTTCCAGACGCGAGTTCCGTCCCGGGCCCCTTGTGTCATATGCAGGGCCTGGTGGGTCAGCATCTCCTGCGTGGAGCCGGGCTGGCGGCTGCGCAGCCGCTCGACGACCGCGTCCATCGACTCCCATTCGTCGGACTCGGCGTCGTACCGACGAAACATAGCAGCCGCCTCTTCGTTGACAGCGTCCGGGTCGACATCGGCGACGACCAATGCCTTCACCGCATCCGCGTGGCGCATCGAGTACAGGAAGGCGTTGCGGCCTCCGGCGGAGTGTCCGACGAGCACGATATCACGGAGGGAGGCGCTTTCGACCACGGCCTCTATGTCGGATACGTAGTCTGTAAGGCTGTAGCGGCCCGATGCAGCCCGGTCGCTGTCGCCGTGGCCCCGATGGTCCAGAGCCACGACATGGTAGTCGCTCCGCATTGCGTTCGCAAAGAAATCCCAGCTGCGGGCGCAGTCCTGGAGTCCGTGGAGCAGCAGCATCGTCTGGGCCGCCGGGTTCCCCCAGTCGACGTAGTGGAGCCGAAGACCTCCGGCCTGGATGTACTTGTCTTGAGGCTGCGGCGGTGCGGTCATTCGGAGCGGAGACGTCGCATCTGGGGCAGGTAGCGCTTGGGGAACTTGGCGACGACGGAGTACAGGATGTCGACCATATTCGCCAGCCGGACGTTCGCAACCTGTGAGCAGAGCTGGTAAGCGGTGAGGCGCTCGATGCCGTAGTCGGCCTCGAGCCACATCACGAGTTCATAGAAGGCGATCCGCGCGGCGTCCTCCATTGGCCTCGCGCTGCCGACGGCCATGATGTACTCGTCCGACTCGACCCGCGGCGTCCCTACCGTTCGCCCCTTGATCAGGTCCACCGTGAGGGTCCCGCGGGTCGGAATCTCGGTAGCTACCCCGCAAACCTCCCCGTCGCCCTGCGCTGCGTGGCCGTCGCCCAGATACAGCAGGGCGCCGGGCACGTTGACCGGCAGGAACAGCGTGTTGCCGGGGCCCACGTCGGCGGCGTCCATGTTGCCTCCATGGAACCCGGGCGCGAGGGAGGAGATCGCCTCCAGCTCCGGCGCGGTCCCGATGGTGCCATAGAAGGGCTCAAACGGGATCGTGGCGGTATCGAGATCGTCGGAAAACGTGATCTGGCCGTCCCGTATCGGGTGGATCATGACTCGCGGCGGCAACGGATCATTGAGCGTCCGAGTGAAGACCGTGGCGCACAGGCCCCCGAACTCCGGGATCAGCGCGCTGACGCCGTAGTCGCGAGTGACCTCGATGGGGCCCAGCGTGACCGCCAGCGTGTCGCCATTCTCGGCTCCTTTGACGTAGATCGGCCCGGTAAGCGGGTTGACGTAGGGGAGCTGGATGAGCCTGGTGATGTCGGCCTTCGGTGAGTCGATCTTGTTCTCGAAGGCGTCGACAGTCTCGACGGCGAAGGTCTCGCCCGGCGCCACCGTTGCGACCGGATCCTTATACGGCCCGATGACGTATGCCCAGTCTCCCGGCCTGTTGGCGATGGTCTGCAATGGCGGCTCCGGTTCGAACGCCTAGTTAAGGGAGCTGAGGTCAACCTCGAGACGGTTCGCGACGTACCGCAGGTTCTCGATGGTACCCTCCGGCAGCGGGATGCCGTTCCTAGCCCGGTCCTGGTAGACCCGGTCCTCGGGGGGCACGCCGAGACGTATGAACACGTCCCTGGTGAACTCCTTCAGGGGCTCCGGGTCTACGCGAACTTCACCACTTGCCATGGCCTTGTCCTTGCCACTGTTATTCAGTGCCGCCAGACAAAGGTTGATGTTGGGCAGGTTTGAAATCTGCCCCGACGGTCCGTCTATCGATGGACAGGCTACTGAGGCAGAGGGCCAATTTTCGCCTCAAGACCGAATTCTTTGATCAGTGCGCCGACCTCGTCCCACGTGCTCTGCTCAATCTCGACGCCCTCGGCCAGCCTCTGCTTGCGTGTCATGGCCTCGATCTCGCCGGGGTATAGCACGCCACGGGAACCCTCCATCGGTGGAGTGTCCTTGACGTACTCGACGATGTTCCCAACCAACTCCCTGATATGGTCGATAGACGCGTTCTTCGCGACATCTATGACAACGATGGACGAGCCGTTCTTCTGCGTGGCCATGCTGGTATCCTGGTGTCCCAGGGAGCCCAGTACGGCGCCGAAAAGGGTGACCATGATCGACAGGCCGTACCCCTTGTGCCCACCATCGAGGCCTCCCATCGGCAGCAGCGCTCCGCCCGAGTAGTACTCGTTGGGGTCCCTGCTGGGGACTCCGTCCTTCGTCAAGACCCACTCGCTGGGAAGGGTGTGTCCTCTGGCGCGGTAGACCCTCAGCTTCCCCTCGGCGGCGACGGACGTCGCAAAGTCAAGGAGGATCGGACCCTCGGTGGGAGATGGGAAGCTCATCGAGACAGGGTTGGTACCCAGCCTCCTCTCGCTTCCACCGAAGGGCGCTACGCTGTTGGCCGCCGTTCCGCCCACGAAACCGGTCCACATCATCGCGGCCATCCCTTCGTTTGCTACCCTCTCAGGGTAGGTTCCGACGCGGCCCGTGTGGCCCAGGTTGTACATTCCCACCATGCCTATGCCGAACTGTCTCGCTTTGTCGATGGCCAGATCCGTGGCCTTGGTGGCCACTACCTGACCGAAGGTCCCGTTGCCGTTCACCTGTGCAACAGCCCCCTCGTCCCTGGTAATTTCCGGCTCGCCCTTCGGGTCTATGCTCCCCTCCCGGACATTGTTGACGTACTGAGAGATGCGTATGAACCCGTGGGAGTCGTGTCCCGCCAGGTTGGCGTTGGCCAGATGGGTCCCAACCACATCGGCCTGATCCTCGGACGCTCCCGCCGCGTGCAGGACATGTCGCGCAATGGTGCGAATGTTCTCGTTCGTGACTATGGGCATAACCACCTCCTCAATGTTTAGGCGTGGGGATTTTATCACAGTTGGCCCGTGTCGTCGCAGGGATCTGTGACCGCAGACGCCGTCGCGCCTGAGGTGCCATCGACGATGGTTGACCCGCATAACTCCCACTGCCACATTCCCCGCATTCTGGATCGAGGCATCCTCCCCCATGCTCTGACCGAGCTGCGACCGCGAGAACCCAAAGGCCGCCCGTTTCTGCAACGCATGCGGCAGCTCCCTGGCTGCTGACGGGCTCGATGCGCCCGAAGCACCATCACTCGCTCCCTCTGAGCCCCAACCCACCTCCGCCGCCGACGGCCGCTACCAGGTCCAGAGGTTCCTCAGTGAGGGCGGGAAGAAGATGGTTTACCTCGCCCAGGATATCCTCCTGGACAAAGACGTGGCCTTCGTCCTCATCAAGACCGAGGGCCTAGACGTGGTGTCCCGTACCTGGATCTCTCAGGAGGCCCAGGCCATGGGTAGCCTCGGCTCTCACCCTCACATCGTGACCACCTTCGACCTGGGCCGACCACAAGGGTCAATCGTACATGGTCCAGGAACTTATGGGCGGCGGCGCTGTCGAGGGAGTCATCGAGGATGCTCCTGACCACAAGCTGACCCTTGAGTGAAGCATAAGCATCGCGCTGGAGACGTGCAGGGGTCGGGAGTTTGCCCACAGGAGAGGCATAGTCCACCTGGATCTGAAGTCCGGGAACGTCTGGCTGACGGAGGACGGAACAGCCAAGATCGGTGACTTCGGCCTGGCCGTCGCCACGAACCGCTCCCGGCTGACGCAAGAGGGCATGATGGTGGGGACGTTCTCGTACATGCCTCCCGCGCAGGCCACGGGCGGCGAGGTTACGCCTAGGGCCTACCTCTACTCTACTCGCTGGGGGCGATGCTCTACGAGATGATCACCGGGCGACCACTCTTTGTGGGGCGACGACAACGTCGTCATCATCGGGCAGCACATCAACACTCCTCCTGTGTCGCCTACCTGGCACAACGCCGGGTGCCCCACCCAGTTGGAAGCCCTCATCTTGAGGCTTCTGGCAAAGGACCCGTCGGATAGGCCCGGGTCCGCGACCGAGGTGGTGACCGCCCTAGAGTCCGTCATCCTGGCTGTCCGGTTGGGGCGATTCGCGAATCGCCCCTACCGGACAGCCAGGATGACGGACCGGGAAACGATTTACGAGGCGCTAGGCTGGGAACCTTCTTCCTCCTTTAGCACGCGGTCCATCACCTGCTGGAAGTCTTGGTATGGACGTGCGCCGGTGAACAGGTACTTGCCGATGCGGAACGCGGGTCTGCCCCGGATGCCGTGTTCCATGGCCTCCCTGTACTGGCCCCATCACGGTTTCCTCGTAGTGGCCAGACCTCAGCCGGTCGCCCAGCTCGCTCCAGTCCAGTCCGTACTCGACGGAGACCTCGCCGATGACGTCGAGGTCTCCGAGGTCCTTCCCATGCTCCCAGTAGGCCTTGTAGACCCCACGATGAAACGGCTCGAACGCGCCCTGTTCCTGCGCGTACTCCGTGGCCTGCAGCGCGTACATCGTGTAGGAGACGATGGGCGGCCGGCGCATCACAAGCTTGGCCTCCTCCGCGTAGGTCCTCAAGGGTTCGCTCAGCTGATCGGTTGACTCGCCGGGCCGACGCTCCCTGACCTTGCCCTCCCTGGGCGTGTCTAGGCGGAGCAAGGACGCTCTGCCTTCGACCGTGACGCCGAACTCCTCCTACAGTCTCTCGACCCGCTCCAGGCCGACATAGCACCAAGGTCATATGTAATCAAACCACACCGTTACGTTGACGGACTGCGAGGTGGTTGCATCGGCAGTTTCGGACATCTTCATCTCCTGAGCTTCCGATTCGAGCAACATCAACCTTAGTCTACCGTCTCACGAAGGGGACGGCCACTTCCTTGGCACACCTCCCTTGCCTTCACATGGTTTACTGGTAACACCGTAGGTACTAACAGCTTCGGCCTCAGCACCATGTAGGCAGTAGCGAATCCGAGGGATCTCGGTTGAGCTAGATTCAGTTCTGAGATTGCGACCGATCGAGGTTTCCAAACTGTAACCCCCGCGAAACCTCAATGAGATCTCCGCGGCTCACAATGGGCCAGTGACCCACTCCCATGAGGAGGTCGAGTAGTGGTTCAGATCGGTAGGTTCATACGCGAGAGCCAACTTGCGGGCGCGCTGATTGCAATCGCGCTGATGGCGGCAGCAGTGTCCTCGGCGCATTTGATGATCATCCGCCACGATGTGGAGGATGACGAGTACCTGCAGGCAGAGGGCGCCTATCCTGCGGTGTTCGATGTTTTCCAAGGGCGCGGAGGGGTCGTCGCCCTCGTCGCCCCTCACTGGGCACTGACCGTCGGGCATGTCGGCCGAGATATTCCGCAAGGACATCAAGTGACCATTGTCGGTCAGCCGTACACCGTCAAACAGGTTATCCTCACCAGGACTGGGAACCCAGGAATCTGGAGAGCGCGCTGCTGGAGCTGGACAGGCCGATTGAGGGGGGTCGACCCGATCCCGCTCCACAACCGAGGAGACGATCAAGGCCAGATCGTGACATTCGTCGGCCGTGGGGACTCCGGCACAGGTCTTACCGGACCGGTCGACTACGATCACAGACTGCGGGCGGCCACAAATCGTATCGAGCGGACCGAGGGAAGCATGCTTGCCATCCGATTCGATGCCCCGGGGGACGAGAACGTGACGCCTCTAGAAGGAATCAGCGGCCCCGGTGACAGTGGCGATCCGGTGTTCCTGGAAATTGCCGAAGGCCTGCGGCTTGCGGGCCACAGCGTTGTCTCGAACGGGCGCCCGAAACGTCTGTACGGAGCCTGGGAGTTCTATACGCGCATCCCCCCAGGAGGTAAAGTGGGCCTGGGACACGACGTCTACTGAGTACGCTCAGTCCGACCTGCCCACAAGGTCGGCATCCACCGGCGAGGTGACCATCGTCACAACGAGGACAGTCCCCGCCGGTGATGTTGAGACCATCGCTCCGCCGGGGTCCGTGTCCGCGCGCGAGCTTGGACCCATTGTGATACGAAGGTCCGTGCCTGCCGACAACGTTGAGCCTGTCGCGGCGCCGGAGTCCGTGTCCGACGACGAGGTTGAGCCTGAACGCCCGGTTCCGGGGTGGCGGTCTACGCCGGTGTCACCATCCTGTCGGGTCTGGCCCTGACGCCGCTCGCCTAGTGGTACCGTCGGCGGCAGGCGTCCAAGATGGGGTAGAATACCAGTTGAACGATACTCTGCCCGCCATCAAGAGGTGACGTTTGCTGATCGACGCTCACAACCATCCACACTACTACGGCTACAGCGGCGAAGCACTCCTCCAAAACATGGACGAGCAGGGCATCGACAAGATATGGCTCCTCTCCTGGGAGATCCCTCAAGAGGAGTACCAGGTGCGTACGTACCAGCACCAGTTGTCTGCCACGGCCACCAGCGGGATAGCCCTGGATGACGTTGTCGCCGTTGCCAGGGAGGCCCCTGAGAGGTTCGTCCTTGGGTATGCGCCTCATCCGAAACGCACGGATGCCATCGGACGCATCAGGACGGCGGTCGACATATACGGGATACGCCTTGCGGGAGAGTACAAGAGCCGTACGGCCTTCGACGACCCGGATTCGATCCAGCTGCTGCGTGTATTCGGCGAGCTCGGCCTGCCCGTGACGATCCATCTGCAGTATCCGGTGCACGACGAGCGCTCAACACACCCGCGAGGTAGCTACTGGTACGGCGGGACCATCGGAGCGCTGGAGAGAGCGGCGATCGCTTGCCCCGAGACGCTCTTCATCGGCCATGGTCAGGGTTGGTGGCCCACATCTCCAACGACGACCTGTTCGACAAGGAGCACTACCCGAAGGCACCAACGAGGCCGGAGGGCAGGGCCCCCGAGATGCTGGACCGCTACCCGAACATGTACGCGGACCTCTCGGCGCAGTCGGGCGTCAACGCGCTGAGGCGAGACGAATCGTACGGGAAGCAGTTTCTCATCGACCACCAGGACAAGCTGCTGTGGGTCCGCGACCTCTTCGACACCCGCCTGATGGACCACATCGACAAACTGGCGCTACCCAAGTCGGTGTTCGACAAACTCACCTATCTGAACGCACAGAAACTCATCGGCGAATCCTAGCAACCGATCATCGGGCCGTGACGGCGTTCGCGGACTCGCAGAACCGTGTAGGAGGCGTACTCATGGCTAGCGAACTGGCGATCAATGGCGGGCAACAGGCTATCCAGACCGATCCCGAAGACATATTTGGATGGCCCATCATCACGCCGGAGGATGAGGAGGCCGTGTTGGAGGTACTTCGCGCCGGCGAGATGTCTGGAAGCGCCGTGACGAAGAAATTCGAAGAGGAGTTCGCGAGATGGCACGGGATGGACTACGCCCTCGCGTCCAACACCGGCACGGCGGCCCTGCACACGGCCATGTTCGGGTGTCATGTCGGAGTCGGAGACGAGATCATCTGCCAGAGCCTCACGTGGTGGGCGTCGGCGCTGCCCGCACTGAATCTGGGCGCAACCGTTGTCTTCGCGGAGATCGACCCGCAGACACTGACCCTCGACTCCGAGGACGTGGAGCGAAAGATTACGAGCAGGACCAAGGCCATCATCGCGGTCCACCTGTACGGGCATCCGGCCGACATGGACCCGATCATGGAGGTCGCCAACGCCCACGGCATCAAGGTCATTGAGGACGTGTCTCACGCACACGGTGGACTCTACAAGGGTAAGTTGGTCGGTACCATGGGACATGTGGCCGCGATGTCCGTGATGTCATTCAAGGCGTTGGCAACGGGCGAGGGCGGGATGCTCGTCACCAACGACCAGGAGATCTACGAACGTGCAGTCGCCTTTGGCCACCATGAGCGCACGGGCCTTAACGAGAGTCCTGAACTTAGCAAGTTCGCGGGGCTGCCGATGGGTGGGTTCAAGTACCGGATGCATCAGCTTTCCTCGGCGGTTGGAAGAGGGCAGCTCGCGCACTACCGGGAGCGAATGGAAGAGATCCAGAAAGCGATGAACTACTTCTGGGACCTGCTCGAGGAGGTCCCAGGGATCAGGGCCCATCGGCCGACCGAGGGCTCGGGTAGTACGATGGGTGGTTGGTACGCTCCGAATGGACTCTATGTGCCCGAAGAGCTAGATGGACTCAGCCTTGAGGAGTTCTGCGAAGCGGTCAGAGCGGAGGGGGTAGAGACTCGTCCAGGGACGAACGAGCTGCTGCATCCGCACCCGGTTTTCAACGACGCCGACGTGTACGGCCACGGCAAACCAACGCGTATAGCCAACTCAGACCGTGATGTTCGTCAGGCGGTGGGCAGCCTGCCAGTATCGGAGAAGACTGCGGACCGAGTCTACTCGATCCCCTGGTTCAAGCACTATCGCCCCGAGATCATCCAGGAGCACGCTGAAGCCTTCCGTAAGGTCGCCGCACACGCCAACGAGCTACGGGAGTGAGGTCGATCTGGGTTATATACCCAGTCACGTTGCGTCGGTCCTCGGCACAGCGGAGATACTCCGGAGTCAGTTTGTACTAGCTGCGCATGGTCACGTCGTTATGGCAGACAACCGCTCAGAATTGAGGTTCGAGATGGTGGAGCGCTATCTGGACGAGGCTGGGGTGCAGCCATCGCAATCTCATCCCACTCCAATACATTCGTTTCTCTCAGCGAGCCCTAATCGATCATGAATCTAACCTGGGCAGCCTTCTTCATTTTGTCGATGCTATCGCCCACAACGAAAGGAATTACTTCCTTTCTATCCCGAGTCTGTGAGAATTCGATCTGGATGTTTGCCATTACATACTGGCGAATCAACTGGTGGACGAGGACGAGATCCCCGTTTCCACCAAACGTCATTTCATGATTGGCTTCTCCAATGAAGAGATGATTTGGAGTTTCTAGGACCACGGCTGCTTCGGTGTTAGCGAGGTTGTTGACCAAGTTGACCGTCAGCTCTTCCGTGGATATATCATAGTTATGATGGTCTAGTTTCCTGAATTCGTCGAACCTCTCGATGTCTCCACAGAGGTCGGGAAACAGGCGCATATAGATCTCCACCAACTAGTGTCTAGATGACTCCTTTTGCCAGTGATATGCATGCAAGAGATCCCGCATTCCTCTCAAAACAACTCAAGCTTGGACGGCAACCTAATCGAGGCCTTGGACGTCTCCCAGACGCTCACCAAGGCGGTTGCTATCCCGACCAAACAGTGGGGGGAAATAGAAGGCAGTTCTCGGTTCTATTTCGTGTCCTTGGAATCTTCATGACCTCTCAGTCCTCCATCACGCTGGGTCTTAGCCGTGCGTCGCATTCTATCGCTTGTCATCGACCGATTCGCTCATCTTCTGCACGAATCGGTCGACTGTCATGATCTCGTCGGACTCTCGATCCAACGGACCAAGGATCCTCCCTCGGTCCTCGTATATCCAGTGATGCTGACCGCCTACTCCTTCCTGAGCGACCATCGCTTCCCAGTACATGCGCGCATGTCCCGAGTTTTCAAAAAGGTTAGCCGCCGCTTCTTCCGGAGCGTTGAAACGATGAAAACCCCTCATGATCCAAACGAAGGCCGCAATGTTCATCGTAATGGCGACAACCCAGTAAACCCATGGAGAGCCGTCTTGTAGAGTAGGGTAAAGCCTGTTCAGCGAAGTAGATACAAGAATCCAGACTGCCCCACCACCCGCCAGGGACAGGCGCCAGTCCAAGACGTGCCTCATGTTCACTCTTGGACTCGTCACTACGAGATCTTCAAGGGAGTGATTGGCCCAGTCCCCGCACTGCCGCCTCCACGCCTCTGATGGGTATGCGAGCTAGCCGGATTCGGCTAGCGACGCTTCCGCTTCCAGCGCGGACTTAGCCTCCTCGACTATATGCCGGAACTCCTCCAGCACGACCTTGCTGGTGAGCACGGTCGGCTTTGAGGTGTCCCGATAGTCGGGTCGGAGGTCCAACCGGCCCAGGAAGCGGAGCTCCATCTCCGAGGCCAAGGCCTCGCCCGCTCCAGAGCCAAAGACCTCTCCGGAGAAGTTCTCGACTACGCCGAGGACGTTGACCTGCAGCTTGCGGATCATGTTTATTGAGCGCTTGGCATCGATTGTCGCAAGCTCCTGCGGTGTCGTCACCACCATGAAGCCGTCCATATCCAGGGTCTGCATCACTGTGAGGGGAGCGTCCGAGGTCCCCGGCGGCAGGTCTACCACAAGGTAGTCCAGCTCTCCCCAGTCAGTGGACTGGAGAAGCTTGTTTATGGCGTTGTGGACCATGGGGCCGCGCCAGATGATGGCCTCCTCCTCGTTCTGTTGGAAGAACCCCATGGACATGACCTTCACACCGAACCGTTCGGAGGGGACCATGCGGCTGTCCTCGCCAACCAGTGGGGGCTCGGAGATCTTCATGGCGCGAACGACGTTGGGGCAGTCTATGTCCACGTCCAGGATACCCACCCTCGCACCGTCGTACGCCAGGGTTGCAGCCAGATTGACGGCAACCGTGGTTTTGCCTACGCCACCCTTACCGCTGTAGACGCCGATTTTGTGACGGATCTGCGACAGGGCGTCGGCGATGCTACGCTTCTGCTCGAACTGACGCTTCATCGCTTCGACTTTCGCGCGTGCCTGTGCAGCCGCTTGGGGGCTATTCATCTGGGATGGGTTGGTCAATGCAGCTCCTTACTGGTGTCGATTCGGCATGACAACTGACAGCAGCCCACCCTCCTCTCCCGTAGGGAGGACTGAGGAGTGGGTCTTCGCCACACGATCCATTGACGCGTGACTGAGAGATCAGTCCATGCCGAGGGCTTTCTTGCCCTCTTCGGTGATCATGTCAGGCGTCCAGGGGGGGTCGTACACGAGGTCGACGTTGATGTCTTCCGCACCATCGAGCTCCGCGAGCCGCCACTCGGCCTGTTGAGCGATGTACGGGCCCATACCGCAGCCCGCAAAGGTGAGGGTCATCTGAATCTCGATGTCGCCCTCATCGACCTTTATGTCGTACACAAGGCCGAGGTCTACGATGTTGACTGGGATCTCGGGATCGTAGACATCTCTGAGCGCTTCGACAACGTCTTCCTGGGTAACCGTGGCTGTTTCGGCCATAGCCTGCTCCTTCGCTTCGCTGACCAGGGGTACTATCCGGACTCAATTCTATCGGCGCCGGTACCGTGTGTCAATTTGAACGTTTAGATGCATACTATGCGTTTTAACGCACATGCACATCCAGACGCGCATAACTCCTCAGGTCCGCCCTGACATGGAAGCTTGGAAGCCAGGTCCATGCGGGAAGACCGGGGCTGTTGAGCTCTGAAGTGGGAGACGTGTCGGTGAGGCTCTGGGCTCGCTGAACGAGCTTGATCACACTATCCGTCGAGAGTAGCATCAACCTTGGTCAGAATCCGGGGTGTGGGGCGCCCTGAACGGCGACAGTGTTCTCGTAGATATGGGATCCGCGTCTTCAGCATCATCCACTTAGGAGGGTTAATTGTCTTCACCTAACGTACTGTTTATCCTGGCAGACGACCTGGGATGGGGTGATCTGAGCTGCCATGGATCTCAGATACGAACTCCAAACATCGACAGGCTCATGGCGCAGGGAATCGAGCTTGGTCAACACTACGTCCAGCCGATGTGTACGCCGACGAGGGCCTCATTCCTGACAGGGAGGTACCCCAGCCGCTTCGGCCCCCACGCCACGGTACCCTCAAACCGTCCGGTGCTTCCAGACGGATATCAGACCCTTGCCTCCGTTCTCAGAGAAGCGGGATATGACACTGGACTCTTCGGAAAGT
>Ga0310345_10004635_pt1 | contig 12440 bp, 10 predicted proteins | sample HC15DNA20500_MG_FD_204667 | JGI IMG/M metagenome (GOLD analysis project Ga0310345, IMG submission 204667) | Marine microbial communities from station ALOHA, North Pacific Subtropical Gyre - HC15-DNA-20-500_MG | ecosystem: Environmental > Aquatic > Marine > Oceanic | place: Pacific Ocean: North...
CGCCATTACATGCCGTGCGTGGGCCGAAAGGACAAGATACCGCTGTCAGGAGGGGCGGTGCGGTTGGGAAAGCATGGGTCGCTGGGAGGTCATGGGAAAAGTCGCGGGAATGCATGGGAAGTCTGGGAAATCATGGGCGCCCCTTGCGCCATTGGGGGTGTTACCCGATTCGCAGCCACGGGAACTGGCGTGCAATTCGAACGCCCTGGACGCATTCTGCAGAACAGGCAACGAACACGTCCTGTGGATAACTATGTGAGCAAATTTTAGTGGGAAACTGTGGGATATTGTGCAGGTCCTAATTCGTTAACAAGATATAGTGTTTCAGACTTAAACGATCCCAAATTAAGCCATGCTGCGCGCGAAAAGTTATACCAGATGTTGTTCTCACAGCCTGTGCAAAACAAAATATTGGGCGGAAATCCAAAAAATATCTAGACGCCCATCAATTCCCATGGCATCCCTAATGCATCGGATGAGAACGGGACACGGGGCAGCAAACGACCCCAAAATAAATCAAAACCTAGCAGGTTTCATACAGGCACCTCGCTTTCATCAGACCAAAGAGATCCGGCGCGCGAGCGAGCAGACATCCCCCCAGGTGGCGCGCGCAGTCGGACTTCCCCCGCCAAGCTGCGGGACGTGGGCGGCGGGTTGATCAGTGGCAGCAGATCAACCCGCCGTTTCCATTTCCGGGGCAGGGGATTGAGGCGGATAACGAGTTTAAGCGCAAAGGCGCAAGAGGCAGGGACAACAAGTGAGCCGCAGGTTCAGAGGCGAAAGCCACCACAAGGTCGATACGAAGGGGCGGGTGTCTATCCCAGCCTCTTTTCGGCGTGTGTTGGAGGCTGGCGACCCGAACTGGAAGAACGGCGACAATCCCGAACTGGTCATCGTCTATGGCGATCACCGCCGCAACTACCTTGAGTGCTACACCATGGAGGCCATCGAAGAGGTTGACGCCAAGATCGACCGCATGCCGCGGGGCTCCATGCAGCGCAAGGCGCTTCAGCGTCTGTTCCACGGCCAGTCTTTCCCCACGACGGTAGATGAGACGGGCCGTTTGGTGCTGCCCGCCAAGCTGCGCAACAAGATCGAACTCAACGGCGAGGCGTTCTTTATCGCCGCCGGTGACACCTTCCAGATCTGGAAGCCCGAAACCTATGAGACCGAGGAAGAGGCGTGGCAGCAGGAACTGCCCGACGATGTCGATCCGCTCTCGTTCCTTGATGGTGATATGGAGATCTGAGGGAATGGTTGCTGCCTCTGACCCTTCCGCCCCTCACACCCCCGTTCTGCTGCGCCCGATCCTATCTGCCGTGGCGCCCGTAGAGGGGGTTTGGTTGGATGGCACCTTTGGCGCGGGCGGCTACACCCGCGGCTTGCTTGAGGCCGGAGCCGCGCGTGTGGTGGCTGTCGACCGCGATCCGCTGGCCTTTGAGATGGCGGCGGCATGGGCCGGGGACTATGGCGATCGGATCACCATGCAACAGGGCGTCTTCTCGCGCATGGATGAATATGCCCAAGACCTCGATGGCGTGGTGCTGGACCTCGGCGTTTCCTCCATGCAGCTCGATCAGGCGGAGCGTGGCTTTTCCTTCATGAAAGATGGCCCGCTCGACATGCGGATGAGCCAAGATGGCCCCTCGGCTGCCGATTTGGTCAACGAGGCCGAGGAAGAGGTAATCGCCAATATCCTCTTTCAATATGGCGAAGAACGCGCCTCGCGCCGGATCGCCAAGGCGATTGTCCGCGCCCGCGAAGACGCGCCGATCACCACCACGTTGGAATTGGCAAAGCTGGTCGAAGGCTGCCTGCCGCGCGCTAAGCCCGGCCAGAGCCATCCGGCAACCCGCAGTTTCCAAGCGCTGCGGATTGCGGTGAACAATGAATATGGCGAGCTCTTTCAGGGGCTTATGGCCGCCGAGCGGGCGTTGAAGCCGGGCGGGAAGCTGGCGGTGGTGACCTTTCATTCAGTCGAGGACCGCATGGTCAAACGCTTCCTCACCGCGCGTGCCGGGGCCGGGGGCAATGCCAACCGTTTCGCCCCCGCGCTTGAGCAGGCACCGCCGCAGTTCACGCTGAAATCCCGCAAGGCGATTGGCCCTGACGCGCAGGAATTGGAAGAGAACCCGCGCAGCCGGTCGGCCAAGCTGCGGGTCGCCACGCGCACCGATGCGCCCAGTGGTGAGATTGACGCGAAAACCATCGGCATGCCGATGGTCAGGGGGATCTGAGTGATGCGCACGGTGATGTATATCCTCACCACCATTGCCGTGGTTGGATTGGCCTTCTGGGCTTACCGCGAGAATTACGCGACCCAGCAGGCGCTGAGCGATGCCGACAGGCTGCATGCCAATATCCGCGCGGCCCATGCCCGTTTGGCCGTGCTGCGTGCCGAATGGGCCTTTCAAAACCGCCCGGCCCGGCTGCGCGATCTGGCGGATCTGAATTTTGACCGTCTGGGCCTGTTGCCGCTGCATCCCGGCCAGTTCGGCCAGGTCGATCAAGTCGCCTATCCGCCCCAGCCCTTGCTGCCGATCACCGATCCTGTGGATGTCTCGACCATGAATTACGAGGCGCTGAACGGTCTTTCCGAGGAGAAGGTTGAATGATCCGCACCCCGCTGCGCCCGCTGGCCCGCATCCTCGAGGCCCGCGAGAAGGGGGAAAACCCCGATGCGATCGAACGTGAGAACAAGCGCATCCGCCATGAGCAGATGCGTGACAAGGCGCGGATGCGCGCCGAAGGGCGGCTTCTGGTGCTGGGTGTCTGTTTCCTTTGTGCCTTCACCGTGATCGGCGGACGCATGGGGCTGCTGGCGATGTCGGAACCGTCTGAGCCGCGCGGCCATGCGCCGGGGGCCGTGATCTCGGCCTCGCGTGCGGATATCACGGACCGGAACGGCAACCTTCTGGCCACCAATTTCGAGACCCACGCGCTCTATGCGCAGCCGCGCCACATGATCGACCCGGAGATGGCCGCGAAAAAGCTGGTCAAAATCTTTCCCGACCTGAAAGAAGAGCGCCTGATCAAAGATTTCACGGGCAAGCGCAAGTTCCTGTGGATCAAGAAGAAAATCAGCCCCGAACAGATGCAGGCCGTGCATGATATCGGCGATCCGGGGCTATTGTTCGCGCCGCGCGACATGCGTCTTTACCCCAACGGCTCGCTTGCAGCCCATGTGCTGGGTGGGGCGAGCTATGGCAAGGAAGGCGTCCATGCCGCGGAGGTGATCGGCGTGGCGGGGGCCGAGAAGTATTTCGACGACTATCTGCGCGACCCGGCCAATGGCAACAAACCCCTAGAGCTGTCGCTCGACCTCACCGTGCAGGCCGCGGCGGAGCGGGTGCTTTATGGCGGCATGAAGCTGATGAACGCCAAGGGCGCGACCAGCATTCTGATGGATGTGCACACGGGCGAGGTGATCTCGGTCGCCTCGCTGCCGGACTTCGACCCCAACAACCGGCCCCGGCCTTTGACCAAAGGCGATGCCTCCGACAGCCCGCTGATCAACCGCGCGGTGCAGGGGGTCTATGAACTGGGCTCGACCTTCAAGATTTTCGCAGCGGCACAGGCGGTGGAACTGGGGCTGTTTAACGCCGACACGATCATCGACACCTCCGGCCCGATGAAGGTTGGCGGCTTCCGCATCGGTGAATTCCGCAACAAGAACTACGGCAAGCTGAGCGTCGCCGACATCATCGTGCATTCCTCGAACCGGGGCACGGGCCGGATGGCGCTGGAAATCGGCATCGAACGGCAGCAGGAGTTCCTCAAAAGCCTCGGTTTCTTTGAGCCGACCCCCTTTGAGATCGTCGAAGCCTCGGGCGGCAAGCCGCTCTTGCCGAGCCGTTGGACCGAATTGTCGAGCGTGACGATCTCCTACGGCCACGGGCTGTCGAGCACGCCGATGCACCTTGCCGCGGGCTATGCCGCCATCGCCAATGGCGGGCGCGCGGTAAAACCCACGTTGCTGAAGCAATCCGCCCCCCAACTCGGCCCCCGCGTCATGTCCGAAGAGACCGCCGCGCAGGCGCGGATGATGCTGCGCAAGGTGGTGACCGATGGCACGGCCAGCTTCGCCGAGGTGCCGGGCTATCAGATCGCGGGCAAGACAGGCACCGCCGACAAGCCCAAGCCCACGGGCGGCTATTACGACGACAAGGTGATCAACACTTTCGCCAGCATCTTCCCGATCAACGATCCGAAATATGTGCTGATCGTCACGCTGGACGAACCGGTTGAGACTTCGGGCCCGAAACCGCGCCGCACGGCGGGGTGGACCGCCGTGCCCGTAGCCGCCGAGATGGTGCGCCGCATCGCGCCTTTGCTGGGGCTGCGCCCCGCTGTTGAACCGGTGAACGACGCTGTGCTAACGCTGACCAGCAGCAACTGAAAAGACATCTCTATGACCGACCGGGCCGTACCCCTTTCCTCTCTCGGGCTGACCGCGCGGGCGGGGGCCAACCCTATGATCACCGGCATCGCGGTCGACAGCCGCGAGGTGCGCGAAGGCACGCTTTTCGCGGCTCTGCCCGGCAGCCGTGTGCATGGGGCAGAATTCATTCAATACGCCCTGCGCATGGGTGCGGCGGCGGTGCTGACCGATGCGGCGGGCGCCAAACTCGCCGCCGAGGAATTGGCGGGCTCGGATGCCGCGCTGGTGGTCTCCGACCTCCCGCGGGAGGCGCTGGCGCGCACGGCCGCGCTTTGGTTCGGCGGCCAGCCCGCCACGATGATCGCGGTCACCGGCACCAATGGGAAAACCTCGGTCTCGACCTTCGTGCGCCAGATTTGGGTTGAGATGGGATTGCCTGCCGTAAACCTCGGCACCACCGGGGTAGAGGGCGCATGGGCCGCCCCCTTGGCCCATACCACGCCCGAGCCGATCACCCTGCACCGCACACTGGCCGAGGCGGCGGCGAATGGCATCACCCATGCCGCGATGGAAGCGTCGAGCCACGGGCTCGACCAGCGGCGGCTGGATGGGGTGACGCTCAAGGCGGCGGGCTTTACCAACTTTACCCAAGACCATCTGGACTATCACGAGACATTCGAGGCCTATTTCGCCGCCAAAGCCGCGCTTTTCGCCCGTGTCCTGCCCGAAGACGGCACGGCGGTGGTCAATATCGACGATGAAAAAGGCGTCGACATCGCGGCCATCGCCCGCGCGCGGGGCTGTCAGGTGATCACCGTAGGCCGCGACGGGGGCGATCTGCACCTGCAAGGCCAGCGGTTCGATGCCACGGGTCAAGACCTGCGATTTAGCTGGCGCGGCAAGACCTATCAAAAGCGGCTCAATCTGATCGGCGGTTTTCAGGGCGATAACGTTTTGCTGGCCGCAGGGCTCGTCATCGCCTGCGGTGCCGACCCGCAAGAGGTCTTCGACACGCTGCCGCATCTCACCACCGTGCGGGGCCGGATGCAGCTTGCCGCCACCCGCGACAATGGCGCGGCGGTTTTTGTCGATTACGCCCATACGCCCGATGCGGTGGCCACGGCGCTCGCCGCCATGCGCCCGCATGTCATGGGCAGGCTTGTCGCCATCGTCGGCGCGGGCGGCGATAGGGACCGGGCCAAACGGCCCTTGATGGGGCAGGCGGCGGCGCAACATGCGGATATGGTCATCGTCACCGACGACAACCCGCGCAGCGAAGACCCGGCGAGCATCCGTGCCGCCGTGCTGGGCGGCGCACCCGAGGCTTGGGAAGTCGGCGACCGGGCCGAAGCCATCCTGCGCGGTGTGGACGCGCTGGAGCCGGGCGACGCGCTGCTCATCGCGGGCAAGGGGCATGAGACCGGGCAGACCGTGGGCGACGACGTGCTGCCTTTCGACGATGTGGAACAGGCCAGCGTGGCCGTGGCGGCACTGGACGGGAGATTGGCATGAGCCTTTGGACAGGGAGCGAAGCGGCAGAGGCCACGGGCGGGCAGGCGCAGGGCGATTGGGTTTGCAACGGGGTGTCGATCGACACACGGACCTTGCAGCCCGGCGATCTCTTCGTCGCACTCAAGGCCGCGCGGGACGGGCATGAATTCGTGGCCCAAGCGCTCGACAAAGGGGCCGCTGCCGCGCTCGTGACCCATGCCCCCGAAGGCGTGGCCGCGGATGCGCCGCTGCTGATCGTTGAGGATGTGCAGCAGGCGCTCGAAGCGCTTGGCCGGGCAGGGCGCGCCCGCCTCGGCCCGCAGGCCAAGGTGGCGGCGGTGACCGGCAGCGTCGGCAAGACCTCGACCAAGGAGATGCTGCTGGCGATCTTTGGCGATCAAGGCCGGGCCCATGCCAGCGTCGACAGCTATAACAACCATTGGGGCGTGCCGCTGACTTTGGCGCGGATGCCGCGCGATACCGATTACGCGGTGATCGAGATCGGCATGAACCACCCCGGAGAGATTGCCCCCCTTGCCCAACAGGCGCGGCCTGATGCGGCGATGGTGACGAATGTCGCCGCCGTCCACCTCGAAGCCTTCAAGGATGTCGCCGCCATTGCGGTGGAAAAAGCCAGCATCTTCGACGGGATGGAGCCGGGCGGCGTGGCGGTGATCAACGCGGACCACGCGCATAGCGAAATCGTCTTGGCCAAAGCGCTGGAGCGCGGCCTGCGCGAGACGACCTTTGGTCAGGCAGGCCATCACTACAAGCTGGGCGAGGTCAAGGTTCAGGGCGATGCCACCGTGGCCCAGGCCGAGGTCGAAGGCGCGCCGCTGATCTTCAAGATCGCCACGCCGGGGCGGCATTTCGCGATGAACGCGCTTGGCGCGCTGGCAGTGGCCGAGGCGCTTGGCGCGGATCGGGCGCTGGCCGTGCAATCGCTGGGCCGCTGGTTGCCCTATGCCGGGCGCGGGGTGCGTGAGCGCATCCAGCTCGACCCCATAGACACCTATCTGGCGCTGGAATTGATCGACGACAGCTATAACGCCAACCCAACCTCCATGGCCGCGGCGCTTGAGGTGTTGGCCGCCTCGGAAGTCACCCATGACATCGGGCGCGTCAGCAAGGGGCGGCGGATTGCCTTTGTCGGCGATATGAAAGAACTCGGCCCCGAGGCTGTGGCGCTGCATGCCGGTCTCGCCGATCTGGATGCTACCCGCGCGCTCGACGTGGTGCATTGCGTCGGCCCGTTGATGAAAGCCTTTTACGACAATCTGCCCGAACATCAGCGCGGCGATTGGACGGAAACCGCCGAAGAGATGTTGCAAGGACTCCGCGCAAGGCTTGATTCCGGCGATGTCGTGCTGATCAAAGGGTCGCTTTCGATGAAGCTGGGCGGTATTGTTGACGCCATCCGCAAAATGGGCCATCCGGTCCCGACCGCCTGATCGGCGATTCACCCCACATGATGAGTTAGGACGCGATATATGCTCTATTGGTTGACGCTGCTGTCGGATGGCGGCGATTTTTTTAACCTGTTTCGCTATATCACTTTCCGCGCGGGCGGGGCGTTTTTGACGGCATTGGTGTTCGGCTTTATCTTCGGCAAACCGCTGATCGAAGTGCTGCGCAAGCGGCAGGGCAAGGGCCAGCCGATCCGCGATGACGGCCCAGAGGGGCATTTCGCCAAGGCGGGCACGCCCACCATGGGCGGGCTGCTGATCGTGGGGGCTTTGCTGACCTCGACCCTGCTTTGGGCGCGGCTCGACAATCCTTTCGTCTGGCTGGTGCTTTTCGTCACCATGAGTTTCGCCGCCATCGGCTATGCCGACGACCACGCCAAGGTCAGCAAGCAAAACACCGATGGCGTGCCGGGCAAGCTGCGGCTTTTGCTAGGCTTTCTGATCGCGGGCATCGCGGGCTATTGGGCCGCGCAATACCATCCGGCAGAGTTGCAGTACCAAATGGCGCTGCCGGTGTTCAAAGACACGCTGATCAACCTCGGGGTGCTCTTCGTGCCCTTCGCCATCATCGTGATCGTCGGCTCGGCCAATGCGGTAAACCTGACCGACGGGCTTGATGGTCTGGCCATCATGCCGGTGATGATCGCCGCCGGAGCGCTTGGCGTCATCGCCTATGCCGTGGGCCGCGTCGACTTCACCGATTATCTTGACGTGCATTATGTTCCGGGCACGGGCGAAATCCTGATCTTTACCGCCGGTCTCTTCGGTGGCGGCCTCGGGTTCCTGTGGTACAACGCGCCGCCCGCCGCCGTCTTCATGGGCGACACCGGCTCGCTGGCGCTTGGCGGGGCCTTGGGCGCCATCGCCGTGGCCACCAAGCACGAATTGGTGCTGGCGGTCGTCGGCGGGCTCTTCGTGGTCGAGGCGCTCTCGGTCATCGTGCAGGTGCTCTACTTCAAGCGCACCGGCAAGCGGGTCTTCCTGATGGCACCGATCCACCACCACTACGAGAAAAAGGGCTGGGCCGAGCCGCAGATCGTGATCCGTTTCTGGATCATCTCACTGATCCTCGCCCTGCTGGGTCTGGCGACGCTGAAGGTGCGCTAAGCCCTTAAAAGATCGACCAATCCATGTGACGCGCCAGAAGGGCCAGTGCTTCGGTGCCCTTTTGGCTGTTGCCATAGCGGTTGAGCCCCGGCGACCAGACCGCGATGCTGGCCCGCCCCGGCACGATGGCGAGGATGCCGCCGCCCACACCGGACTTGCCCGGCAGGCCCACGCGATAGGCGAAATCGCCCGATCCGTCGTAATGCCCGCAGGTCAGCATCAGCGCGTTGAGCCGTCGGATGCGGCTGGGGGCCACCAAGCGCGGAACGTCCGGCGCTTCGATCAAGAAACGGCCCGCCATGGCCAGTTGCTCCACCGTCATCTCCATCGCGCAATGGTGGAAATAGGTGCCAAGCGTCCGTTCCGGCGCGTTGATGAGGTTCCCGTAGCTCGCCAGAAAATGCGCCAGCGCAAAGTTGCGGTGGCCAAAATCGGTCTCTGAGGCGGCGACCGTGTCATTGATGTGGATGTCATCCGTCCCCGCCGCTTCGCGCACGAAACGCAGGATCTCGGCCAGCGCCTCGCGCGGCTCGCGGTTGCCCAAGACTTCGTCCGTGGTGACGATCGCACCTGCGTTGATGAAGGGATTGCGCGGCCGGCCCTGTTCCTGCTCCAACTGCACGATGGAGTTAAAAGCCCGGCCCGAAGGCTCCCGCCCCACGCGGTGCCACAGTTGGTCGCCCGAGCGGCCAAGGGCGATGGCCAGCGTAAAGACCTTGGTGATGGACTGGACCGAAAAGGGCACCTGCGTGTCGCCCGCCACATGGCATTTGCCATCCGCCGTCACCACGGCGATGCCGAATTGCGCCGGGTCCACCTTGGCCAGTTGCGGAATATAGGCCGCCACATCGCCCCAGTGGTCATCCTCGCGCATCATGGCATTGAGGCGCGGCAACACATCGTCAAGGTCAGGTTTGGCGGGGCTGGACATCTTCGGCGGCCTCTGGCTTGTGATGGGCGCATCATGCCCCCATTCTGGGGTCAACGGGTAGCAGGGGATTGCAGATGATTCCAGTACAGGGCTTGGAAGGCGCACGCGTGGCGGTGCTGGGATTGGGCCGCTCGGGCCTGAGTGCAGCGCGCGCGTTGCAAGCGGGCGGGGCCAAGGTCAGCTGCTGGGACGACAATCCCGCCGCACGGGCGCGGGCCGAGCGGGAAGGCTTCGCCTGTGTCGATCTCAATGCCCCCGGCGCTTTGGACAAGATCGCCCGGCTGATCGTCAGCCCCGGCATCCCGCATCTCTACCCCGCGCCGAACCCGGTGGTGGCATCGGCGCTTGCCGCAGGGGTGCCGGTGGACAATGACATCGGCCTCTTTTTCCAAAGCTTCGCCACGCTGGCATGGGATCACTACGACGTGGCCCCGCGGGTGGTGGCGGTGACCGGCTCGAACGGGAAATCGACGACTTCGGCGCTTATTCACCACATCCTTGAGCATGTCGGGCGGCCTTGCCAACTGGCGGGCAACATCGGGCGCGGGGTGCTGGACCTCGATCCCGCCGTGGATGGGGAGGTCGTGGTGCTGGAGCTTAGCAGCTACCAGACCGAACTGGCGCGCGCGCTGACGCCGGATGTGGCGGTTTTCACCAATCTCAGCCCCGACCATCTGGACCGCCATGCGGGGATGGGGGGCTACTATGCCGCGAAGCGTCGCCTCTTTGCCGAAGGTGGCCCGGACCGCGCGGTGATCGGCGTGGATGAGGCCGAGGGCCGCTTCCTTGCCGGGCAACTCAGCGAGGGGCCGAGCGACGACCGTGTGATCCGCATTAGCGCCGAGACCAAGCTTTCCGGTCCCGGCTGGCATGTCTTTGCCCGCAAGGGGTTCTTGAGCGAATATCGTCGCGGCAAACAGGTCGGCGCGATCGACCTGCGCGGCATCCAAGGGTTGCCGGGCGCGCATAACCACCAGAACGCCTGCGCCGCCTATGCCGCCTGCCGCGCGCTTGGCCTTGCCCCGCGGGTGATCGAGGCGGCGTTTCACAGCTTCGGTGGCCTGCCGCATCGCAGCCAGACCGTGGCCGAGGCGCATGGCGTCCGCTACGTCAATGACAGCAAGGCCACCAATGTCGACAGCGCGGCCAAGGCACTGGCGGCGTTCAAGAACATCCGCTGGATCTGCGGCGGGCTTGAGAAAGAAGGCGGTCTAAAAGGGCTGGCAGAGGCGCAAGGATCGGTCCGCAAAGCCTATGTGATCGGGCGCGAAGCCGCGCATTTCGCCATGCAACTCACCGCAGAGACCGAAGTCTGCGGCACGATGGAACAGGCCGTGGCGCGGGCGGCGGCAGAGGCCGAAGAGGGCGATGTCGTCCTGCTGGCCCCGGCGGCGGCGAGTTTCGATCAATACGACAGTTTTGAGCGCCGCGGTGAGGATTTCGTGGCGCAGGTGCAGAAGGTGCTGGCGGAGTAGGGCGGTGCCTAGCCCGCAATCGCCCGTGCCGCCGCCATGCCCGAAGACCACGCCCACTGAAAGTTATACCCGCCGAGCCAGCCGGTCACATCCACGGCCTCGCCGATGAAATAGAGCCCCGGCACCTCTTTCGCCGCCATGGTCTTGGAGGATAGCCCGTCGGTATCAACCCCGCCCAGTGTGACCTCTGCCGTGCGATATCCTTCGGTGCCGCCGGGGTGAAGCTGCCAGTTCTCGATGCCTGTGATGAATGCGGAAAGCCGCGCGTCCGACCAATCCGCCAGATTCCCCGACAGGTCGAACGTCTGCCCCAGATGTTCCACCAGCCGCGCGGGGAGGTGTTGCGCGAGAACGGTGGTGAAGTTCCGCCGCCCCGCGCGTTGCCGCTGGTCGCGGAGCGCGTCCAAGAGGGTGCCTTCGGGGGCGAGGTTCACGGTGATCGGCTCGCCTTCGCGCCAGTAGGAGGACGCCTGCAAGACGGCGGGGCCAGAGAGACCGCGATGGGTAAAGAGCAGCGCCTCGTCAAACGCGGCCTCTCCGGCGGTAATACGCGCCGGGGTGGCGACACCGGCCAGCGGCGCAAAGCGGCCTTCGGCAAAGGTAAAGGGCACCAGCCCGGCCCGCGTATCGGTGACGCTCAGCCCAAATTGGCGCGCGATGTCATAGGCGACCCCGGTCGCGCCCATCTTGGGGATCGACTTGCCCCCGGTGGCGATCACGAGGTTTCGGGCCGTGACTTTCACCGACTTATCAGGCGCTTGCAGGTCGAAGCTGAACTGCCCATCGACCTTCGCGAAATTGTTGGCGCTGCTCTTCAGTTGCAGATCGACCCCGGCCTGCTGCATCAACCCGCGCAGCATGGCGATGATCTCTTTCGCGCTGGTGTCGCAGAAAAGCTGGCCGAGGGTTTTCTCATGCCAAGCGATGCCGTGACGGTCGACCAGTTCGATGAAATCCCACTGTGTGTAGCGGGCCAAAGCGGATTTGGCGAAATGCGGGTTCTGGCTCAGAAAGGCCTGCGGTTCGCAGTACATATTGGTGAAATTGCAGCGCCCGCCGCCCGAGATGCGGATCTTCTCGCCCGGGGCTTTGGCATGGTCCACCACCAGCACCCGCCCGCCCGCATGGGCAGCGCACATCATGCCTGCGGCACCGGCTCCGATAATGGCTGTATCGACTTGCATGGGCGCGCTCTGCCTCAATGCGCGGCCCCGGTCAAGAAGACGTGAGACCGGTTGCCGCTTTGCCAAGGCGCCATAGCTGGGGTGCAACGCAACTGACGAAAGGAGCAGAGAATGACCAAACTGACCGCAGAACAAGATTTTCCGAAGATGGACGTGGCCAAGCTCGGCGGCGGCACGCTGACCTTGGGCCAGCCACAAGAGGGGCGCGATTGGCAGTTGGTGGTGGTCTACCGCGGCCTGCACTGCCCGATTTGCAAAAAGTATCTCGCGCAATTGGAAAAGCTGCAAAGCCAGTTCCATGAGATTGGCGTCGATGTGATTGCTGTCTCTGGTGATCCCGAGGAGAAGGCCAAGGCCATGGCCGAGGAAGACAGCCTGACCCTGCCTATCGGCTATGATCTGAGC
>Ga0310345_10004636_pt1 | contig 12438 bp, 10 predicted proteins | sample HC15DNA20500_MG_FD_204667 | JGI IMG/M metagenome (GOLD analysis project Ga0310345, IMG submission 204667) | Marine microbial communities from station ALOHA, North Pacific Subtropical Gyre - HC15-DNA-20-500_MG | ecosystem: Environmental > Aquatic > Marine > Oceanic | place: Pacific Ocean: North...
TGGCTAGCAGTTCCATGCCGTCCTCGGGCTGAAACTTCAGGTAGCGCGCCTGCATCCTGAAGCAGACTGCTTGAATCTGAGCGCTGGCATCCTTGAGCGTGAAATAGATGTGTCCGGAGGGCGGTTTCCTCAGGTTAGAGATCTCTCCTTTGACCCAGAAATCTCGAAAGTTGGTTTCCAGCTGGAACTTGACGTCGTTGACGAGCTGAGAAACCGAGAAAATGCGTCGGGTGTCAGAGACTGTTAGCTGTCGCGGCTGCATGGGGGCTCGTCGCTTGGGTGAGCACGGTAACTGTAGCGTTCGGGAACGTCACTCACTCTTCAAATATTGTAGCTCAACGCTCTCTTGTTTAGACCCTGTTGAGAAACGATGTCAGTGTGGTCGGCATGCAATGCCAGCCTGGAGTGTGCGGCCAAGCGAGCTCGATTATATAGTCGGTCCCCGACCCTGTCAAAATGACGAGTTCGCTCACGAAAAACGATCCGACAATCGTCTGCGACCCAGAGTCGAGTTCGATAGAGGCCCGCCGTTAAGGGTCTGCGCAAAAATAACTTGGCATTTTGGCATCTCATCTTCACACCATCTTCGGCCGCTCCTCAATCGCGAAATCCTCAACGTAGACCCGGCTACGCCTGCGGTTTCGCTCAATTGTTTGCGGCCAAATCTGGTGCAAATCTGAGCGCAAATTCTGTCAAGTTATTTTTGCGCAGACCCTTAAGGACATTCCGTCGGCCAGGTATGATAACGGAAGACGAACTGCGCCGACTACTCTGTGAGGAAGAGGCGCGCGACATCTATTGGCCTGCGTTCGAGGTTCAGCTGCAGATCACTCTGGACCTCAATGTTGCGCAGCACGCTCTCGAGAAACACCGTTCCCTCGGCGGATCGATGCGTGCGAACGGTGAAGGCCTCGTGAGGCTCGTTCAGAGTTTCGTCCACCACCGGCTTGTCGAGAAGCATCTGTATCGCTCTAGCGAGAGATTCGCCGTCTCGGGCAGTGAAGAAGTCGGGTCCCGCGAGTCGTGTGCCGATCTCGAGGTCGCCACTCGAATCGAATTTCTGATCCCAGTTGATCTCGCCGTTCTCGTTCGTTGTGCAGTAGGCAGAGACAGTTTGGATCGCGCTGAGTCGTCCTGGATTCGGTCCACGCGGACCTTCAACTTCAGGACTCGCGGCGCCGGCCAGCACCATCGCGGCCACTATGACGCTGACCATCAGTGCGATTCTCCATTGTGGTGTGGTTGTTGGGACTCGATAGTTCTGACTCAACATTCGACGAATCCTCCGATGGACGTTGCTGGCTGCGCCGGCGACGCCGAGGGTTGGGACAATGATGGAGTCGAGTGGCGATCTGAGGTGCGAGCTGCTGGCGCAATTCAGGAGAGTCTCGACCTACCGTCGGCGAGCTCCTCGGTAGTAGTGAACCACAGCGTCATCGCAGCAGAGCTCACGTTCGCGGTGGATCTGGCGGTTGATCCACCAAACAAGGGGATGAAAGAAGTAGAGGGTTTGAAGCAAGATCTGCGCCGCCCGGACCCAAGGGTCGCGCCTTCGGACATGCATGAGCTCGTGCACAAGGGTGGCCTCCAGCTCATCGTGGGGCCAGGACTTGGCGATCCGGTCCGGTACCAGAATCGTGGGTCGCCAGCTTCCGGAGACAACCGGTCCGCACAGCTCGCTCTCGGCTATCGCAGGATCGGGATCTCCTTTTTCAGACCGAGATCGGTGGCCAAGGCGCGCGAGAACGAGGACAGGCGATCGACCGGCCGCGCCTTGCTTATGCGAAATCGTGTCGCTCTCAGGCGCATCCAATGCAGGAGCCCGAAAGTCGCGATTCCTCCAAGCCGAAGAAGGGGTAGTAGCTTGGGAAGCGCAACCATGTTCCCTGTGCCTTCAATTGCGCCCGAATATGTCGACGGCTGAGCCAGCTTAGCTCTCGGAGCACGGGTGGACCAGCCCTCACCCGAGGTCGGTCTCGCAGGCAATACCTCGGCTGCGGAGCGACCTAGGTTCACTGGTTTCTCAGGGTTGGCAAAGAGGGCAAGACGTGCCAGATCGCCGCTCAGCAGCCCGGATTCGATCGCCGGGCTCTGCAGGTCGAACGGAACGGCAAGTCGAGCGAGCACCAGAAGCCAGAGCAGGTGCCGCAGCCGCGGATCGCTCTTGCTCAAGAAAACGCACAGTGCGGCTCCGAGCGCGGCGAGCAAACAGAACTACAGACTTACATCGAAGACGACTACCGTCGAAAACCGAGCGACTCCCTCGAAGTCCGGCAAGGTCATCGTCCTGCCTCCTCGTCCTCTTCCTCACCGAGTCGGTCGAGGAGTGTGCGAAGCGCTTCCTTTTCCTCCTCATCCAGCTCGCCCTGATCGGCGAGGTGAAGGTAGAGAGGAGCGACTGAGTGGTCGAGCACGTTCTCGACAAACTCGCTGATAGCCGATGAAAACGAAGTGCGCCGAGCCACCGCCGGGGCATAGAGCACCAGGGGGCCGAGCTTGCTGGTCTCGAGGTATCCCTTGGCCGCGGTTCTGTCGAGAAGTGTCTTGACGGTGCGGTAGTCACGTTGCTGGTCCTTGAGGGTCTCCTCGTAGACCTGGCGTGCCGTTGCCTTGCCGAGCCGCCAGCAGATGTTCATGATCTTCCACTCGGTCTTCGAGAGAGTACGACGCTTCGTCATTCTCTTTATCCCCCTATTCTGTAGTAAAGATACTGCACTTGTAGTAACTCTCAAGGCCTCTGTGGCGAGACTCGAGTGTCGCGGCGTTGGAGTGCGGTTGAAGGATAGTTGTTCGAAGCAGTTGGCTTGCTCTATGATGGGTTTTCCATGACGTGGTTCAAAAGAGAGAAGCGACCATTCCAGGCCCCTGCGGAAGGAGAGCGTCGGGTTAGGACCGAAGGTGTTTTCACCAAGTGTGATCACTGCAGCAACGTCATCTGGAAAAAGGAGCTGGAAGAGAATTTGTCCGTCTGCCCCAAGTGTGATCACCACTTCAAACTGGGGGCACACGATCGCCTCAAGATGCTCCTTGATGAGGGACAATACCGAGAATTCGACACCCACTTGAGGTCCTCGGATCCTCTTCATTTCGTCGACAGAAAGACCTATCGGCAACGGATCGAAGCATCTTCTAAAGACGGTGGAACTAGTGAAGCTGTGGTCAATGCCGAGGGTGCGTTGCACGGACATCAACTGGTGTGCTCCTCAATGGAGTACAGTTTTATTGGCGGGAGTATGGGGTCGGTGGTTGGCGAGAAAATCACCCGGGCGATCGAAGCCGCCGCCGGTCAGAAAAAGCCCCTGATCATTGTTTCTGCGAGTGGTGGGGCTCGCATGATGGAAGGGGTGCTCTCCCTGATGCAAATGGCGAAGATCAGCGCCGCATTGTCTCGCCTGGACCGTCAGGGAACCCCCTACATATCTCTGTTGACCGATCCCACGACCGGAGGAGTGACGGCAAGCTTCGCCATGCTGGGCGACCTCAACATCGCGGAGCCAAGGGCACTCATCGGTTTTGCCGGGCCTCGTGTTATTGAGCAGACGATTCGTCAGAAACTGCCCGAGGGTTTCCAGCGAAGCGAGTTTCTGTTGGAACACGGGATGCTCGATAGTGTGATTCACCGCAAAGATCTCAGAGGGTTTATCGCCGATTGGCTGGTCTTCCTAAGTCCCAACTAGATCTGCCAAAAACTTCACTTCAACGCGATTCCCACCTCGTAACTCGCAAGAGCCATGGACCATTCTCAATGCTTGGCCTACCTGGACAGGTTGGGAAACGAGGTTCTGACCATGAAGTTGGGTCTGAAGACGATCAGACACCTTCTACAGGTCCTTGATAATCCACATCAAAGCTACGCCAATGTGGTGGTTGCCGGGACCAATGGAAAAGGCTCAGTCGCTCGCTTTCTGAGGTCGATGCTCAGCTGCAACGGCTACCACACTGGTCTCTTCACTTCGCCTCATATTGTTGATCTTGCGGAGCGTTTTGTTATCGACGATCACACCATCCAATCTGAAGAATTCGCTCGACATTTCAGCCGCGTTGCAGAAGCGATTGGGAAGTCGGGGTTCGAGCATCATCCCACCTATTTCGAGACCCTGACCGCGACGGCCCTGGTCTATTTCTCCGAAGAGCAGGTCGATATTGCAGTTCTGGAAGTAGGACTCGGGGGGAGGCTGGACAGCACTAACGTGGTGGAGCCGGTCCTTTCCGTGATCACCCCCATCGGGTTGGATCATCAGCAAGTCCTGGGCCATACCATAGAGCAGATTGCGTCGGAGAAGGCCGGGATCATTCATTCGGATCGGCCCGTCCTGGTCTCTGAGCAGCGCTCTCAGGCTCGCCAGGTCGTTCTTCAGGCGGCAGCCAACAGGAAGGCGCGTGTAATCGAGCTGGATCCCAGCGCGGTCCGCTGGAGCGACGCCGGACAGGGTAGATACTCTTTTGACTTTCGTGGGTATAGTTGTCACCTGCCGGTGAATGGCCGACACCAGGTTCAGAATGCGGCCCTTGCCATCGAGGCTCTCACAATTCTGGACGACTACGGGTTTCCCCACTCTCCGGACAGCGTCCCCGAAGGTATCCAGAAGACGAGGTTATCGGGTGTAATCGAAAAGGTGGGAGACGACCCGATGTTTTTGGTTGATGGAGGCCATAACCAAGATGCAGCTGAGGCCCTGGCTGCTTTTGTAGAAGTCCATAGCCACCCACCTCGATCGCTGGTGCTGGCCATGATGAGGGACAAGGAAGTGGGACAGGTTTTGAGGCGACTCCAGCCCCTTTTTGAACGGGTATTTCTGACGCAGTTTAGATCAGAACGAGCCGCAACCGTGGAGGAACTCAAGAGGATCTGTCCCTCGGGCATTCCCGAGCCCGATCCAATTCGTGCCTGCGAAAGGGCCACCGTTTCAAGTGCGACTGTGGTGGCAGCTGGTTCCTTCTACCTAGTTGGTGAGATCCTGGGGGAGAGAAAACGTCGTGGTAACCTGAAATTCCAAGATATAAGATACAAGGTACAAACAAATCTCAAATAGCAAGATACAAGGCACAAACCAATTCGGAGTTCGAATACCGAACAGCGCTTAGGGTCCGCGCAAGAATAACTTGGCCGATTCGGCGCTCGGATTTAGGGAAAATACCCATGAACAGGACCCTGACCGGTTGTCTTCTGTTGTTGGCTCTCTGCTCGGCCAGTGTCTGGTCCCAGCTCTCCCCTGTGGAAGTTGGCTCCCGACTGGAGCTGTTTGCGGACGAGTTCTTGATTGAGAAGATCAGGGGAGCGGCGCGGCTGCAGCTTCAGCGACCCACGCCCAGAGATGTCGTCCTGGTGACCGATCGACCCTGGGAAGGGAACGCCTGCAGTCTCTTTACCATTTTCCAGGACGGCGGGCGCTATCGTATGTACTACCGGGGGTGGCACTTTGTCACGAGTACGACCCTTGAGTTTCCCCGTCGCCAGGTGATCTGTTATGCCGAGAGCCTGGATGGGATCCGTTGGTACCGACCCAATCTGGGCATGGTGGAGTTCGAAGGATCCACGGAGAACAACATCCTTTTGGATCGGCTACCTGCGGGAGGAGAGGTACACACCTTCGTCCCGTTCAAGGACATGAACCCTGCAGCAAGCGCCGATGCTCGCTACAAGGCATTCTCTCGGGAAAGGGACAAGGGTCTCTACGCCTGGAAGTCTCCCGACGGCATTCATTGGGATCTCATGACAGACAAGCTGGTCATCACCAAGGGTTACTTCGACTCCCAGAACCTGGCCTTCTGGGACCCGGTCCGCCAGGAGTATCGCGAGTACCACCGCGACTTCAAGAGCACCCCGGAGTTGGCGGAGAAGACCCATGGGATAAGGGGCATCAGGACCAGTACCTCAACGGACTTTCTTCATTGGACTGACCCGGTTTGGCTCAGCTACCCTGGCGCTCCGGAGGAGCAGCTCTACATCAATCAGATCCTGCCCTACTACCGGGCCCCTCACATTCTGCTGGGCTTCCCTGTTCGCTATATCGATCGGGGATGGTCCGACTCCATGAGAGCCCTCTCAGGCTTGGAGCATCGGCGTCTGAGAGCCAACATTTCAACCCGCTACGGTACGGCTCTGTCGGAAGGTCTCTTCATGGCGGGCCGTGACCGGGTGAGCTTTCGACGTTGGGAGGAAGCGTTCATCCGTCCGGGACTGAGTCCGGTAGACAATTGGGTCTACGGGGACAACTTTCAGAACTGGGGTCTGGTGGAGACCCGGAGCCAATTCGCAGGCGCTCCCAAGGAATTGTCGATCTATGTCAACGAGGGCTACTGGAGGGGAGAAAGTCTCAATCTGCGCCGCTTTACGCTTCGCGCGGACGGCTTCGTGGCCGCGTCGGCTCCCATGGCAGGAGGGGAGATCATCACCCGGCCCCTCATCTTCGAGGGAAACCGCCTCTCCCTTAACTTCTCCACCTCTGCGGCCGGAAGCATTCAGGTGGAGATCCAAGGCGCCGACGGAACTCCTGTGGATGGTTACCGGCTGGAGGATTCCTCGCCCACCTTCGGAGATGAACTGGCGAGGGAAATCAGGTGGAAGGGCGGCTCAGATGTGGGAAGGCTGGCGGGTCAGTCCGTGCGCCTGCGCTTCATCCTCAAGGATGCAGATCTATTCGCTTTCCGCTTTCAGCAAGAGTAGCTTTTGATCTAGGCTGAAGCTTCATTGGGTATGAGATCATCCGAGAGTCGCCAATGACAGAGCCGTGACTGCGAAGGAGCGGTACCGGCATACCAATGCCGGAAACAACTGACCAAACAGACGGTAGCCCGATTGCATCCCCTTTTCGGCATGTCCCGATCGGTGATCGGGACCGCTCCTTTGCAGTCACGGCTCTGTCATTGGCGGTAGCGACAATCACGGCAGACGTAACCGAAGTTTCTTTCTCGAATGGGGCCAGCGCTTCTGGGGGAGGGACTTAGATGCTAGCTGCTAACTCGCGCACTCTAAGAATTTTGCTCTGACATTTGTCTGGAAGCGTCCAATCGGTAGGAATCAGAACCTCAAATATTTTTGGTTAGAGACCCAGGCAGAAGGCTACTCGATTCGAAAGAGCAACTGACCCGCACTCACCGTATCACCTTCCTTGACTTCACAGCTGAGCACAGTTCCGGACTTGGGTGATCGCAGCTCGTTCTGCATCTTCATGGCTTCGATGATCAGCAATCCCTCGCCTGCGTTCACCGGCTCGCCCTCATCCAGGAGGACCTCGACCACTTTTCCGGGCATCTGGGCCTTGAGCGTGATCGTTTCCGCGGCCTCTAGTTCGGTGAACTTTCGCCGAAGCCGGTCTCGGAGTGAGTAGACTTCGACCGGAAAAAGACGGTGTTTCCAGTGCACCATCGTCTCTTCTCGATCGCCCGTGATGGAGAAGTCCTCCACTCTCCCGTTCAGCTCGACGGTCCATTGTCCTTTCGTTCGGGATAAGACACGTACGACGACCATTTCAACGTTATCTGGGCCCGTTTGGATACGGATCCTGAACTCGGATTGGCAACCTGCGCGCTCTGCCTCCTGCATCTCGATAAGATAGGATCGTTCGCGATGCTTGGCTTCGATCTTCACAGCTGAACCTTAAGGCCCCGGGAAGGGGGCCGGTATACGCCCGTGGTACTTCCATCGACTCCCGGAATGAGACCGTTCCGCCATCTGGCTTCGACTTCTGGCGTGGAACTCGAGTGCTGCCGCAATGATCGGGAAGAGTTCGTCTGGATCTGGCGACTCTTGAGTGCGTTCAAGGAGACTCTCGATCAACCCGGTGTGAAGGTGCCCCTCCCGAAACTCAGGTCCGCCAAGGAGAGCCTGAAAGAAGGGGATCGTAGTTTTTACCCCGACGATTCTGTATTCCCTCAGCGCTCTGAGCATTCGCGTCGTCGCTTGTCGCCGATCCTTACCGAAGGCGATCAGTTTGGAGATGAGCGGGTCGTAGTGCACGGGGACTTCGGAGCCCAGACACACTCCGCTATCGTTTCGAATACCTGGCCCCCCTGGCTCCAGGAGACCCAGAATCGGTCCTGGCGAGGGGAGGAAATCATTCATTGAGTCTTCCGCATAGATCCGACACTCAATGGCCGAACCCTCCAGTCTGACGTCGCCCTGGAGATAGCTCAGTTCTTCGCCTGCTGCAATACGAATCTGTTCTCGAACCAGGTCTATTCCGGTGACCATTTCGGTCACCGGATGCTCAACCTGCAGACGAGTGTTCATTTCGAGAAAGTAGAAAGATCTCTCCGCTCCCGAGGATTCGACGAGGAATTCGACCGTACCTGCGTTGTGATACTCGGCTGCGCGAGCCACCGAAAGGGCAGCCGCTCCCAACTCTTGCCGGAAGTCCTCATCCACAGCGGGGGAGGGCGCTTCCTCGACAAGTTTCTGGTGCCGTCTCTGGATCGAGCACTCTCTTTCGCCCAGGTGGACGAGGTTACCGTGCAGATCGCCAAGGACCTGAATTTCAATGTGGCGAGGCTGCTGCAGATATTTCTCTAGAAAGATGGTGGCGTCGCCGAACGAGGACTCCGCTTCGCTGCGTGCCATTCCATAGACGGAACGCAGGTCTTGTTCACTGGAGGCCAGTCGCAGTCCTTTCCCGCCCCCGCCTGAGCTCGCTTTGACCATCACCGGGTAGCCAATCTCCGCTGCTGCTGATACCGCCTCTTCCACAGATTGGACGGCATCTGCGGTCCCCGGAATGACGGGCACGCCGGCTTGCGCTACTGCTTTACGGCTCGCGATTTTGTCTCCCATGAGTGCCAATGCAGCCGCTGAAGGGCCAATGAACCGAAAGCCAGCGTCTTCACAGGCACGAGCAAATGACGGGTTCTCCGACAAGAATCCGTAACCGGGGTGGATTGCCTCCACTTCTGCGGCCCGTGCCGCTCCCAGGACCGCCTCGATTGACAAGTAGCTTTCAGAGGCCGGGGAATTGCCGATGAATTGGGCCTCTTCTGCCAGGCGGACATGCAACGCGCCCCGGTCCGTCTCCGAATAGATCGCGACTGGACAAATGCCAAGATCCAGACAGGCACGGATTACCCTGACAGCAATTTCGCCTCGGTTGGCAATGAGGATTTTCTTGAACATAGCGGGTGATCTTGGGTTGCAAGTTGCAGGTTACAGGTTGCAGGTGAGGGGTCGCAAGATAGGGTGCGATTTGCGGCGTCCTGAGGGAGGGTCGTCTGGTCCTGGCTCACAGAGGAATGTTTCCGTGTTTTTTGGGTGGATTCGAGTCGCGCTTGGTGGAAGTCATCTCCAATGCCCGGATCAGCTTCTTTCGGGTGTCCTTCGGCTCGATGACCTCGTCGATATAGCCTCGCTCCGTGGCGGCATAGGGATTGGCGAACTTCAAGCGGAATTCTTCCACCTTCTCGGCCTTGAATTCAGCGGGATTCAGGTGGGATTTCAGTTCGCTGCGATAGAGGATCTCTACCGCCGCTTCCGGACCCATCACGGCGATTTCGGCTGTCGGGTAGGCGAAGTTCAGATCGGCACGGATGTGCTTTGAGGCCATCACACAATAGGCTCCCCCGTAGGCCTTCCTAGTGATCACAGTGATCTTGGGAACCGTCGCCTCAGCAAAGGCATAAAGGAGCTTGGCCCCATGTCTAATGATGCCGCCATGTTCCTGGTTGACACCGGGCAGGAAGCCGGGGACATCCTCGAAGACGATAAGGGGGATGTTGAAGGCATCGCAGAAGCGGACGAAGCGGGCACCCTTTACTGAGCTGTCGATGTCTAGGGTTCCCGCGAGGACCGCAGGCTGATTTCCCACAATTCCGACCGCCTTCCCAGCGAGCCGGGCAAAGCCGACGACCAGATTCTGTGCGAAGTGAGCGTGGACTTCGAAAAAGTAGTAGTGGTCCACAACTGCTTTAATCAGCTCCTTCATGTCGTAGGACTTGTCTGGTTCCGATGGGATCAGGTGATCCAACTTGGCATCAACCGCCTCGGAGCGGTCCGGCTCGCCCGGCGGCGGGTCCTCCATGTTGCTGGAAGGAAGAAACGAGAGGAGCTCACGGATTCGGGCAAGGCACTCCTCTTCTGAGCTGGTCGCAAAATGTGCTACGCCGCTGATGCTGCTGTGAGTGGTCGCGCCACCAAGTTCCGATTTGTCCACCTGCTCCTGGGTGACGGTCTTGATGACCTCTGGACCCGTTATGAACATGTAGCTAGAGCCGTGAACCATGAAGATGAAGTCTGTAATCGCGGGTGAATAAACTGCTCCGCCGGCGCAGGGACCCAGGATCGCCGAGATCTGGGGGACTACTCCGCTAGCTAGAGTGTTGCGCAGAAAGATGTCGGCATAGCCTGCAAGGCTGACCACGCCCTCCTGGATACGAGCCCCACCACTGTCATTTAGACCAATGATTGGAGCTCCCATTTTCATCGCCAGATCCATGATCTTACAGATCTTGGCGGCGTAGGTTTCGGAAAGACTTCCCCCGAACACGGTAAAGTCTTGAGCGAAGACGTAAACCAGTCGACCGTCTATCTTGCCGTATCCTGTGAGCACTCCGTCCCCGGGAATCTTCTTCTCGTCCATCCCAAAGTCCGCACAGCGGTGGACGACGAACTTGTCCACTTCTTCGAAGGTGCCTTCGTCCAGCAAGAAGGAGATGCGTTCCCGAGCAGTGAGCTTTCCCGCTTTGTGCTGACGATCGATGCGTTCTTGACCTCCGGCCGCCTCGGCTTCCACATGCCTTCGTTTGAGTTCTTCCAATTGCTTCAGTGAATCCATGGCACCCACTCTCCTCGGGTCTGCGGCAGAATCCGGGGCATAGCCGCGGTCTTCAGGCCGAACTTTCCCCTACCGAACCTTCGCCTGAATCTCGGTCTGCCCAACCACCTGCCAATATCAGTCGGTGATCATCACGAGTACAGAAGCCGATTGTGTGCTTTCATTTCCGGACTTGTCCAGAGCCGCGACCCGATAGTAGTAGCTCAGCCCAACGGCGACAGCCTCATCTGTGAACCGGTTACTGGGAACCCGTTGAGATAACCTCTCCAAGGCTTCAAGACTGGTCCCCTTGTACACGATGTATCTGTCCAGATCCGAGTCCCCGCTGCGGTCCCAGAGGACTTGCACCTTTCCCTTCCAATAGACTGAGTTTACATTCTGCGGAACCTGTGGGGGGAAGGTATCTTTCGGTGACACCGCCAGGGTCTCTCCGATAGAACTGAGAACCAAAGGGCCCTGGCTCCGGCTAATGGCTTGGATCCAGTAAGTCTTGTTCTGGCCGAATTCAATATCTAGATCATCGAAACGCTCGGTGGGGACTCGGAGTTTTGAATTCAAGAGATAGCCCTCGATGTTCGCCGGAGTCGAGCCGTCACTGTTTGTCAGAGGCCTATCCCAGCGTAGGATGATCCGATCGCGGCGCACCTCGGAGCGAAGGTTCGACGGTGGAGAAGCAGGGGAAATAGGGCTCGAGTGAACCCGATTGGAGAGTTCGGAAATCCGGCCCCGCCGATCCCGCAGACGCAGTGCGAATTGACAGGTCGCACTGTTGTTGGCCGGATTTTCCACGAAGACGACCGATCCAGCGGCGGGGTAGGGTCTCAAATTCTCTCGCTCAAAGCTGCCAAGCAGCTCCAGGTCATCCCGTGAGTGCTTGGCCTCACCGCAGCCGCCATGAAGCTCTACCACTGCGATATTCTCTGGGGGCATCGGAAAAATAAGTTGGAGTCTATCGGCTACTTGGACGAGCTGCAGGTCCCTGGCTGAAACCGGCAGCTCAGAAATCGGAGGAACCGGATCTCCGACCTTGGCGCACCCTACCAGCAGCAGCAAGCATAGTTGAACTCCTGGAAAACCTGTTTTGCTCCCGCCGTATTTATGGAACGGAGCACTTAGGGAATTTGGACTCTTGACCTGCGGCTCTTTCATCGTTGGGCGATCATGATACAAGACCCCTTGAGGCCAGATCTTCTCGATTTTCAGGTACATAGTTGCTCTATTCGCGGCGAAATCGGAGAAATGTGGACGGATTCTAACCGTTTTCCCAGTAGATTAGCCCCAAAATAAGCGCAATTTAAAAAACAGGACCGTTTCCCGGCTCCTAGGAGTCATTTTGGAGGCCAGCATTCTAAGTTTTTGCACCAAGCCACTCAGAACTCGGCTCGGCTGTTGCGGTACTGCCCGCCGATCGCTTATGAGGAGCTATTCTACCCCCTCTGTCGACGTTTTTAGACACACCTCACCCGAGCTCTCGCGGCCCTTGGCGCTCCTTGATCTCCGGTCAGGTAGCCGCTCTTCGTTTCAGCCACACACTGCCTTCCAAGAGAAGACGGCTCCAGCCATTGACATCCAACAGCCGATAGACCCGCCGTCGGCCCGTGTGCAGAATCTGGCAGGGCATCTCAATAATCTCTCGCAGGAAACGGCGATATTTCATCTTCATCAACTGTCTGCCCTG
>Ga0310345_10004637_pt1 | contig 12436 bp, 12 predicted proteins | sample HC15DNA20500_MG_FD_204667 | JGI IMG/M metagenome (GOLD analysis project Ga0310345, IMG submission 204667) | Marine microbial communities from station ALOHA, North Pacific Subtropical Gyre - HC15-DNA-20-500_MG | ecosystem: Environmental > Aquatic > Marine > Oceanic | place: Pacific Ocean: North...
CCGCCTGTTCGAGCGAGTGCGCGTCGGCGATGGCCGCGATCAGGCCATTGGCGCCTTCAATCGCCATGTAGATGTCGGTGGGCAGATCGTCGGAGCGGTAGATGTGATCCACCTCCATGCCCATGCGCGCCGCCTCGGCGGCCAGCTCGTCGCCCTCGGCATCGCGGCCCAGTGCGCTCAGAAGAGACGGGCGCAGCCCGAAGCGCACCAGCGTCATAGCGATGTTCATGGCGACTCCGCCGGGCAGCCGGTGGATGCGGCCGGGCACGTCGGAGCCCACGCGCATGTGGCTCGCGGTGCGGCCGATCACGTCCCACAGCACGGAGCCGATGCACAGGATGTCAGGTGTCTTGTTCATGGGCTCCGGTCTGCCGCAGCCCCGCGCCCCGGTCAATCGGGGATGGCGAAGGTCAGCGCCGCCCAGAGGCTTTCCCAAACGGCACCTGTCGCGACCGCCGTGGCGTTGTCGGGTTCGCGCAGCACCACCGCGTTGACGAGGTAGTCGTGCCCCGGGACGACCGGGAGCCGCGCCACGCCCTCGGTATCGGTGCGGTGCAGCGTCAGTTCGACGTCGCCATCGGCATCGCGGGCGAAGAGTTCGACCTGCGCGTCGGCGCGGGGCGCGTCATCATAGAAAAGCTGGACCCGCAGCCCTTGCGAGGGGTCGTCGGTATAGGGGTTGTCAAGCGCCACCAGTTCGGTCGCGAGGCCGAGGCGGCTATCCGCGCCCTGCGCCGCGCCGACGCCGAACAGGGCTTTGGAGTAGCGCGTGAAGACCTCCTTGAAGCCTGCCTCGGACAGGCCCCGCGCGGCGTGATCGGCCGCGACCGCCCCGAGATCCTTGTGCGCGATGAAACGCTCGAACACCGCCCGATCGTCATATGTCACGATGCTCGGTTTGGAGACGTAGGACGCGACCAACAGCCCTTCCTCGGGGGCGGACATGGCGAGTGCGGGGCGGGCGCCAAGCCGTCCCTCGATCGGGCGCTTCTTACCGTTCATGTGCAGATCGAAGCTTTCGAAGCGCTGCGGCAGATAGGCGTAGCGGATGCCTTCGAAGAGGTCGCCGTTGACAAGCTCGGCCCTGACCATATCGTCCGCCGCGATCTGCCATTCGAGCGGTTCGATCCAGAATTCATGCGCCGCGACAGGCGTGGACAGCAAGAAGAGGCAGGCAGTTATGACGCGCATTCGAAGGCTCCCGAATTTCGAGGGCAGGGTGATCCTTGGCCTCGTCTTGTCAAGCATCGCGATGTTCTGGGCGGCCTTGGCAACGGCGCATGAGGTGCTGCCCGCCATCGCCGACATGGAGCGGCGCGGCGATCGGCTCGACTTCGTGGTCGAGACGCCGCTCGAGGGGTTCGTCGCCGGGATCGACCTCGGCGAAGTGGCCGACACCGACGCCGCCCCCGAGGCCGAGGCCGAAGGCTATGATGCGTTGCGCGCGCTCGATCCCGAGGAGATGGAGGCGCGGTTCCGCGCCTTCTGGCCCGAGATGGCCGCAGGGATCGAGATCCTCGTCGACGGGGCCCGCGTCGCGCCCGAACTGGAGGCGGTCGAAGTGCCCGCGCCCGGCGACGTGTCGCTACCGCGCCCGGCGCTGCTGCGCTTTTCCGCGCCGCTGGCGGCAGAAGCGCAGACGGTCCGGGTTGGATGGGATGCGGCTTATGGCACGCTGGTGCTGCGCCAGCAGGGGGTCGAGGCGCCCTATGACGGTTACCTAGAAGGCGGCGCGCTGTCCGATCCGATCCGCCTGTCGGGCGGCGATCAGGCCAGCGGCTGGCAGTATTTTCTTCGTTACATCCCGGTCGGCTTCGACCACATCCTGCCCAAGGGGCTCGATCATATCCTCTTCGTGCTGGGGCTGTTCTTCCTCGCGGCGCGGCTCAAGCCGTTGCTGTGGCAGGTCTCGGCCTTCACGCTGGCGCATACGGTGACGCTGGCGCTCGCGGCTCTGGGCTACGTCTCAGTGCCCGCCGCGATCGTCGAGCCGTTGATCGCCGCCTCGATCGCCTTCGTGGCGCTGGAGAACATCTTCTTCCCGCGCCTCGGCCTCTGGCGGCCGATCGTCGTCTTCGGCTTCGGCCTGCTGCATGGCCTTGGCTTCGCGAGCGTCCTGGGCGAATTCGGCCTGCCCGCGGGCTCCTTCGTCCCGGCGCTGATCGGCTTCAACATCGGCGTCGAGCTGGGACAGCTCACCGTGATCGCCATCGCCTTCCTCGTGGTCGGGCTGGCCTGGAAGCGCGACTGGTACCGCCAGATCGTCGCCATACCGGCCTCTGCGGCGATCGCTCTGATCGGCGCATACTGGGTGGTCGAGCGGACGATGCTCTGATCCCGGCGGCCAGCGCATGAAAAAGGGCGGCGACCATATCCGGTCGCCGCCCTTTCTCGTTCTTGCGAACCGCGCCTCCTAGCGCTCCGGCATCAGGCCCTTGGGGCTGAAGCGCAGCACCGCCAGCAGGATGATCCCCATGGTCATCAGCCGCATCTGCGCCGCCGAATCCGTGAGATGCGCCCGGAGCCAGCTGTCCGGCGACATGCCCGAGGTGATCAGCTCCATCGCCCAGAGACCGAGCGGTTCGACCATCACCCAGAGCCACCAGATCAGGAAGCCACCCAGTACAGCCCCGTAATTGTTGCCCGAGCCGCCGACGATCACCATCACCCAGACGAGGAAGGTGAAGCGCAGCGGCTGGTAGGAGCCGGGGGTGAGCTGGCCGTCCAGCGTGGTCATCATCGCGCCGGCGATGCCGCAGACGGCCGAGCCGAGGATGAAGACCTGAAGATGCCGCGCGGTGACGTTCTTGCCCATGGCGGCGGCGGCGACCTCGTTGTCGCGGATCGCGCGCATCATCCGGCCCCAAGGTGAGGCCAGCGCCCGCTGCGCGAGGAACAGGATCGCGATCAGAACCACGGCGAAAAGGCCGGAATAGAGGATCTTGACCCAGAGCGTCGAGGCGGTGACCGGGTCGAGCCCGTAGCCCGCGGCGGCCTCGACAAAGCCCGGATCGCGCTGCAGTTCGACCTCGTAGGGCACGGGCCGGGGCAGGCCGACCACGTTCTTGACGCCGCGCGACAGCCAGTCCTCGTTCTTGAGCACCGCGATGACGATCTCGGCGATGCCCAGCGTCGCGATGGCGAGGTAGTCCGAACGCAGGCCCAAGGCTGCCTTGCCGATGATCCACGCGGCACCGGCGGCCAGAAGACCGCCCACCGGCCAGGCGATGATGATCGGCAGGCCCAGGCCCCCCAGATAGCCCGAGAGCGAGGGGTTGATCGCCTCGATCGCGTTCACCGCCGGATCGAGCGACGCGCGGAACAGGAAGAAGCCGCCGATCAGCAGCGCCAGCATCACCAGCGCGCGCATCCGCCCGCCGATCTTGCGTTTCCAGACCTGCACGGCCGCGACGAGGATCGCAGCGCCCAGCGCCAGCGCGCCCAGAAGCCGCAAGCCACCGGCGTTCCAGCCCTCGGCCACGGGCGGCATCGACACCAGCACCGCCGCGAGGCCGCCGAGCGCCACGAAGCCCATGACGCCGACGTTGAACAGCCCGGCAAAGCCCCATTGCAGGTTCACGCCGAGCGACATGATCGCCGAGATCAGCCCCATGTTGAGGATCGTCAGCGCCAGGTTCCAGCCCTGAACGAAGCCGGTCAGGACAATCAGCAGCGCCATCCCGGCATAGAGAAGATAGCCACGCGCGGTCATACGGACTGTCCCTTGAAGAGGCCGGTGGGCTTGAACAGCAGCACGATTATCAGGATCGCGAAGCTCACGGCGAATTTGTAGTCGGTGGAGAGAAGCTGCACGAGGCTGGAAGGCTCGAGGTTCTCAGGCAGCAGGTATTCCAGCACCTTCTTCCAGGCGTAGGTGACCAGCACCTCGGAAAAGGCGATCACGAAGCCCCCCGCGATCGCGCCCAGCGGGTTGCCGAGGCCGCCGACGATGGCGGCGGCGAAGATCGGCAGCAGAAGCTGGAAATAGGTGAAGGCCTTGAACGACTTATCGAGACCGTAGAGGACGCCCGCCGTGGTCGCCAGCGCCGCGACGATCAGCCAGGTGACGGCGACGACGCGCTCGGGATTGATGCCCGACAGCAGTGCCAGATCCTCATTGTCGGAGAAGGCGCGCATCGACTTGCCGGTGCGGGTCTTGTTGAGGAACCAGAACAGCAGCGCCACGGCGATCGCCGCGGTGATCAGCGTGATCAGCGTGGTCGAGCGGATCGCGAGCCCCTCGTCGAGGCCGGTCATCTCCCGGAACTGACGGGCGTTGATCACGAAGCGGGCGCCGTCGGCGAAGTTGACGTCGCCGACGCCGATGATGAAGCGCACGAGGCCGTTCATCACGAACATCACGCCGATCGAAACGATCACCAGCACCACCGGCGCGGCCTTTTGCTTGCGATAGAAGCGATAGACTGCGCGGTCGGTGCCCAGAAGCAGCAGCCCGGTGATGGCGATGCCGACGGGCAGCGCGATCAGCGCGGTCGGCAGGAAGCCGAAGCTGATGCCCATCGATTGCAGCCCCCAGGTGACGAGGATCGTCGCCATCGTGCCGAAGGCCATGGTGTCGCCATGGGCGAAATTGGAAAACCGCAGGATGCCGTAGATGAGCGTCACGCCGAGCGCGCCGAGCGCCAGTTGCGCGCCATAGGCGGCGCCGGGGATCAGCACGAAGTTCGAGAGCGCGACGATGGCGTTGAGGATATCGGTCATGTCTCAGCCCCCCAAGAAGGTGCGGCGCACCTCGTCATCGGCCATCAGCTCGGCCCCGGTGCCGGTATAGGCGTTGCACCCCTGCACGAGCACGTAGCCCTTGTCGGCGATCTCCAGTGCCTGACGCGCGTTCTGCTCGACCATCAGGATGGTGATGCCTGCCCGGGCGACCTCGATGATCCGGTCGAACAGCTCGTCCATGACGATGGGAGACACGCCCGCCGTCGGCTCGTCGAGCATGAGCACCGAGGGCTGGGTCATCAGCGCCCGGCCCACCGCGACCTGCTGGCGCTGGCCGCCGGACAATTCGCCCGCCGCCTGCCTGCGCTTGTCGCGCAGGATCGGGAACAGGTCATAGACCTGCTCGATGGTCGGGCGGATGTCGTCGCGGCGCAGGAAGGCGCCCATCTCGAGATTTTCCTCGACCGTCATCGACGGGAAGATGTTCGAGGTCTGCGGCACGAAGGCCATGCCCTTGGCGACGCGGTCCTGCGGGCTCAGATGGGTGATGTCCTCGCCGCCGATGCGCACCGAGCCCGAACGCAGGTTCAGCATGCCGAACACCGCCTTCATCGCGGTCGACTTGCCGGCGCCGTTGGGGCCGACGATCACCGCGATCTGGCCCTTGTCGACCGAGAGGGTGCAGCCTTGCAGGATGTCGGCGCCGCGCCCGTAGCCGCCGGTCATCGCCTCGCCGATCAGATGCGGCTCAGCCATGGCGCGTCACCATTGAGTCTATACGCAAATTTCGTCCCCTCATGCCGTCTCCCCGACGGTCTTGTTCTTGAGACCGGTGCCGAGATAGGCCTCGATCACCGCCTCGTTCTTCATGATGCTGTCGGCCGAGCCCTGGGCCAGCACCTTGCCCTCGGCCATGACGATCACCGGGTCGCAGAGGCGGCCGATGAAATCCATGTCGTGCTCGATGACGCAGAAGGTATAGCCGCGCTCCTTGTTGAGCCGGACGATCGCATCGCCGATGGTGTTCAGAAGCGTTCGGTTCACGCCCGCGCCGACCTCGTCGAGAAACACGATCTTGGCGTCGACCATCATCGTGCGGCCCAGCTCCAGGAGCTTTTTCTGGCCGCCCGAGAGATTGCCCGCGCGCTCGTCCGCGAGATGCGAAATCGTTAGGAATTCAAGGACCTCATCGGCCTTCTTCGCAAGCTCCCGCTCCTGGGCGGCAATCTTGCCGCGACCGAACCACGCGTTCCACAGCGTTTCGCCATGCTGGCCCTCGGGGACCATCATCAGGTTCTCGCGCACTGTCATCGAGGAGAATTCGTGCGCGATCTGGAAGGTGCGCAGCAGCCCCTTGTGGAACAGCGCGTGCGGCGGAAGGCCGGTGATGTCCTCGCCATCCATGGTGACGCGGCCCGATGTCGGTGGAAGTCTGCCCGCTATCACGTTGAACAGCGTGGTCTTTCCGGCGCCGTTGGGGCCTATGAGCCCGGTGATCGAGCCGGTCTCGATCTTGAGGCTCGCCCCATCAACAGCATGAAAACCGCCAAAGTGGCGGTGAAGGTTCTCGACGGTGATCATTGGTCCCCGATCGGCCCGGTTTCCCTTTTTTTGTCAGGGGTCTGGGCCATGTTCTTGTTACGGGATGCGCCGCGCCCCGACTGGGGCGCGGCGCGGTGTGTCTCAGCGGAAGCCGACCGTTTCGATCGCGCCGTCCTTGATCTCGATCTCCTTGAAGGTGCCGGCGCTTTCGCCCGGCTCGATCAGCTCGACGGCGGTGGCGCCGACATAGTCGATCTCCTCGCCGGCCTCGATCAGCTCCAGCGCCTTGGCCAGCTCGCCCGGCAGGATCTGCTCGCCCGGGGCATTGGCGATATCCATGATCTCGCCCGCATAGTCGGCGGCCGAGGTCGAGCCGGCCTTGGCCATGGCGAGGATCATCAGCGCCGCGGCGTCGTAGCTCTCGCCCGTATAGATGCCGGTCGGGTTGATGCCCGCCTCGGTCGCCATCTCCTGGAAGATGGCCGAGCCTTCGCTGTCGGAACCCGGCAGCTGGCCGAAGGAGCCGTCGAGGCCCGAGCCCAGATCGTCGACGATCTGCTGGCCGATCATGCCGTCGGGCAGCACGAAGGTGTCGAAGGCGCCGGAGTCGAGCGAGGCCTGGATGATGCCCTTGCCGCCCTGGTCGGTGTAGCCCGCGACGACGAGCACTTCGCCGCCCGCGGAGGCGAGCGAGGCGACCTCGGCCGAGTAGTCGGCCTTGCCATCTTCATGCGCGGCCGAGATGGTCACGGTGCCGCCATCGGCTTCGAAGGCCTTCTGGAAGCTGTCGGCGAGACCCTTGCCGTAATCGTTGTTGGTGTAGGTGAGCGCGACTTCGGAGATGCCGCGATCCATGATCACCTGGCTCATGATCTCGCCCTGACGCGCGTCGGAGGGCGCGGTGCGGAAGAACATGCCGTCATCCTCGGCCTCGCTGAGCGCGGGCGAGGTGGCGGAGGGCGAAATCATCACCACGCCGTTGGCGCGGGCGACGTTCTGCAGGATCGCACCGGTGACGCCCGAGCAATCCGCGCCCATGATGCCGGCGACGCCGTCATTGGTGACGAGACGCTCGGCCGCGGCGGTGGCGGCGGCGCTGTCGATGCAGGTGCTGTCGGCACGCACGGCCTCGATCTGCGTGCCATCCATGAAGGCGCCGGATTCATTGACTTCGTTGATCGCGAGCTCGGCGCCGCCCGCCATGTCGGGGGTGATCGACTCGAGCGGACCGGTGAAGCCCAGGATGATGCCGATCTTGACCGGACCCATGTGGCTTTCGGCCATGGCGGTGCCCGCGACGAGCGCGGTCGCGGCGGAAGCCAGCAGCAGTTTCTTCATCTTCGTCTCCCTGACGATTGATTATTATGAAGGCAGGCTAGACCCCGCTCATGCGAAAAGAAAGTGGTTGCGCGAACTTGCCGTAGCGCCAAGGACGCGCCGTTCCGGGCTGCGATATGCTTGCCACGGCACGGCTCCCGCTACGCGAGAAACCGCGTCGTTTTCTGCGCTTTGCGGTGGCGGGGCTCAGCCTGCCGCGGGCCGCGCGCCGTGGCTGCCGCGCTCGCGGTAAGGGGTGGTCTGGTAATGCGCGCGGTAGCATTTCGAAAAATGCGAAGGGCTCGCGAAGCCGCAAGCCAGCGCCACGTTGATCACGCTCATGTTCGTCTGCATCAGCAGGTTGCGGGCCCGGCTCAGACGTAACTCCATGTAGTAGCGCTTGGGGCTGCGGTTCAGGTAGCGGCGGAACAGCCGCTCCAGCTGCCGCGTCGACATGCCCGCCCGTTCCGCGAGGATCGCGGGGCTCACAGGGTCCTCGATCGCCTTCTCCATCGCCTGGATCACCTGGGCGAGCTTGGGATGACGCACGCCGATCCGGGTCGGCGTCGAGAGGCGCTGCGTGTCCTGATCGGTGCGGATCGCGGTATAGATCAGCTGGTCCGCCACCGCGTTGGCGAGATCCTCACCGTGATGATCCGCGATCAGCTTGAGCATCAGGTCGATCGAGGCGGTGCCGCCCGCGGTGGTGATGCGGTTGCCGTCGATCACGAAGACCGACCGGGTCAGCGTCACCTCCTCGAACTCCTCGGCAAAGCTGTCCTGGTTCTCCCAGTGGATCGTGGCGCGCTTGCCGTCGAGCAGCCCGGCCTTGGCCAGCGTGTAGCCCGCCGTGCACAGCCCGCCCATCACCGCGCCGCGCCGCGCCTCGCGCCGCAGCCAGTTCAACATCCGCTTGGTGCTGGCCGCCTGCACGTCGATGCCGCCGCAGACCATGACCATGTCGTCACGTGTCAGCTCGTCGAGATCCATGTCCAGCTTGAACACCGTGCCGTTGGAGCAAGTGGCGGTCTCGCCGCCATCGCCGGCCAGAACCCAGCTGTAGATCTCGCGCCCGGCCATGCGGTTGGCGATCCTGAGCGCTTCCACGGCACAGGCAAAACAGAGCATGGTGAAATTCGGCAGCAGCACGAAGACGAAGCGCCGGGTCCGGATCTGGTCGCCGGAGGGCAGGGGGATTGTCTGGATTTCGACTGTCATGGCGCGCCTGCGAAGCCCGCGGCGCCGTGCCGCGTTCGTTTCGAACGAAACAGGTTTGTGCGTCCGCATCAAGAGGCGCGGTCCGATCGCATGAGCGCCGCGCTCCGGGCCATGGATGGGCCGAGGACATGCCGCAAAGCGGCATTTCGCGTTGGCCCTGCGCGTCATGCGCGCTATAGAGGCCGCCGAGATCCCCGAAGCCTCCATGGGAGCGAAGACCATGACCGAGTGGAAAAAGGCCGATTGGCGCGCCAAGCCGCGGGTGCAGATGCCCGATTATACCGACGCGGAGCGTCTCTCCGCCGTCGAGGCGCGTCTTGCCTCCTATCCGCCGCTGGTCTTTGCGGGCGAAGCGCGCCGCCTCAAGGCCAAGCTGGCCGCTGCCGGTCGCGGCGAGGCGTTCCTGCTGCAGGGCGGTGATTGCGCCGAGAGCTTCGCGGCCTTCAACGCCGACCATATCCGCGACACCTTCAAGGTGATGCTGCAGATGGCGGTGGTGCTGACCTTCGGCGCCAAGGTCGAGGTGGTAAAGGTCGGCCGCATGGCCGGCCAGTTCGCCAAGCCGCGCTCCGCGCCGACCGAGACGGTGAACGGCGTCGAGCTGCCCAGCTACCGTGGCGACATCATCAACGGCTTCGACTTCACCCCCGAGGCCCGGATCCCCGAGCCCGAGCGGATGCTGCAGGCCTACACGCAGGCGGCCGGCACGCTGAACCTGCTGCGCGCCTTCTCGACCGGCGGCTATGCCGACGTGCACAAGGTCCACGCCTGGACGCTGGGCTTCATCGGCGCGCCCGAGGCCGAGAAATACCGCGACATGGCCAACCGCATCACCGACGCGCTCGACTTCATGGAAGCCGCCGGCATCCGTGACGAGGCGGCGCATGCGCTGCAGACGGTGGAGTTCTTCACCTCGCACGAGGCGCTGCTGCTGGAATACGAGGAGGCGCTGACCCGCGTCGACTCCACCTCCGGCAAGTGGCTCGCGGGGTCGGGCCACATGATCTGGATCGGCGACCGCACCCGCCAGCCCGACGGCGCGCATGTCGAGTTCGCCAGCGGCGTGCAGAACCCGATTGGCCTGAAATGCGGCCCCTCGATGACCACCGGTCACCTCAAGGCGCTGATGGCCAAGCTGAACCCGCGCAACGAGGAAGGGCGGCTGACCCTGATCGCGCGCTTCGGCGCGGGCAACGTGGCCGAGCATCTGCCGCGGCTGATCAAGGCGGTGCAGGAAGAGGGCGCCAAGGTGACCTGGTCCTGCGACCCGATGCATGGCAACACGATCAAATCCTCCTCGGGCTACAAGACCCGGCCCTTCGAGAGCGTGCTGCGCGAGGTGCGCGAGTTCTTCGGCGTGCACAACGCCGAAGGCACGATCCCCGGCGGCGTGCATTTCGAGATGACCGGCGCCGACGTGACCGAGTGCACCGGCGGCGTCCGCGCCGTCACCGACGAGGATCTCTCGGATCGCTATCACACCGCCTGCGATCCGCGCCTCAACGCCTCGCAGTCGCTGGAGCTGGCTTTCCTCGTGGCCGAGGAGCTGTCGGCGCGGCGCGCCGGGATGCAGACCGCCGCCGCGATCTGACGTCGCCTTCCAGAGTTCGGAAAAGGGGAGCCTTGGGCTCCCCTTTTTCTTGGCCGAATGTCGGGGTTTTCAGCAGTCGGGGTCGAAGTCCTCGTTCGACACGACGAGCCGCAGATGGGATCGCGCGTCGCGCGCTTTTACGGGAGGCGCGCCAATCCGCGCCGGCCCGGCAAGGCCGAAGCGACGCGCCCGCCCGGGCGGCAGGTCATGCAACAGCGCCCCGATCATCTGCGGCGCGGCGCCGAGCCTGTGCCGCAGGGGCAGCAGCGCCAGCCCGCCGATCGGGTCGGGCCCGCCTTCGGCCAGCAGTGGCACCCGGCAGGGGTGCAGTTCTGCGAAGCAACGCTCCAGAAGCGCCGCGAGCCGAATGTGATCGGCGCGTCGGAACAGGCGCGACAGCGGCAGGCCGCGCGCCTCGGTGCCGACGATTTCGCACAGCGCCCGTCCAGCCACCCGCAGCCGGGCCTGTCCCGGCGCGATCCGGTCGAGCACGAAGGCGCCAGGCAGCGCCGCGCCGATGCGGTCCGGGTCGATCTCGTCGCGCGATGGCGGCAGGCCGCGAAGCGCGAGATTGCGCCAGTAGCGCTCCAGCTGTCCCAACCGTGCCCCCGCGTCGTCTCCGGCGGGGACTGTCTCGTCACGCATTTCCATCCAAGTCCTCCACGATTTTGCCCTGTTTCCGCCATGATCTTACGGCGCGGCGGTCTGTTCGTGGCTTAATATCGGGTAAACTGATTAACGCGGGCCGGGGCCGCTCTTGCCGAGCGGGCGCGATCCGCCTAGTCCCGACGCACCGGAGCGGCACATCACGGGAGCAGCGGACACCATGCAAAGGCGCGGCCTACTCATCATCCTTTCCTCGCCCTCCGGCGCCGGGAAATCGACGCTGGCGCGGCGGCTGCGCGACTGGGACCCGACGCTGGGCTTTTCGGTCTCGGCCACGACCCGCGCGCCGCGTCCCGGCGAAACCGACGGCGTCGATTACCACTTCGTCACCGAGGAGCGGTTCAAGCATCTTGTGGCCGAGGGCGAGATGCTCGAGCACGCGCGCGTCTTCGAGAACTACTACGGCAGCCCGCGCGGGCCGGTGGCCGAGGCGACCGAGGCCGGGCGCGACGTGCTCTTCGACGTCGACTGGCAGGGTGCGCAGCAGATCTCGAACAGCCGCATGGCCGATCAGGTGCTGTCGATCTTCATCCTGCCGCCCTCGATCGCCGAACTACACCGTCGCCTTGTCGGCCGGGCGCAGGACAGCGCCGAGGTGATCGAGCGGCGCATGCTCAAGAGCTGGGACGAGATCAGCCATTGGGACGGCTATGACTACGTGCTGGTAAATGACGATCTTGACGCGACCGAGGCGCGGCTCAAGATCATCATCGAGGCGGAGCGCCTGCGTCGCAGCCAGCAGCCTTGGCTGCTCGACCATGTCCGGTCGCTGCAGGCCGAGTTCGAGGAGAGATCATGACCCTGTATTCGCTCGACGGCGAGGCCCCCGAGATCGACGCGACCGCTTGGGTCGCACCCGGCGCGCATGTGATCGGCCGCGTGACGCTGGCCCCCGGCAGCTCGGTCTGGTTCGGCACGACGATCCGCGGCGATAACGAACGCATCACGCTGGGCGAGAACACCAACGTGCAGGAAAACTGCGTGCTGCACACCGACATGGGTTTTCCGCTCGAGATCGGCGCTGGCGTCACGGTGGGCCACAAGGCGATGCTGCATGGTTGCACGATCGGCGAGAACTCCCTGATCGGCATGGGCGCGACCGTGCTCAACGGCGCGAAGATCGGCCGCGACTGCCTGATCGGCGCCGGCGCGCTGATCACCGAGGGCAAGGAGATCGCCGATGGCAGCCTGGTGATGGGCGCGCCGGGCAAGGTGATCCGACAGCTCGATGCGGATGCGATCGAGAAACTGCGGCAATCGGCGCTGAACTACCGCGACAATGCCGCGCGCTTCCGCGACGGGCTCGCGGCGCTCTAGATCCTTCCAGCTCCCGGCTGCGGCGCGCAGCTCAGCCGCACCTCGAGTTCCGGCACCGCCGCGGCGATCTCGTCTCGTACCATCGCGGGATCGGGTAGGGCG
>Ga0310345_10004641_pt1 | contig 12425 bp, 21 predicted proteins | sample HC15DNA20500_MG_FD_204667 | JGI IMG/M metagenome (GOLD analysis project Ga0310345, IMG submission 204667) | Marine microbial communities from station ALOHA, North Pacific Subtropical Gyre - HC15-DNA-20-500_MG | ecosystem: Environmental > Aquatic > Marine > Oceanic | place: Pacific Ocean: North...
AAACTGATGGACGAGGGGATAGATACTAAAGAAAACCTGGAGGCTTTAATAATAAGTGAGTTAAAAGACCTAGAGGAAGTTAGTAACATATTAAAGGATACTAGGTATCATAGGATAACCACTAAAGGTTTTAAAGATAACCTTAAGATAAAACTAGACTTGTTTATAGAGGGGTTAGATCTTTAGTGTGGGCCTTAATTAGTGATTGCTTGGATTCTTTAATGTACTCTCTATTACTATCTATACCGATGTAATGCCTTCCATACTCTTTTGCAACGATTGCTGTCGTGCCAGATCCCAAGAATGGATCTAAAACAACATCCCCTTTCTTAGTGAATAATTTTATAAACCACTCAGGTAAAACCTTCGGAAAAACTGCACTGTGCTTTCTATTTGAACATTCTGTTGCAAAATGCAATACATTTGTCGGATATACCTTTTCTCGTCCAATCCAATTAGATACATTCTTTCCAAATCCACTATTCACTTTCGATTCGTCCCGTTTTTTATCGGTTTCACTTAAATTCCTCAGTCTTGCTTTTGCCCAATCCCCTATCGGGATCATCACTTCCTCTTGATACATATTGAAATCTTTCTGTTTGTTGAGTTGTAAGCATCGTTCCCAAGAATCTCGAAACCTGTTCTTCCACTTTCCTGGATAACAATTCTTTTTGTGCCACGCAAATTCCTCAGTCCATAACCAACCCTGTTTTTTCAGTTCTAAAATCAATTCAATGACGTAAGTGTGTCTTTCACAATTGACTACTTTCTCTTTGATATTGAGAATAAAAGTTCCTCTCGGTTTGAGTACTCTCTTAAACTGCAAAGATTTTGGAAGAAACCAATTTACATAGTCATCTGGATGAATTCCTCCGTAAGTTCTCTTTCTACTGTCTGCATATGGTGGAGAAGTTACGATTAAGTCAATGCATTCATTAGGAAACGATCTCAATACCTGCTCGCAGTCCCCGTATATAATTTTGCTTTTCATAATACTACGTGAATTCATTGATTTCGGTTTGAAATTACTAACCTCATTTTGGTTTATAAATCAGCGGGATTTTCTCCTCCAACCTTTCCTGTATATACCATTTTAGTTTTATCTCCTTGTATTACAAATCGAGCCTTGCCCATTTTCTCTAGGGAGTGCATTACACTGTATATCTCTGTGCTGTCTGCATCTCTACTAAACTCCCTGAATATAACTTCGTGAGTTAACTCGCCCTTTCTAGCTAACATTAGGTGCATCCTTTGTGTTACCTCCCACATCCTGTTCTGCCCTGCAAATTTAACCGTCCTCCCCATCTTACCCTCGGCTTCCAGAAGGAGTCCTAAGGCTAACTGGAAATCATGCTCAGTTATTTTCATGCTATCGGATCTGCTGGCACTAACTATCATACTTATTTTAAGGAGGTGGGCAGCCCTTCTACTATTATAACCTTCCATATTAGGATCTTCAAAGGGAGGGTTTACCATACTATCGTCCCTCCAACCTACGTACGTATCCACAAACTCCTCGGTCATTATGAAAGGGCCAGACAGCATACTAATGCGCTCCAGATCAGTTATAAGATCGTCCCTTAAACCTGGAGGTGCTGGTGTTGGCCTACTCCTTATCTTACTTTTTTTATCTGCATGTATAAACAGGATGCGTGCCGTTAATCCACTACCGAAGGCAACTGTCGGAAAAGTCTGCTGCATAAGGAGGGGAGTTGTCCCCCCTAATATATTTAACCATACCCTAGTTAAGTTATCCTTCCCCTGTCCTTTTGTATGGTACTTCCAACTATCTTTGCAGTCGTATAAGTCAGTTAGATCGTATATAAATTGAGGGTCAGCCTTACCTACGAATACCATAAACTCTTCTACAAACACCGTTAGGCTGTTGTGTACATACTCAGGCTTATCTGGGGCGCATTCTCTACACTCCTTAAATGCCCGTATAAACTGCTCTCTTGTTATACTCTCTGCTGACATTGTTATGTTTAATTCTTCCAACATTCTTCTGGCTGGAGCCATAGCAGTATTCTTCCCCGTACCACTCGGACCAACTAATACGATGTAGTTATTAGGGTAGAATGTTAACTCTTCCCACCACACTAACCAGCACTTCCTTTTTAAGGCTGCTGCTATGGTTGCGATGGCACTCCACTTTATGAATAAAGTTGGTGGTTCCTGCTCCTTCATATAGAGCATGTAACCTTCAATCCAATTCTCTAATTTTCTGTTTGTCACTACATTTAACCCCTTTAAGTTATACTAGTAGAAGCAAGTTTCTCAATGTCCCCTTGTAAACTGTCCCTGTTAAGTCCTCTTAACTCTCCCAAAGTAAATCCTGCTTTAACTCCGGCTGGTATTGAAAACTCTTTCCCTTTCCAGCTTAGAGGTTTTTCCAATTCATTACATATATCGTTTATAAGTTCTGCTATAACACCGTATCCCATGGATAGGGGAAGTTGGAATGTTATACTATCATGCGTCTGGTTCATAACCTCGACTTCTCCGAACCGCTCTTGGTTGTAATAGATATATAGTAACCCCTGCCTGTTTGTTTTATCTGCAACCGTACTCTGAGGTATGAAGGCGTAGGCCTGCTTGTTAAGGTCATGACCCATTCTATCAAGGAATTTTCGCACTCTTCCAAAAGGGTTTTTAAGAGTTCTACCTGATTCGATTCTCCGTTGTACCCATGCGTGGTATAGTGAAACCCCAGGATACGATCTAAAGTATCCTTCAACAATTTCTTTTCCTTCCGCTTCAGGTATTTCGTTGATGATACTAAAGTTCTTGTACCCTTCTCCATAGTTAAGTCCATGGTTTGCTTTCTTCCCCCAAAACCGTTCGCTAAATCTCCCACCACCGATCTCGCTAGATCCATCATCGTCACTTATCTCCTCCTCCGCCTTATTAAATATTAGGCTGGCCGTTAATCTATGCACATCCCTACCCTCTTCAAAGCATTGTATCATGTAAGGTTCAGGGGCTATGTGAGCAACGACCCGATTCTCCGCCTGCTCCAAATCTATATCTACTAGTAACATCCCATCATCCGCAAGAAAGAATTTCCTTACCTCTCGTGGTAACGTCTGCATGTTCAAGCCACCACCCTCTATATTTTTACCGCTTGAGAGCCTGCCCGTTTCAGTTCCAACTGGGTTGTATGCACTACGCAATCTGGCTTCACCGTTCCTACCCTTACTCAATGTAATATCAAGGTAGCTACTCTTCAACTTGGATTTCTTTCGTATATCTAATAGGATGCCTGCTTCATGGTGACCTGCCCGCTTAAGTCTTATAAGTGCTGTTACATCTGCGGTGGGTTTACCCTCCTTCTTGTAAGGAGCCAATCCTTTAACACCGTAGAAATATTGGATCACCTGCTTGCTGCTATTAGGGTTGATGTCCTGTTTGCATACCTCCTTAAACTCTGCTACCAGTAACTCCAACTCGCCTTCCAACTTTTTACTTTCCTTTTTCATGCCGTCACTGTCTACCATGAAGCCCCTGTTTTGCATGTACGTTAACGGTTCTATCAGGCTGACATGAACTCTGTAAGTTTCCTTGTTCCCCTGTTTGCACACATCATCGTATAATTTTGGGAAGGCTTCCATACATACTGCACTGTCCAAGGCATTGTACCGCCAGAAAGTTTCCTGATTCCCACCCTTAAGCCGCATATACTTTTTACCGTCGTCCTTGTAATACGGCTGTGTAGTGTAAATACTTGTTATGAAATCTAACCCTTTGGGGAAGTCGGGACTTAGTATGCCTTGTGCTATCATAGTATCATTCAGGTTTTTGGTTACTATACCGTACCTACTGTGCAGGAAGGATGCATCGAAGACCAGGTTCTGCCCTAGTTTACAAACACTCTCATCCTCCAACAGGCCTGCTATCCCCCTCATAACCTGAATCTCTCTGGCCGGATTGAAGTAAGGTTCGGTCCTACTCTCCCCCAATATCTTACTGTCAGTTTTGAAGGGAATGCATATAACATCAGTCGCACTCTTAGCTATACTGATGCATGAAAGTTCCATGTTGGTTACCTCAATATCGTAAGCAACCATATCGCACTGTCTGGCTTCCTGTATATACTGTAAGGCCTCGGCAGTTGTCCTAGCTATCTTCCAATCCCTTACGGTTCCTGCTATTTCAGGGGAGGTTGAATGTTCTTTAACCAGTTTGTAGTCGTGTACTATCTGATATCTGTAGAGGTATTGCCTGAGTGCTGCGGCTGGATGTATTGTTGGTATTACCTTACGCTCCCCCTCAAAAACGCCTGGGTGTGATGTTAACACTGACCCTCTATACTTAGTCGATGATACGTTTCTAGTCATTGCGTATAATGGAACACTACCGAGTGTTACGTATACGTTGCAGTCTGTTTCCCTAAGTTCCTCGTATAATTCCTCCTCCCAATCTTTATACTTACTGTCCTGTATCTTGGCGTTGCCGAACGAACTGCCCAGTTTTATGTAAGTGGAGATGTCGTTGTTATAAGGCCTCACCTTAACAACATTAGTTATATAACATTCCCTTCTGGTTATCCCAGCCAGATTCAGTAGGTAGTCATTTAACTTTCCAGCCTTCCCTGTAAATGGTACACCCGTCCTATCCTCTATCCCACCTGGAGCCTCTCCGATCAGGCATATCTTTGCATCCTTAGACCCTGTACTTGGTACAATATTATTCCCCATTTAATACCTTTCTTTAAAAGTTATAAATCTTTTTGTAGTACAGAAAGTGCAGCTTTGGCGAAGTTTTTTTGGTCAGTCCCACTTAGTTTGATCAGTGATTTCAGGTACTCATTTACAGTACTTGGGTTTAGAGGCTCCACTTTAATCTTATTGGATTTCTTACGGGACTTGCTTTTTGTTATGGTGTCTCTTCTATCCCTTATCCCCGCTATTAATTCTTTAGCCTCCACATCATCCATATATAATATGGATTTCATTCCCAACTCTCTTAAGTTTACCATATCGCTAACCTATTAATACCTAGGAAATTTAGAGGTGATAACGTTTATCTGCCCTACATTCTCACAGTCTGCATAGTGATTCATACCTTCCGCAGTGTATGGTATGTTTTTACCTGCTTTAGTCGTTACCCAAAACACTTCCGTTCCACAGGCGTTACACTTGCTAGGCCTAGAAATTGAATTTAGGACGGACTTTATATTCCTCTCCAACTTCCTGAGTTTATCGTTTGTCTCTAGGATAATAGATTCTAACTTCTCTCTAGTGAACATAATGTAACTAGCCTCTATTTTATCTAGCTTCTCTTGTGTTGGTTTTCGGGGCATCTACCTCCCCTCCTTTTTGAACTTTCCGCCTAGCCTTATTAGGTTTTACTTTATTACCTTTTTGCCATAACGTTTCCTCTAGTTCAGTTAGTTCCCCCACCTTAAAATCCTCTGCCTCCGGCATTATATCACTCACATCTCTAAGGCGCATACGCCTTGAAACCAGATGTCCTATAACCGCAGGTCCTATATTGTTTATTGCATGTAACAGGTCATCTATTATAGTCCCGAAGAGGGATGTCTTAACTCCCCATGGGATTTTCATTAACGCTTGGTACTGCTCCTCTGTTATCTCTACACTTAACTTCCTTTTCATTTTTACTCCTCCTCGAATATAGGTCTTCCAACGCCACCATCAACCTTTGGTTTGAACCCCAGTCGGTCCCTGGAGTATATTCTGTACTGCTCTTGATGTTTATCGCAGTGTTGAGCATACTTATTCCTCTTCTCACCACACAGCCGGCACTTACCCTCTTTCATCCTCTTCTTCTGCCACTCATATTGCCTGCTAGACATTTATATAGCTCCCTCCTGTATATATATAAAAGCAAGTATTGATATTGATAGTAAGAACTCACTATCAAAATCCACATCCAATAGTTTTGCTATCTTATCAGCCACTTTACTATCCCCTTTACCAAGCGCATCGTATAAAATATCTAGTAACTCCAACCTATTCTCCTTTTTATTAATGTACATATTATTTTCCAACTGCTTTTCTAGCCTGCTCACCTTACCCTCCCCATCCTTTCTATTTTTACCTTTGGTTAACTTCTTCCAGTACTCATTATAACTCTTAAATCCCTTCTTCGCTGCTAGGTGATCTAACAACTCCCTGTTATTTTTAAATCCCCGCCTCTTTGCTTTCTTATCTTCATACTCCTTCCTGGTTTTGCAGCCAGCCTCCTTATATAAATACTTTACATATTTACTATATGATCCGTACTTCATAAGTATTTTCTCACGCCTGTACTCTGCCCTGGAGCTAAACCCACGCTTCCTCATACAATAATCTTCGTACTCATGCCTGGATTTAAACCCCAAGTTTTTAGCGAGGTAATCCTTATAACTCGTAACACCTTCAAAGCCACGCTTAGCCAACAATTCCTTATGGTATTCATGCACACTGCTATAGCCTCTAGCTTTTATCTTTTGCTTCACCCTATCGTAGGGTTTATCAAACCCTTCCTTGAATGTTTTTGTGTATAAGCATACGGTTGTAAACTTAAACCCAGTCTCATTAGATATGTCTCTGTTTGACATTCCATTCTCATACATATCTCTAATACGTTCCCGATCTATTTTCTTCATTTAATCCTGTTATGTCCCAGTGTAGGAATCGAACCTACAACCCCTTTTTGTTGTATCATTATCCTAACTATTAACGGTAGTTTAGGATAACCAGGGAGTGGGGCCTGACAACCATCGGCATAAAACTGATGGGAGACAAATTTCATGCTTAGTCAGCTGGGAATACTTATTGTTACCTTGCTGGCAACAGACTTGTTACCTTATTACGCTGGGGATAATTACCGCTTCCCTCTTCTATCCCCATTAATACGTACCCAGACTTTCCCTCGAACTGATCCAGATCCAACTCACCGTTGTTGTGATCTACACCAAAGGTAGCGCAGAGAGAAGCTATATCTCTACGACGTCTAAGAGAGTGCTTCTCAATTTCCCCTTGGTTAGGCAGAGTTAGTATGTGATATACTGTGTCAGCTGTTGGATTGTCCAGTGCTTCCAGAGCCACGTTGATGTAATTATTTCCGGCTTGGCTCGTCTTTACAACTGGCTTTCCTACCACCCTGACTTCATACTCTCCCTTATCCAGTAAAGTAGTTTCTGGAATGTTACCTAAGTCTACGTTAATGATAGCCATTTGTTATTCACCTCCTTTCGTATTATTATTAACGCCGCTGGCGTTCAATCCTGCTTTGTCGTACAACTTCATCAGGTTAGGCTCCTCAAACATATCAAACTTACCACTGCCTATCCTAGTTCTTGCTTTACATATCCCATTACTTCTTGTTAACAGTTCAAACTTACCTCCACCACTAGTATTCTTAACCTGCGACACGTACATCTCATCAAACATTAGAGGCACGTACCTTTTTAGTTTACCTACTGCAAGCATCTCTGTTTCTATACGTCCGGTTATCTCGTCTTTATCAGTGTCTATATGCGCAGTCATAACTACGTCACATGGCAGGCTACAGATTACTGAGATATCCCTTTTAACTGTTGCTATCAGCCTGTTATAATCTTGTAGTTGGGCAACTCCCTGAAAATCGGTTTTGCTGCTCATAAGGACCTTGTTCATTGCATACTCACTGTACTTAGTGAAGCTGTCTAATACGAACGTGCCTATCTTATCAAACAGGCCTCCCCTTCTAAGCCTATTCATCTCATCTCCCCACTTTGAGTAGGCTGTTGGATTGCTGGGGTCCTCATTTTCATATCGCCTGTCGAGGGCCAGGAGATTGTTATCTATCAAGTCACTGCTACCTACACTTTTAGTTCCACCTGGATCGAAACTGTGTACCAGTATAGGAGGTCTGCCTGTTACAGCACACGTTGTTTTACCTGTCCCGAATGCCCCATAAATTATTGTCCTGACAGGCTCCCGCTTAGAATTTGTCCTGTATCCCTCCATGATTTTCCCGAACTCTTCCTTAACTTCTATTGACATTGATGCTCTCCTTATCAGTTTTTATGTGTACCGCTTTAGTTGCCTTTTCCTCTCGTTCTCTTGGGTCCCAATGGTTCACCTCCATTTCGTAGGGTATCCTATCTACATTCCTTATGGGATTCGGCCAAGCGCAGCACATGTCATGGAATGGACACTTCCGTCCGTAGTCAAAGCAGGCAGACTCATTCTTGGGGAAGGCCATCATCACCTTATCTTCTTCTTTACTCTCCGCTAGCCTGGCAAACTCCCATTCTATCTGATCGAACAGATCGTTTATCTCCCAGATCCAATCTTCCATACTATCTTTCGTCGGTCTTACATCAACTCTGTGGTGTTTTATCTCCCTCTTTAGGAAGAAAGTTCCACTGACTGTTACACCGTACACCTGATCGTATGGATACATACAGTATAGTACGTGTGTGTACGCTCTCATTTGTGTGGACAGATACCAGCCTTCTATCCACCACTGTGATAGGCGACCACCCGTTTTATGGTCTATACTTGCATAGTTTCCATCCTTCCTCTTGATTATGTTATCCAGCCGGAAGTGGATTGTTCGGTCATCGCTTATTGGTACGGTTCCGGCCACCTCGGTTTCCAAGACCTCTATATTACCGAAGTCCCTTTCCCACTTTAGTGCGTAGGATGTTAGTGCCTCCACTGCCCTACCACTGTTCTTAGGGTGGTCCATATCCTCCTGATTCTCCGGTATCTCATCGTGGAAAGCCTTCCTGAATATCTCGTAGGCCTCTGCAATTTTGTTAGAGCTCATACCATTATTGAATAGGTGCTCTAGGGCTTGATGCCATGCCTCTCCAAAGACAAGGTGCAGGTTAGGTTCTTTTGATCTCCACCCAAGGACATGTTCGTAGAAGAATTGTCGTGGGCATTGCTTAAAAGTCTTAATTTTACTGGGATCTAAGACTGACCAGCAGTCACTAACTGGAACAGGGTAATCCCTAGTTAAATCTACGGGCATTTACAGCTCCTTTCTTATAGAGTTTTATTTAAAGCCCTTATTAACGCCACAATTATGATTATAGTTATTGCTGCTAACGAGGTCAGTACTGTATATGCCTCATGGGAGCATCTATAATCACTCACTGTCATCACCCCCTTTATATTTTGTAAGTATTTTACTGCCAACTAACTCACCTACTGATAGTGTTCTATCCACATAATTACCGCTCTTATACATTATCATATTAACGATGCCATGTTTGTATGCCATTATCATGCAGGCTATACAGGACATAACTGTTAGCCCTGTTATTAAGATGTAATCTTTTGGCTGGCTATCATCTAGGATTTTTGAGAATCTCCTGTATATATCAGTGGTTGCATATCTACTTACAGCACCCTCGCTCAGGTATTCCAAATCTCCGTACCTACCAGCTTTACTGAAATCATGTCCACTCCTATTTACTATGAACACTTTAGGCTTCAATTTCGCACCCCCTCAATCTTAAATTATTTTTAGTAGCCTGATACCTCAAATAGACGGTCCACACCGGTATCTAGAACTTCTTTCTCAACTAGATACTTTATTAATGTGATTGCCCAAAAGTTACTTATTAAATCTACGGCCCACCATGGTATTTTTATACTCTCTATCTCAAAATCAACTTTTTCTATGTGTGGTATGATTCTACTTGAACTTTCCCCTTTTAGTGCTTCTATTCTCACCTTGCCAGAGTAGTCTACAGTCGGTGTGAATTGCATCTCCAGCATGTATGACGGTAGAGGTTTAAACTTTACTTCCCCAAAATCCTTAGGGGGCTTGTTTATATCTTCTCCCCACTCTATACCGAAGTTGTCTTTGATGTATAAACAGAACTCGCTAGACCTATCATTAAATAGGGTGTCAATTTCGTCGTCATCCCCTTTTGTTGGTAGGTCACCAATTAACTTACCTTTATATATAGTGTGTTCCTGCTCCACATAATTTGAGGGGAGCATTCTAAAATACCGTCCGTCCCATAAGAAATTCGTTGTGGTTGTAGGTATTTCTATTATCATTTGTACTCCTCCATCCTCCTGTATGCCAGATCCAACTTTTTAGGGTTGCATCGGTACCATTCGAGTGGATTATCTTTATTAGAGTAACCTAAGTTAGTGGGTATACCATCATCAGCACTATATATAACACCGGATGAACCTAAATATTCCCTTAGTAAGTCCTTACTCCCTGTAATCCCCTTGTTATACAAAATAGACAGTTTTTTAACTCCATATAAAATGTTCAGGGCTGGATACGCACATAAATCTGCCATATACTTACGGCCAAAGCCCAGATCCCTAGATTCCTTCCCCCTTATCTGCATTAGTCCCCAACTGCATAGGGATTGTAATGTTTCCTGGACTGGTCCTTTGGGATGACTGTTTGATTCGTATGAACTTTCATATTGTTCTGGGTTTGGGGGTAGGCAGTGATTAAACACCGTCTGCTCTCCCTTACTTTCCACATCTATTATAGTTAATACTATGGGTAGTTTTATATTAGTCCCTTTAAGCTCCACCCTTACCATATCTCGCCAAAGCATTACTTTATCTTTAATGTTAGATTCCATCCTCAACCCCCTCTACCATTTATTTTATACATCATAAAACTAGAGAATATCAGTTGAGCTGCTAGGAGTATACCAGTGACTGCCTCTAAAGTTTCTATATTCATATTATAGTTTGGGTGGGGTTTGGAGGACACCTGAAAATTCCTACTCAGATGCCCTCCATTCCCCGTTGTGATGTCCTTTACAGTTTGGGTGCTCCAGTTGTACTGGATATAAACTCCTTAAGCCTGTCGATCATAGCTTCCCTTGTCGTTGTGTCTGCCTTATCGTAGTTGGCTAGTAATTTGGAGTATGGATCTTTCTCTAAACGCTTTACCTCGCCTGGCTTCCATCCTTTCAGCGTTTTCATTACCTCCTCCATAGTTTTTCCCGATGCCAACATGCGCTTTGCTAGCGTTCTACATTCCTGCGCTGCTTTGTGCATGAACAGTTTGTGTACAACCTCAGCCCCGAAAAGCTGCACCGCCTCCTCTAAGTTGTTACCTAGATTGTACTTAATTGCGTGATTGTACTTGGAACCGTTTGTCTGCATGGAAAATTTGACTACATTATTACTACTCATTTACCTCACCCCCTCCCTTTTATTTATTAGGTCCGGCCTGCTCAAATAAAGCCCTGATTTCATCTACCCGACCATCATCTAGTTCCTCCGAGGTTGGTGGGACTGCCCTCATATGATCTATAGTACTATCTACTATGTCATGGGGTAGGGTTGCCAGTACAGCACTGCCAGAACTCTCCCTTAGTAGGCTTATAAGTATTTCGTTGGCTTCCTCATCGCTCTGCGGTTTGGATGCCCATTCCGCCTCTACTATAGTGAGAGCCAGACTCTTAACTGCTGTACTGACTACCCCAGACTTAGTTGTGGTCAGTAGTCCCTTCCTCCTCATGTGCGAGGCTATGATCGCTAAATCTTTAATTCTAACTCGTGTAGTCACTGTTATTGTACTCATGTTAGCCATGGATACTTCTGCAGTTTGCGGCTCTTCAATACTTCTATATATTCTCCCTCGCTTATTGGAGATGAGAATTTTATTGTGTTTCCATCTACCTCTATTATTGGCTTCTCATCATCATTAATATTAAAGAGGAGGTTTCTACCCTCCCCAACAGAGCAGTATATCTTCTCTTTCATTTGTCCTCGCTCCTGGGACGACCTTGATTTGCTATTGGACGGTCAAAAGGTATTCCTAATTCTAACCTTTTCCTATTGCGTGCTCTGGTTCTGGTTGCCTCTAGATGCTTTTGACAATAGGTAGAATTTCCCTTGTAAAGTGGTCCGGCGCATGTTATGCACCTACCTTTTTGCTTCTGGACCCTCTGGTAGGCTATTTGCCTGCTGGATTGTACCATATCAGGCTCGAATCCCTTGAAGATATATGTTTTCCTGCAGAGTTTGCAGGTCACCTTGCGATGGTTGTGCGTTGTAAACGCTCCAGAAACCTTCCTGCCTGTCCTGGCTTGACATGCTGGTACATACCAACCCTCAGCTTTTTCTTCTTTTGTTTTGAAAAAGTTTGAGACGGGGCTACTCCTTTTTGTCTTTATAAAATGAATTTTCTTGATGGGCATAGTATTCCCTTTCTATAGTTTTTATGATTCTCTCCAGTTCATCTTGGAGATCCAATAATGCTTTGGATTGGATTGTATCGTTGGCTTCTTTAAGGAGCATGCCCGCTAGGACACACTTCGAGGGGGGAGAAAGACCTGCTGAAATATTCCTTATCATCTTATATCCTTCCTTCCTGACTGACAACATAATAAAACTAGCATACCCCATTATATTTTGTCAAGCCTTTTTTATATTTTTTATTTTTATCTCTAATTTAGGGGTCATATACCCTGCACAAATTCGTCTGGC
>Ga0310345_10004642_pt1 | contig 12425 bp, 13 predicted proteins | sample HC15DNA20500_MG_FD_204667 | JGI IMG/M metagenome (GOLD analysis project Ga0310345, IMG submission 204667) | Marine microbial communities from station ALOHA, North Pacific Subtropical Gyre - HC15-DNA-20-500_MG | ecosystem: Environmental > Aquatic > Marine > Oceanic | place: Pacific Ocean: North...
CTCTCTCCAAGAAGGCCGAGCAAGCCGGTGCCGACGCCCTCTTAGTGGTTGCTCCCTACTACAATAAGCCTTCCCCTGAAGGCTTGTACGAACATTTTAAGTCGGTTCACGACGCCACCGACATTCCCATTATGATTTACAATATTCCCGGCCGAACCGGTATCGAGATTCCGGTGTCCACCCTTCAAGCGTTAGCTTCACTGCCCAGAATGGCAGCAGTGAAACAAAGTTTGCCCATCGACCCTGTGAGTCGCCTGGAGTCCCGCCTGGCTAAAGGCGAGCAGAGGCTGGAAACCTATAGTGGGGATGACAGCCAAACCTTGCCCCAGCTTTCCGTGGGAGGTAAGGGTGTCGTTTCCGTGGCCGGTCACGTAGCCGCACCACAGATCAAAAAGATGGTGGACGCTTTCTTCGAGGGCAGAGTGGAGGAAGCCGCCGCTCTTCACAAGCAACTGTTTCCTCTGTTTGAGGTTCTCTTCATCACTTCCAATCCGGTGCCCATCAAGCACGCCCTAAAGGTGATGGGTCGTCCGGCGGGCCCAGTGCGCCAGCCTCTTTGGAAAGCCACGGCGGAGCAGGAGGAAGAGGTGCGTAGGGTGATGGTCGAGGTGGGAATCCTCTCTTGATGAGAACTCGACTCAGCCCGGCTACCGGTTGGCGTCTCACTCGCACACTCTCGGGGGATAAGAGTCTCAGTCACAGAAGTCTCATTTTCTCGGCCATGGCCGATGGAGAATCTCGTCTGTCCGGTCTTTCTCGCGGCGCCGACGTGCAGAGTACGGCTAGAGTTTTGGGACAGTTGGGGGCGCGTATCGAGCGCTGTGACAACGGTTTAGTCCAGGTATCGGGTTGGGGCACCGAGGGTCCTCAGGAGCCGGACGATATCTTGGATTGCGGAAACTCCGGTACTACCGTGAGACTGCTGTCGGGCTTGCTATCGGGTGCTTCCGGGGTTTTTGTGCTCACCGGAGACCAATCGTTGCGGAAGCGACCGCAAGGAAGAATCATCAGACCCCTCACTCAGATGGGTGGGCAACTTTGGGCCCGAGGAGGCGACAATCTTTGCCCTATCGTGGTCAGAGGCTCGGAGCTCAACAGTTTTCAGGGGTCTCCGGAAGTGGCTTCGGCCCAGGTGAAGTCTAGTATTATTCTGGCTGCTCTCACCTCCGGAGCCGGTGTAGAGATGGAGGAGCTCGGATTCACCCGCGATCACACCGAGATGATGCTTCGAGGGCTGGGGGTGCCCCTCACTAGTGAGGGTTTACAGGTGACGCTCCCGGCGGGACGGCACGTCTGGGACGGCTTCGAGTTCGACGTGCCGGGCGACCCTAGTTCGGCAGCTTTTCTGGTAGCTGCCGCAGTGCTTGGCCGGGGCACCAGAGTCACCATCAAAAATGTTTGTTTGAATCCTACGCGGATCGGGTTTTTTCGTATTCTCCAGCGGATGGGTGCTCAACTCAAGTTGCAGGAGACGGAGGTGAGGATGGGGGAGCCGGTTGGCACCATCACCGCCGAAAGTTCTCATCTGATGGGAACCGTGGTGGAGCCTCAGGAGGTACCTCCCAGCATCGACGAGTTTCCTCTTCTGGCCGTGGTAGCCACGGCGGCTGAGGGGCACACCGTGGTGAAAGGGGCCGAAGAGTTGCGAGTGAAGGAGAGTGATCGGATCCGATGCGTGGTGAACGAGATCTCCAAGATGGGGGCCAGGATCACCGAGGCAGACGACGGTTTCACGGTGTACGGTCCCTCTCTTCTCAAAGGGGCACCCGTGGAATGCCATCACGACCATCGTCTGGAGATGAGCTTGGCGGTAGCGGCTCTCACCGCTGAAGGGGATAGCCATCTCCTGAACAGCGGTTGGGCCTCTATCTCCTTTCCGGAGTTTTGGGACTTCTATCCCGGTGAGCAAGAGCACCTTGACGACTGAACTCTTAACCATACCCGGTCTACCAACATTGTGGCTGTTGGGCCGGCCGGTGAGCCACAGTCTTAGCCCACTGATTCAGAACTCCGCTCTTCAGAAGTTGCAGCGAAAGATTCTCTATCTGGCAGCTTCAGTTGACAACGAGGACTTTGCCGGCGTGGTCCGCTCGCTCCCTAAGATGGGAGCTATCGGTGCTAATGTGACTGTTCCCCATAAAGTGAGCGCTTTCCAGCTTTGCCATGAACACACCGAGAGGGCAAAAAAAATGGGGGCCGTCAACACCTTAATCTTTCGAGACAACCGAATCGTGGGGGACAATACGGACGGCATCGGCTGGTGGAACTCTCTCGGCCAGGATTGCAACCCTCAAGCTTTTCAAGGGGCTATCGTGATCGGAGCCGGAGGGGCGGCCCGGGCCGTTTGTCATACTCTTTTGATGCACGGGATAAGTCGTCTTCGGCTCCTAAATCGTACTGAAGAGAAGGCACGAGCGCTCGTGGAGGAACTTCGCAAAGCTTATCCCGGCCAGAACGATGTCCGGGCCGCTAAGTTGACGGAGTTTGCAGAGCTTTTGGAGAGAGAGACTCTCGTTGTGCAAACCACTTCGGTAGGGATGAAAGGGGAGGGAAGTCCTGTTAAGTTGCCTGATTTTTGGCCTCAAGGTTCCTATCTGTCGGAGTTGATCTACGGTCGCACGACACCACTCATGAAAACTGTACTTCAACATGGAGGAGCCTGCCAGGACGGCTTGGGGATGCTATGCGGTCAGGCGGCGGAGAGTTTGGCAGGCTGGCTCGGAGTGCCCTTCGAGGAGATACCGATAGACGCGATGATGAAGGCCGCCCGCGAGCGGATTACTTCTCCCTAACGCCACCAAAAATCGGGTATTTCTGGCCGGAGCCTATGGTTCTATTCGCCGCAGTTCGTTATTTTGGCCACCGTTTTTGAGTCTAGGGTCGGGGCCTTCTGAGAAAATGACCACGTTGTTACTACCGTCGAAACCAACATCGTCCACGGTAGAGCAATCGACTCTATTTCCGTCTCCTCGGATATCTGTTTCCACGAGATGTCCTCGTACCTCTATACGATTTTCCGGGCCGTATACATCGAGGTCTTCCACCGTGCCGGTGATGACGATTTTGTTCCCTTCACCGTAAACGTCGAAATCCTCGGAGGAGCCGTTCACCTCAATGATGTTGTGGCTCCCATAGATGTTCACTTCATGGCCGGAGATGGCAAAATTGTGGCGTTCTCCGCTGGTCTTGATACTGATTGAGTCTTCGGCGTGTACGATGCCGACAAGGCTGATGAGGAGAAGTGCAGAGAGAACCATGCTACGCATAGGACACCCTTCATCGCCTTGGAGGGTATTCCTAGAAAGCTAGCGCAGTTCGATCTTCACATCCAGGCTTTCTGTGAACAGCTCGGGACGAACCTTGAGGAAGTCGTGAACTTTCCGGGCGGCGATGAGTGGAGTGAGATCGGTGGTCTCAAGTCGTAGGCTGATCTTATCGTACACCTGCTCTCGCTCGGCCAGGAGCTTCTTGATCTTGGCCTCCACCTCTTCCGGGGTTTCCCCTTTTAAGAGAGGGCGCTTCGAAGTGCGCTTCAGCCTTCCGATCAGGTTAGTCTGTCTGGTGTAGAGACGTAGAAGAAGCCCGCTGTTTTGAAAGGCTTCCAGACTGACAGGATCCATGATGGTTCCGCCACCGGTTCCGATCACCTTGTTCTCCGTCTGGCTTAGCTCCACAGAGAGTTCTCGTTCGGCTTTGCGGAACGCTTCTTCTCCTTCGTCGGAAAAGATCTCGTTAACGGTTTTCCCGAACCTCTTCTCAAGGACATGATCGGTGTCGAGAAACTTTCTTCCCATCACCTTGGCGAGTTCTCGGCCAATGGTGGTCTTACCCGTGCCCATAAAACCGACGAGATAGAGATTGTTTCTTGGGAAGCTCATTTCTCAGAGCTTCTGAATAAAAATCCGGGTTCCCTCTCAGTGTGAAGGCTAGTGACCACCGCTGGTGCTGTGAACGACTCCCTGATCGTGATATTCCGTCACGAAAGCGTTTCCGCCGGCAAAATACATAATCGTCATAAGTAGCAACATCCCGAGGATGACCACGGGGAGCAGAAGTTTTGCTGAGTTAACTGGTGCTGTATGTTCTGACACTATTTTTCTCCTATAACCGGTTTACCCCGAGACCGGGTTAAATACTCTTCGAATGATCGGCGCGTTCGTCCCAGGTTGAGGACTCCCTTCCGAATTATCCGGTCGCCTCCTCAAAAGAGATCTTCGACACCCTCGGCGACTTGAGCATCGGTATACTGAATGAATTCTCCGGATCGGTCAAGAGGCCCGTGAAGAAGGAGCCAGACAGCGGCGCGGGCCGGAACTTCCGGTGGTTCAAGATTGCCCTCCGCCTTGAGTTGTAAGAACTTTGCCTGATCTTCTTCTCGCATACCTTCCGTGTCCCGGATCTCCGACTGCATCCGAGTGTCGATAACACCCGGTCTGAGGGAAAAGAAAGCAACTGAAGGATTCTCCGCCGCTGCAATTTTTGTGAGATGAAGAAAGCCCGCCTTGGAGGTGCAGTAGGCACTCCAGCCTTCCATCACCTTCACGGCCGCTCCGGAGCTGATATTGACAATGCGACCACCCTGCGGTGGAAGGTGGGGGAGAAGCTTCAACATAAGCACAGATGGTGCGGTAAGGTTGACCTGGATCACATTGGCCCATCTTGCCGCGTCGCACTCCTTGAGAGGGGCGATCGGCTCGATAACACCCGCATTGTTCACCAGTCCATGAATTTCAGGAGAGAGCTCCCGAGCTCGGGCCACGATCTGCTCGGGGGCCGAGGGGTCGGCGAGATCGGCCGTCATCCATTCCACTCGCTCATTTTTCTCCCAAAGCTCCTTCAGGCGACTCTCGTTCCGGGCCACGGCCAGAACGGTGTGCCTGAGTTCGGAGAGTTGTTTGCAGATCGACTCTCCTAATCCGCGAGAGGCTCCGGTGACAATGAAAAATCTCTTGCTCATGTGGTTTTCTCCTTAATGCGATAGGCCAGTAGATGATCGCCCACCTGTATATGGTCGTCCTCCATCAAGACAACGTCGCTACCCTCCGGCAACTCTGTTTGCCACACCAGGCCACTCTGTTTACGAAAGATTCGCACCACCCGAGAGTTCGGGCCGACCCTGGCCATCTTAAATCGCTGCACGATCTCATCGTACATGAAGACCAGGTTGTAGTAGCTGAAGTTCTGATTCGGGAACGGGTACTCCGTATCGAAGTGAGGTTTTGGGGGAGGGGGAGGTGGTTCCACTCCTTCTTCCGTTTCGGGTGGTTCAGGATCGGGTGGGGGAACGTCGGACCCGAATCGAACTCGACTTCCCTTGAGAGGGAATACCTGTCCCCCGTCGGCCTCCAAGGTATGGTCCATACTCGGTCCGATACCCAGCCGGCGATTGGAGGGAGTGTGAACCTCCTCCACGGTGGCGCCTGGAATGCGCTGCATCTTTACGATCTCTCGCGTATCTTCTTCGGGCACCAGAGCCTGGGGGGTGGGAGGCTTTGGCTGAGGTGCCCACTCCTGAATGGAGGGGTCGGTCGCTTTAGACCAACGCAAGTCGGCTTTTTGTACTTCCAGCGTCGTGGCCCCGATTTCGATAATGTCCCCGTCGAACACTTCCGTATCTTCCACCGCTTCTCCATTCACGTAAGTGGAGTTGGTGGAAGAGCGGTGAAGGAGACGAAAGCATTTGCGATCGTCTTGCCAGAAGAGTTCACAATGAAGGCGACTGACCGTATCGTCGTTCACTCGGATCCAGCCCGGCACTCGCTCGCCCGGCCTGATCGCCCTTCCCACCTTTAAGACTGGAGCGTCTACTACGTGAGTCAGTCCTCGGTTCGGTCCGGACCTCACTCTGAGCTGAAAACCGCAACTCCATTTCATGATACGTTTCTGTTCCTTCCTTCGTCTGAGTCCAATCCGGGGATCCCCTCAGGCCATTCCGCGGATACCCGATTCCGTCCCTCCTCTTTGGAGCGATAGAGTGCTCTGTCGGCTCTCGACATAAGCGAGGCGATAGTCTCACCGTCAACTCGCCGAGAGAGTCCAACACTCACCGTGACCTCCCTATTCTGCATAGGTTCGTCGGCAATGGCCTTGCGAAGTCTTTCAGCCACCGTGAGGGCGATCACGTCATCAATGTCGGTGAGCACAATGCAGAACTCTTCGCCCCCGAATCTAGCCAACAGGTCGGTAGGCCGAAGAGCAGCCTGCAGACGTCGAGCGACTTCTACCAAAACCCGGTCCCCTACCACGTGACCGAGGGTGTCGTTGATCGATTTAAAATGGTCTGCATCCACGATGATAAGATGCACGGAACGGTTGGTGTCGGGCCAGAACTCCTCCAGTTTCTCCCTTAGGTAGTGGCGGTTGAACGCACCCGTTAGAGCGTCGGTAGTGGCGTGGAGTGCGGCTTGAGCGGCTTTTTGCGTTGTGACCCTCGTATGATTGGAGATCATAAAAGCCAAGAAAGCGCTACACAGGAGGAGTAATATGTGTTGTTTGATGGCCAGGGCTGCGACCTCGCGAAAACCCTCCACGTATTGGGTGCTGAGAGCCTCCATGACCATGAGACTGACGATAACGAGAGAGTTTACGGTAATCCCGAGCCACGCTACCCGGTAGAAGCGAAGCCCGGAAGCGATCACCAGGAGATACATGGCGAAGACCACGGGTTGGTTGAGAAGAACGCCCGCTTGGAGCGCGTCCACCGACGGTGTTTCGGGAGAACTGAAAAAGAGACTCACGGGAAGTACCATAAGTGTGGCGTCCAACCCGATGGAGCAGATCGCCATCACTGTCACCGAGATATCTGTTCTCCTTTTGTTGGAGAGTATGACAAACCCGGAGAAGGCCAGAGCAAACAGACTGGCCACAAGACCGAGCCTGATAAAGGTGGAGCTTGCCGTATGGGCGGTTTGCATCTGATACTGCGCTGTGAACAGCAGCAAAAAGATGGCCAGGATGGCTCGGAACTGGGCGATTCGAACTTCTACAACACGGGAGGCTTTGGAGAGTACCCCTTCGATCACCGAATTGTGGACTATGGGTTCCTTTGATTCCGTCAGGTTCGCTCTCCTCGGTTCGACGTAATTACGATCTTGTCGAACACCTCACCCCCACGGTCGATGGCCCGACACAGCAATCCGTCCGGTTGATTTTGCAGCAACCAGATATGTTCCTTGGCAGCCGCCTTAGCGTGATACCATCTCTTCACCGTAACCGAACGGGGAGTACGCCCCCAGCAACCGTCTCCGAGGTAGACGGTTCCTCCCGGGTCTTTCTTGTTGCCCTTCAAAGGATGACTTCGCTTGAAGGTGTGGTCGTGATTTTCCAAAGCCACGTGAAGCCGGTGATGATCGAAGGCCGGTACCCAGTGTCTGCGACCCAATCTAGAGTATTTTCCATGGAAAGATCGGTGGGTCGGGTAGAGAGGAACGTGATAGAGGGCCAGGCGGAATCGCGCTTTGCTATTTTCGAGTGACTTGTGGATAAACGGGACCTGGGCTTCATGGGAGGTCACGTGACCGGAGTCCAGGACTATCAGGTCTATCTCCGAGCCCAACTTGCGATAAAAGTACGGTTCACCACCCTGGGGGAAGAATCCGAAATAAAACGGTGCGTCGGAGCGCGACTTGCCGAAGGCTCCCGATACTTCGTGATTCCCGATGGCCAGAATCATGGGCACCAATCTGTCGCGGTTGCCGTTCAGATGAGTATTCCAGTTGTCGAACCAATCATCCCAAAATTTCAGACGGCGGGTATTCCCATCGGCGTAGGCGATATCTCCGCCCACGAGTGCCACGTCCGGCTCTTGGAGGCGTCCCACTTGCAGTAGTTGCTTGGTTTCCGGGTGGCGATACATGTCCCCGCCGGCGATGATATTGAGAGGCCTATCGTCGTCGGGCAAGGTACGAAAGCTTTTCCAGGCCGACATACCGTAGCGGCTGTCTCCGGCTCTGAAACGGTAAATGGTGGCCGGTTTCAGGCTGGTGACCGTGACCCAGTGAACCCTCCTGCCCAAACCTTTGATACTCACGGTTTTGGAAGGAAAGCGGCGGGGAGGGGACTCCTTGTCCAGGTAGATTTCCACACGAGGATCGGTGGCTCGGTTCAGTGTTTGAAAAACGATGGTTTGAGTAGTGGACGTTTCTTTGAACTCCCAGGTGAGATAAAGATGACGAGGCTGAGCACCGGCCACGCTACTTAGAAGAACGAGGAAAATGAGACTTCTGAAGAGAGAAATCATAGGGAGGCGCTTTCCGCCGAACTGCCTTACGACCTTTCCGCCATCCTTCTAAACAAATAAAGCGCTTGACGAGCAAGCGCTTACTGAAGAGCTAATTTTAGCCGTCGCTTGTTAAAACGGCACTGTGTCATAGTTGTGCAGATCGGCGGCGAATCCGCCGTTGCTCACGTAGCCGATCACCTGCTGATAACGGTTCATATCGCTGATAGTGCCGCTGTTGATCACATCATTGAGACTGAGCTGTCCGCTATTGATGGCGGCGGTAATGGCTCCGATGGTTTGCACGTCGGTTTTGCCCACCTGAGGGTCGTTGATGAACTGCTGCAAACCTTTTTGCTCCAGGAGCGTTTTTAAGCCGGCGTTATCATAAAAACCCGGGCCGTTGAGGAGGTCGCCTTTGAACACCGAAGCTACCTGCATGAAGAGTTGAGCTTCCGGTCGCATCTGGTCGAAAGCTTGCATCCCTTGCTGTAGTCCTTGAGAGGAGAGGGGATCGGCACCGACCGCCTGGGCGGCGAACTGGTAGGCGTAGTTTCGAGCCAGGGAGGCTTGCCACATGGTGCTGTCTTGTACTTGCCCGAAGCGCGAGCCGGGGATAGCGTCGCGCTGGGCTACACCGGTTTTCCCTTGGAGGGCGCCACCGGCGATCTGAGCCTGGATGTAGGAAGCGAATTCCTGGGGGTCGCTAGGTCGCGGGAGGGCGGCTCCACCTCCGCCACCTCCACCGCCACCGTACGTGGTGGTGGGACCATTGGGGTTGTAATTTTGTAAATGGGGAAAATGCTGACTTGCGTAGTCGTGGGGCTGCTGAGGGGGGGCAAAGCCTCCGCCGCCGCCGAACGAGCCCCATCCCGACGAGAGTTGGGCGATGCTGTTCAAAAGATTGAAAAGAAAATTGATGGATTGGCCTCCGCCGAATCCGAAACCGCCGCCCACCTGACCTGGACCGTACTGTCCGTGCATCGGCGCGGGTTGATATCCTCCGCCCGGAATTGGCCCGAACGGGCGATAACCTTGAAGTTGCATGATGTCCCCTATCTCTACACTGCTTTGCTCTTTAGCTTAGGCTTTAAGGGTTGAAAAGGCAAGCTGTTTACATGACGTTTACATGGTTACAAGAACGCCCTTCACCCTCCTACCAGGACAGACCGGCTCGTTTACTAAGACATTGATCTTATGATCTGGATACCGAGACTCGTACAAAGGCTTCGTCGCTCCAAGAGTGCCAGTGTAGTGGCTGTCTTCGCCCTTCTGGCAATTTCCGTATTCGGTAACGCTATCACTTTTCTGTGGTACGACGGTGCGGCTAATCCCGAACTCACTATGGGGGACGCGCTTTGGTACAGCGTCATCTCCATCACCACCATCGGGTACGGCGATTTCTCGGCTACCACCGTGGGGGCTCGGGTAGGTACGGTCATCTTTGTGGTGATCGTGGGGCTTACGGCGTTCAGCGGTTTTCTCGGTTTGTTGGTGGACTGGATGATGAATTTAAACTTCAGGGAGATACACGGTTTGTCTACGATGTATAGCAAGGACCACGTTCTATTGATTCACTTTCCCGATCAGGTGAGGGTGCAGAGTATTATCAGGGAGCTGAGAGACGATCCTCAGTATGCCAAGGTGGATATCGTTCTCTTAAACGACCAGATCGAGACTCTACCTTTTGATATTCCAGGTGTCTTCTTTGTGAAAGGCTCCCCTCTTCAGTTAGACACTTTGGAGAGAGCGGGACTCCAGGAGGCTCGGATAGCCATCATTCTTTGTACTTCTCAGGAAGATCCGGGCTCCGACGGTAAAGTGGCTTCGGTGCTGACGATGGTGGAGCATATGAAGCCGGAGATAAAGACCATCGCCGAGTGCTTGGATGAGCGTCACCGTATTTTGTTTCGTTCTACCAACTGTGATTCGGTGGTGTACTCCAATCAGTTGATCAACAATCTGTTGGTTCAAGAAACTCAGGATATCGGTGTCTCTTCACTAGTAGCTACTCTCACCGACAACGGGCAGGGATTTACTCTCCACTCGGCTGTAGTGGGGGAGAAGGCAGGTACGCCTTATAGTGAGTTGTCCACTGACTTCGATAAGAAGAATGTTCGGCTTATTTCTGTTCAGAGGGATGAGGAACAAGTGGTGGATTGGTCGGACATGAAAGCCAAGGATGGTGACCGGGTGATCTATATCGCCCAGGCTCGGATGACCTGGGAAGAGATGATCGCTTAGTTCATTAATTCGTGGTCTTCCGGCTCCAGATGGTTCGGGTGACGCACGGTGGCGCCTTGGATTTTTCTCAGGTGAATCTCTTCCAGGCTTTTGATGAAGCTTTCCAGTGTAGGCGGAGGCCCGCTTCCAAGATTGTAGTGAGCGGCGGGACGGCATAGTCTTAGAGTTGTTTCTCCGTCCACCGGGGATTGCCCTAAAGCGTAACAGACTGAAGGCCTGGTGGGCGTGGTGCGAAGAACGGCGGAAAAGTACGGACAGAGAAGCTGTTCAGTGGGAGAGCGGCGACCCGCGAGAAATTCATCGAACTCTTCTCCCACCGGTTCCGGTTCCGGATATTCAAGAATCAGATACTCGCGACCGTTCTCTAGTCGCCCTTTGTGCCATTTTAGGGTAGAGGCGGTGAAGGGGCCGAGATCGCTACCGGTAACCAGGGCCAGATGGGCGTGCCATCCCAGTCCGGGGTAGCGCGCTAGATAGTAGGTTCGCCAGAATCCTTCCGGGTCGGCGTGAACGACGGCCGGTAAGGCGTCGTAGGCGCTCAAATAACAGAGTTTAAAAGTGTTTTCGTCGGGCAACGCCTGCCGACGGAAGTAGTTTAAGACCGGCTCCAGCACGGTGGCTCGTTTCAATGAGAGGGGTTGAACCTCATTTTCGACGGAACGAAAAAAGAGGCACTTCCGAAGAAGTGCCTCGACGTGGTTACTATGCGTTGATGGTCGGATAAACCATCATTTTGATGGGCTTTATTCCAAGGACGCCATATCAAAATCTTCAGGGATCAGGACCTTATCGATCACGTGGATCACACCGTTGTCGGCCATGATGTCGGTCTTCACGACTCTGGCCTCGCCCAGCATCACTTTGCCGTCCATTTTTTGGACTGCAATCTCAGTTTGGTTGAGGGAGGTGAGATCGTCGGAGGAGGCCACCTGAGAGGCGGGCGCTTTTCCGGAGATCACGTGGTGTTTCAAAATTTTAGCGAGTTGGTCGGGGTTGTCCAACAGTGCTTGCAGAGTGGATTGGGGTAAGGCTGCGAAAGCGGCGTCGGTGGGGGCCAGAATAGTGAATGGACCCTCGCCCTTTAGGGTGGATTGTAGTCCGGCCGCCTGCACGGCTTTCACCAGGGTATCGAACTGACCGGCATTGGCGGCCACATTCACGACCGTACCGGGTGATTGGGCTTTTTGCATATGGTGGTCGGCAACTCTGGGAGCCGTTTCACTCATCTCTTGGTCGGCGACTGCTGCTCCACTAAGCATGAGGGTTGCGGTAATGATAGTTGCAATTGTCTTTTTCAAAGTAAACTCCTTACTGTGTTACCATTGCAGTGTACAGTTTTTGTATATGTTTTGTATTCCTCGTGAGGTTTTGGTGGGGGCATACGAATGTTTGTTCGTGATTCTTGAATGCAGTTAAAGTGCAATTCCTTTCACTAAAGGTCTTGATCTCGGAGAATCATGTCTGTATTCTGAAGTTATGTTTTTTAGTGAAAAAATGTGCCCAAAGTCATGAACCGATTTCTTCAACAAGAACAAGAGCAGCAAGTTGAGGTGTCTCGAAATCTTGTGGCCGTGGCGGAGAGTTTTCAAAATTCTCGGCGTTTGGAGCGAGGTTCCGACCTCCAACAGTTTACTCAGAATCGATTGGTGGAGGTTTCAGGCAAAGGGGGCGGGGCGGTTCTTACTCTAGCTTTCTCACTCGTAGCAGAGGCTCAGGCTAGAGATGAGAGTGTGCTGTGGATCAGCTCGGCTTTAAAGCCGTTTTATCCTCCCGATGCGGTGCAAAACGGTATCGATCTGGAACGCTTGCCGGTTCTTTTCTTAAGGAAACCGGACGACGCTTTCGTGGCCTCGGCAAAGTTATTAGGTTCCGGTGGCTTCGGTCTTTTGGTGTGGGACCTGGCTTCTTGGAAGAGGTCACTGCAACGGTTGCCCCTGGCCTTTTTGGGTCGCTTGAACGCCAT
>Ga0310345_10004643_pt1 | contig 12423 bp, 8 predicted proteins | sample HC15DNA20500_MG_FD_204667 | JGI IMG/M metagenome (GOLD analysis project Ga0310345, IMG submission 204667) | Marine microbial communities from station ALOHA, North Pacific Subtropical Gyre - HC15-DNA-20-500_MG | ecosystem: Environmental > Aquatic > Marine > Oceanic | place: Pacific Ocean: North...
CGGAAGTCCCGCAGGATTGCCGACAGGATCAGCGGCCCCTCCACCATCGCGAAGCCCGCCCCGGTGCAGACGCGCGGCCCGGCGGAGAACGGGATATAGGCGTCCCGCAGGCAGGCCCTGCCGTTTTCGGTCGCGAAACGCGACGGATCGAAGGCGTCCGGCTCTTCCCACAGGCGCTCATGGCGATGCAGGTGCCACGGGCTCAGCACCACCTGGCTGCCCCGGCGCACCTCCCGGTCGCGGAACCGCTCGGGACAGGCGGCCTCGCGCACCATCATCGGAACCGGGGGGTAGAGCCGCAGCGCCTCGCGGAAGACGTCCCGGCTGACCCGCAGCCGCGACATCACCCCGAACTCCGCCGCGGGCCCAAGCGCCCGGGCCTCCTCTGCCACCTTCTCCTGCCATTCGGGATGGGTCGCCATGAGGTAGAGCGTCCAGGCCAGGGCGGAGGCGCTGGTTTCGTGCCCGGCCAGAAAGAAGATCGCCACCTGGTCGACCATCTCCTCGGTGCCGAACCGCTCCCCCGTCTGCGGGTCCGGCGTGGTCATGATCTTGGTGACGAGGTCGTCGGGCGCGGCGCCCTCTGCGATCGCCGCCGCCCGCTCTGCCGTCAGCCGGGTGATCAACCCGCGGATCACCTTGGCCGAGGTTCTTGTCTCGCGCCGGAAGAACCGCGGCATCCAGCGCGGCAGGGGCACGAAGGCGGCCAGGTTCACCACCGGCTGCGTCCGCTGGTAGGCGCGGAACTCGTGGAAAACGGCGCTCGCGATCTCGTGCTCGATCGGGATCGAGAACAGCGTCCGGAAGATCACGTCTGCGGCAGCGTGCGAGGTCTCCTCCTCGATCTCCACCGGCCCGCCGGTCCGCTGCCCCAGCCGGGCAACACAGGCCTCCGCCGCCGCCAGCATGGCCGGAAAAGTGTCCTTCAGCCGCCCACCCTCGAAGGCGGGGTCGATGATCCGGCGCTGCCGCTTCCAGATCTCGCCGTTGGTCACGAAGACAGACTGCCCGAGCAGCGGCCGCAGCCCCTCGCTCACCCGTTCGCTCTTGGGGAAGTCGTCGGGCCGCTCCTTCAGCACCAGCTTCACCAGCTCGGGCTGGTTGACAAGGAACGACCGGAAGAACGGCGTCCGGAACTCCGCCATCCACGCCCGGTAAAGCTTCGCCGGTTGCGCAGACAGAAGGTCCTCCCGGAACAGACGCACGTAACGCCGGAGCGACACCTTCTCCGGCCGTGCCGGGGGCTTGGGGGGCAACGCTCGGTTCACCACCTCCCTGCTTTCCTCTGGTCAATGTATCCTCGGGGGGTGAATTGAGCCGCAGGCTCAAGAGGGGGGCAGACAGCCCCCCTTCCCCCCGCGCCGCCAGGCGCAAACACAGCTCTGCACCTCACGCCGCCACGCTCGTGTATTTCGACACCGCCGACTCGATCCGCGATTTCGACGGCACCCGCCCAGCGTAGCGATCCGCCAGGGTCACCGGCCCGGCCGTGATCCGGAAGTAATCGTAATCCCCCACCCGGTCGAAGGCGCAGAGATACTGGAAATGCAGCCGGAAGAATCGCCAGCGGAGCTCCTTCCAGCGTTCCGGGCTCAGCGTCTGCGTGAAGGCCGCCGAGATCACCAACGGCCAGCGCTTGCCCTCGGGCGCCACCCCCGACACCGCCACCGGATCGCAGAGCGCGAAGGCGCAGCCGTCGCCCGGTGCGGTGACGTCCACCCAGGTCAGCTCCTCCCGCAGCGAAAGATAGCGCAGGTCTGCCCGCAGCCGGTCGGCCCGGGGCAGAAATGAGACCATCGGCACCACCTGCCCGAGGCTGAGGAAGGACAGGACCGGCCCGTCAGCGGGCAAGCGGCCCGCGCGGATCAGGTCGGCGAGGATCGAGACCGCCAGATGCGCACCCGAGGAATGGCCCACCACCAGCACCTCGTCGCAGTCGCCGGCCAGCGCCTCGGCGATGGCGTCGGCGAAGGCGGCGATCCGCGCCTCCAGCGCCGGCGGGTTGGCCCCGAGCGAGCGGGCCGAGAAGGAATAATCGTGCATCAGGTAATAGGCGAAGAACTTCCCGTCCCGCGCCTTGAACCAGCGCAGCACGACGACCGCCACCACCCCCGCCAGAACGATACCGGCCCAGGGTGCGGCCACGCCCGCCCCGACCCGCGCCAGCCCGAGATTAAAAAGACTCCCCAGCCCCCATCCGAGCGCCAGAGCCAACACCAGTTGCAGGAGCAGGAACCCCACCGGGTAGAGCGCGGCGATCACCGGCCCCTTGCGCAGCCGCATCAGCCGCCAGAGCGCGCCGGTGCCGATATAGGCCCATGCGGTGCGGACCAGCCCGAGGTAGGTCGCCGGGATCGAATGGCCCATGCTGTCGCGCACGATGTCGGACCAGACCAGCACCGCGACGTCCGTGTCGACCTCCGCCCCGTCCATCCGGCCGGTGATGTGCCAGCCGTAGCGGCCCTTGCCGCCTTTCGGTTTCAAGGCGATCTCGTAACCCGAGATCGCCGCCTGCGCGGCGCCCTCCTTCCGGTAGAGCTCGCGGTAGCGGCGCGGGTGGATCGGATCGTAACCGGGGATGTAGAACACCCGGCGGCGGGAAACCTGTCGTGTCATCGGGCCTGCTCCAGCCTCCTTGTTCACGCCAGCATACCCCGGTTTTCGGGCGAGTTTATGGCGTCAGCCGAGCGTGGCAAGCCCCGGAAAGGTCTCCAGCAGCCAATAGGAGAAGGCCGAGAAGCCCCCGGTCAGCATCAGCAGCCCGATGGTCCAGAGCAGCAGCCCCATGATCCGCTCGATCGCACCCATGTGCCGCTTCATCCAGCCCATGAGCCCGGTGAGCCGCGGCAGGAAGGCCGCCACCAGCAGGAAGGGCACCCCCAGCCCGAGCGCATAGACCGCGAGCAGTGCCATCCCGCGCGACACGCTCGCCTCCGACGCCGCGAGCGACAGGATCGCCCCGAGCTGGGGGCCGATGCAGGGGGTCCAGCCGAAGGCGAAAGCCAGCCCCAGCACGTAGGCGCCGAAGGCCGATCCGCCCCGGTCGCCCGCGTCAAGCCGCGCCTCGCGGTCGAGGAAGCCGATCCGCAGGATGCCGAGGAAATGCAGCCCGAAGAGCATCACCAGCAGCCCCGCCGCCGTGTTGAACCAGCCTTGGTACGCCAGAAACATCCGCCCGAAGGCCGAGGCCGCGAAGCCGAGCAGCAGGAAGACGGTGGAGAGCCCCAGCACGAAGAAGGCCGCTGGCATGAGCGCCCGCCCCCGCTGCCCCGCGCGCCCGAGGTCGTTCATCGACACGCCGGACATGTAGGCGAGATAGGGCGGCACGATCGGCAGCACGCAGGGGCTGAGGAACGAGATCACCCCGGCCATCAGCGCCACCACCATCGCCGGCAGAAGCGCCGCGTCTATGATGTCGATTCCGAACATGTCCCCGCCTTAGCGCAAGCCCGCCCGAGCGTCACGCGCCGCATTGTCACAAGCGCGTAGGGGACAGGGCATGCGTCCTCAACCAGACCCTCTGCCCCGGCACGGAGAGGGGGCGGCTGTGGAGGGGCCGTCGCCGGTGTTAGGCAAGCCGCGTCTCCGCCGCTGCGGGAGCCCCGGGGACAGGGTTCGGGTCACGCGTCCAGCTAAGGACGCCCCGCGCTGGACAAGCCCCGTCCCGCCCGCCTATAGGCGCGCCATGGACGACATTCTCGACGCCACGGGGCTGCTCTGCCCCCTGCCCGTGCTCAAGGCACGCAAGGCGCTGCTGGCGCTCGCGCCCGGCGCTGTATTACGGATCCGGACTTCGGATCCGGTGGCGGTGATCGACATTCCCCATTTCTGCGCGGAAGCCGGGCATCACCTGATCGCCGCCACAGACGAAGGCCGCACCCACCTGTTCGAGATCCGCCGGGGCTGAACGGAAAGCGCCGCGCCCCCGGGGGGACGCGGCGCGGATCGTCTCGACCGGATGGCGATCAGCTTCCCAGCGACCACCAGCCCCGGCGCTTCGGCTTGGGCGCCTGTTCGGGCTGCCCCGCCGTCTCGCCGACGGGTTCCGGCACCTTTTCCTCGCTCTCCGGCGCTTCGGCGACGGGTTCGGCCTCCGGTTCCGGAGTGGGCTCCGCCTCGGCTGCCGGTTCCGGCGCGGGCGCAGGATCCTGGGCCGGTTCCGGCGCGGTCGCGGTGTCTTCGGCCGGAACGGAGTCCGCCTGCGATTCCGGCGTGTCAGCAACCTCCGCCGGCGCGTCCGCCACGGGCGCTGCTACCGGCTCCGGCTGGGCTTCCGCCTCGGGCGCGATGCCAACTTCCGGCGCGGCATCCGGGCTTTCCGACAGGTCGGCCGCGTCGGATGCGCCATCCGTCGCAACTTCGGGTTCCGGCTTCTTCTTCCGCGTGCGCGTCCGGCGCTTGGGCTTCGGCGCAGGCTCGGCGTCGGCTTCAGGCGCGTCGGCCTCCGCTGTCACCGGCTCGGCCGACGTCTCCGCGGGGGAGTCCGCCGCGGGTGCGCGGTCGGCGTCGTCCTCGTCGCTGTCGCTCTCGTTGTCCGAGCCGTTCTCACCGGAGCCATTCTCTCCGTTCCCGTTCCTGGACTTCCGCCGCCGACGACGACGGCGCTTCTTCTTGGGCCGGTTCTCCTCGTCCTCGTCCGAGGCGGCGGGGGAGGAGGTCTCCTCGGAGACCTGATCCTCTTCCTCCTCCTCGACCTCCGCGTCCTCCATCAGAGAGGCGTCGGCCGAGATCACGGCTGGCACCACTTCGCGCACGACACGGGTGGCGGTCTTGAACTTCTCGATCGAGAAATCCGGGCTGACCAGCGTCGGATCGCCCTCGATCCGGACCGAGAGACCGTAGCGCGCCTCGATCCCGGCGATGTGCTCGCGCTTCTGGTTGATCAGGTAGTTGGCGATGCCGACGGGGCATTTTACCAGCACCTCGCGCGAGCGGCCGCGGGTGCCCTCCTCCTCGATCTGGCGCAGGATCGACAGCGCCATGCTGTCGTCCGAGCGGATCAGGCCGGTGCCGTGGCATGCGTGGCAGGGTTGGGTCGTCGCCTCGATCATGCCGGGGCGCAGACGCTGGCGCGACATCTCCAGCAGGCCGAAGCCCGAGATCCGGCCCACCTGGATGCGGGCGCGGTCGGTCTTCAGCTTGTCCTTCAGCTTCTTCTCGACGGCGGCGTTGTTCTTGCGCTCGTCCATGTCGATGAAGTCGATGACGATCAGCCCGGCGAGGTCACGCAGACGCAGCTGGCGGGCGACCTCCTCGGCCGCCTCCAGGTTGGTCTTGAGCGCCGTCTCCTCGATCGAGCCTTCCTTGGTGGCCCGGCCGGAGTTCACGTCAATCGCCACCAGCGCCTCGGTCACGCCGATCACGATGTAGCCGCCGGACTTGAGCTGCACGGTCGGGTTGAACATCCCGCCGAGATAGGTCTCGACCTGATAGCGCGCGAAAAGCGGCATCTGGTCGACGTAGTGTTTCACGTTCTTGGCGTGGGACGGCATGATCATCTTCATGAAGTCCTTGGCGTTGCGGTAGCCGCGTTCGCCTTCTACCAGAACCTCGTCGATCTCGCGCGAATAGAGGTCGCGGATCGAGCGTTTGATGAGGTCGCCTTCCTCGTAGATCTTCGCGGGCGCGATCGACTTGAGCGTCAGCTCGCGGATCTGTTCCCACATGCGCTGAAGGTATTCGTAGTCGCGCTTGATCTCGGTCTTGGTCCGCTTGGCGCCCGCCGTGCGCACGATCAGCCCCGCGCCCTTCGGCACGTCGATCTCGGTCGCGATCTCCTTGAGCTTCTTGCGGTCCGCCGCGTTGGTAATCTTGCGCGAGATCCCGCCGCCCCGGGCGGTGTTGGGCATCAGCACGCAATAACGGCCGGCCAGCGACAGGTAGGTGGTCAGCGCGGCGCCCTTGTTGCCGCGTTCCTCCTTGACGACCTGCACCAGCAGAATCTGGCGGACCTTGATGACTTCCTGGATCTTGTAGCGGCGCGGGCGCGGCTTGCGCACCGGGCGGAGATCCTCGTGATCGTCTTCGTCCGCGACGCTTTCGATCTCGTCGTCATGGGCCGCGGCGTCGCGCGCGCGGGGTTCCTCGCCCGCCTCATCGGCGCCGGTCTCGTCCGTGCCGCCCTCCTCGGGCTCCTCGACCGGGGTGTCCTTCACCGTTTCCATCGGCGAGGTGCCCTCTTCGATCTCGTCGTCGAGGTCGATTGTCTCCATCCCCACGATATCGCCGGGCTCGCGGGTCGCGACGGCATCGTCGCCTTCGGCCTTTGCCGTGGCAGAGCTGCGGCGGCGGGAGGATTTCTTCTTCTCCTCCTGCTCCTCGCGCGCCTTCTGCGCCTCGGCATAGGCGCGCTCTTCCTCCATCAGCGCCTCACGGTCGGCGACGGGGATCTGGTAATAGTCCGGGTGGATTTCCGAGAAGGCGAGGAAGCCGTGCCGGTTCCCGCCGTAATCGACGAAGGCGGCCTGCAGCGAAGGTTCCACCCGCGTGACTTTCGCGAGGTAGATGTTGCCGGCTAGCTGGCGCTTGTTCTCCGATTCGAAGTCGAATTCCTCGACCTTGTTTCCGTCGACCACCACGACGCGGGTTTCCTCCGCGTGGGTGGCATCGATAAGCATTTTCTTTGCCATTGGGTCCAATTGCACGCCCGCAAGCGGCCCCGTCCCGGCGGTTGCGCCGGCGGGGCGAGGCATCTCGCGTCGTGTCTGTCAGGGGCGATGGCAGCGGCAGGGCGACCCGGGGCTGTCACGCCCCGTGCTTCGCCTGTGACTCTCTCTGCACGCCTCATCGCGTTTCTTCTCCGGCGGCGGCCTCGTTCATCGGGCGCGCCACCCGTTCAGTGCCCGCCTTGCCGCCTTGCGGCGGGTCCGGGCATTCATTGCGGTCCGTCGGGACCTGATCGGTCTGTCCCGCCCGCTCCGGCCGTTTTCCGGCCCCCGCGGTGCGGTTCAGCGAAACTCTGCGTCACGCAGGTGACGTTGTGACAGAATAGATGAAAGCGACACTTAAACACAATGCGTAATCTGCACGGAGCGGGTTTGCGGGCGACGGTATGCCGCGAAGTGCCGCTCTGCGCGGCGGAGACGATGGACGGCCCCGCCTTTAAGGTCCCTTAGGCCGGGCTTCAGCCCCGACCAACCTCGCCACCCGGCACAAGCTGGGCAAGCGCCGGCCCGTGGGATGGCGCGGTCGGACCTCCGAACACCTTGATTTATCTCTGCCGTGGCAGCGCCAATATCGACAAGAAGCACTGGCTTCACCAAAGCGCCAGCCCGCGGGGACGGGCCGGCGCTTGTCCGGCGGCCTTCGGCCTTGTTCCGGACTTGGTGCATGGCCCGACCAGAAGAGAAAGGCCGGGCTCAAGCCCGGCCCTACCTCACAGATAATCCTGACGCTGCAGCCCGTACTTCGCCATCTTCTCGTTCAGCGTCCGGCGCGGCAGGCAGAGCTCGTCCATCACGTTGGAAATCGACCCCTTGTGCCGCCGCATCGTGTTGTCGATCAGCATCCGTTCGAACGCCTCCACGTATTCCTTCAGCGGCTTGCCCTCGGTGGTCACCACCGGCTGCATCTCCTCGTGATCGCTCATCAGGAGCGACGCGATGGTCCCCGAGCCGCGCCGCGACTGCAGCACGGCGCGTTCGGCCACGTTAATGAGCTGCCGCACGTTCCCCGGCCAGGGCGCCTGGAGGAGCTGCGCGGCCTCCTGCGCGGTCACCTTGGGCGCGTCGCAACCGTATTCGTCGGCGAATTGCTCGGAGAGCTGGGTGAACATCGCCAGAATGTCCTCCCCCCGCTGGCGCAGCGGCGGAACGGTGATCCTGAGCGCCGCGAGGCGATAAAAGAGGTCCGGGCGCAGCGCGTCCTCGCAGGTCTTGTTCGCCTCCTGCATGTTGCAGATCGCCACGATCCGCGTCTCCGCCGGAGTGCCCTGTTCGTTGATGACCGACAGCAGCCGCGACTGCAGCGTCTCGGACAGCTTCTCGATGTCCTCCAGCACCAGCGTGCCGTTGCGCGCCTCTTCCACGGCAGGCAGCTGGCTGTCCTCGGGCTGCATCGGGCCGAAGAGCCGCTTTTCCAGCCGCTGCTCGTCCATCGCCCCGCAGGAGACCAGCACGAACTTCTTGCCCGCCCGCGCGCCGACGGCGTGCAGCGCATGGGCCACCAGCGTCTTGCCGGTCCCGGTCTCGCCGTCGATGAGCACGTGACCGTCCGCCTGCCCCAGATCGAGGATATCCTCGCGCAGCCGCTCCATCACCGGGGACGAGCCGATCAGCTTGTTCATCAGCTGCGAGCCGTCCGAGAGCTCCCGGCGCAGCTGCCGGTTGTCCATCGTCAGGCGGCGCGCATTCGCGGCCTTCTTGGCGAGCTCCGTCATCCGGTCCGGGTTGAACGGCTTCTCGAGGAAGTCGAAGGCGCCGATGCGCATCGCCTCGACCGCCATCGGCACGTCGCCGTGGCCGGTGATCATGATGACCGGCAGGGCGCTGTCGGTGCCCATGATCTTCTTGAGGAACTGCATCCCGTCCATGCCGGGCATCTTGATGTCCGAGATGACGATGCCGGGGTAATCCGGCCCCAGCACCTTCAGTGCGTCCTCGGCGCTGGCGAAAGCCTCGGTGTCGTAACCCGACAGGGCAAGCCACTGGCTGATCGACTGGCGCATGTCCTGCTCGTCGTCGACGATGGCGATTTTCATGCTCTTCTGCATGTCATGTCTCCGCTCTCATTATTCCGCGGCCTCGATGTCTTCCGACAAGATAGGCAGCTGCATCTCGAAAACAGCCCCGCCGACCGAAGCGTTCCGGGCCGTCAGCCGACCACCTAGGTCGTTCACGATGCCGGAGGAGATGGCAAGGCCCAGCCCGACCCCGTCGCCGGGCTGCTTGGTGGTGTAGAACGGCTCGAAAAGTGAGGTCAGATCGTCGATGCCGTGGCCGTTGTCGCGCACCGTCAGCGTGGCGGTCTCCCCCGCCGACAGCAGCACGTCGATCTGCGGCATCTCGACCGACTGGGTCGCGTCGATGGCGTTGCGCATCAGGTTGATGATGACCTGCTCGATCCGCACCCGGTCGCCCATCACCATCACCGCCCGTTCGGGCACCGCGACGTTGATCCGGACCTGCCGCCGCTTGAGCTGCGGCTCCATCATCGACAGGGCGGAATGCACCGCGTCGCCCATGTTCACAGGGGCCAGATCGGTGCCGCCCTTGCGCGCGTAGCTCTTCAGCTGGCGGGTGATCGCGCCCATCCGTTCGATCAGGTCGTCGATCCTCTGAAAGCTCGACAGCGCCTCGTCCGGCCGGTTCCGCCGCAGCAGGAGGCCGGCGCCGGCGAGATAAGTCTTCATCGCGGCCAGCGGCTGGTTCAGCTCGTGGCTGACCGCCGCCGACATCTCGCCGAGCGCGGCCAGTTTCGAGGATTGCGCGAGGGTCTGCTCGGCCACGGCGAGGTTCTCCTGCACCCGCTCGCGTTCGGCGATTTCCCGCTGCAGCCGCTCGTTCAGCGCGCGGAGTTCCGCCGATTCCTTCTGGAAGAAGGCCGAGCGCAGCGCGTTCTTGCGGCTCAGCGCATAAAAGGCCAGCGCCAGCAGGATGGCGAAGGCCATGATTTCCGATGCTATCACCCCGTTCACCCGCTCCCGCACGGAGGCGTAGGTGGTGAAGCTGGTGATCTGCCAGCCGCGGAACGGAATCCGCTGGGACATCCGCATCACCGCCTCCCCGCCCAGGTAGGCGTCGGCGGGGAGCGTCGTCCAGTCCGCCGTCGCCTGGATCGCACGCTGGATGGCCGAGGCCGGAGGCTCCGCCGCCAGCGCCTCGGATTCCGGCTTGCCGCGCCACCGCGGCTCGGTGGCGAGGATGATGTTTCCGGTGGAATCCGTTACGTGGACCGCGTCCGAGATCCCCGCCCAGGCGCGTTCGAATTTCTGCAGATCGACCTCGACGATCACGACGCCGACGGGGTTGCCCTGGCTTTCGACCTTGCGGGAATAGGTGAAACGATACCCCCCCGCCTCACGCGGGAGAACCGAGAAGACGGTGCCGTTCGACCGCAGGGCGTCCACGAAGTAAGACGCCTGATTGTGCTGTTCGCCCAGGCGGTTGCGGTCGGTGGCGGCCACCGTGCGCCCGTCGCGGTCCAGCAGCATCAGCGAGGCCGCCCCGATCTCGTCCACGAACGAGATCAGGCGCTGCGTCGACTGGGTGTAATCCTGCGAATTCAGCGCCCCGATCAGCGCCGGGTCACGGCTGAGGAGCTGCGGCACGATGGAATTGCGCTGCAGCTCGCTCACCAGGTTGCCGCCATAGAGCGCCAGCCGCAGTTCGGCCCGGTTCCGCGTGTTCTGGGTGAAGCGGTCGGTGAGCATCCGGTTGGTGACAAGCACCACGCCGCAGGCGATCGCGGCAAAGATCATCAGGCTCACACGCGCCCGCCACGAGAGCGCCCTGCTGCCTGTCCGTCCGCCGTCTTCGGTCGCTGCCATCCGTTACCCGCTTTCTTGCGATGCGCGAATTTACGCCGCGACGGGCGCTCGCTCAAGGCCGCGCGGGGTCATAAGGCGGTGACCGGCGCGCTGCCCCGGCGGCATCGGCAAAGGTTTGCGGATGGCGGGGTCGCTCAGGCCGCGACGAGCGCGTTCATCAGGCCGGTGAACATCGCCCGCCCGTCGGTGCCGCCGTGGCCTTCGTCGGCCGCGCGCTCCGGGTGGGGCATCATGCCCAGCACCCGGCGATTTTCGCTCAGCACGCCCGCGATGTCGCCGGCCGAGCCGTTCGGGTTGTCGCTGTAGGTGAAGGCGATGCGGTCCTCGCCCTCCAGCCGCGCCAGAAGCTCCGCGTCGGCCTGGTAATTGCCGTCGTGGTGCGCGATCGGGATCGACAGTTCCGTGCCCGCGTTCCAGCCGTGGGTGAAGACGCTGTCCGAGGTGCGCACGGTCAGCGGCACGGTGCGGCAGATGTATTTCAGGTTGGCGTTGCGCAGCAGCGCGCCGGGCAGCAGCCGGGTTTCCGTCAGGATCTGGAACCCGTTGCAGACGCCGAGCGCGTAGCCCCCGCGCTCGACATGGGTTTTGAGCTCCGCGCAGATCGGCGAATTCGCCGCGATCGCCCCGCAGCGCAGGTAGTCGCCGTAGGAGAAGCCGCCCGGGACGCCGACGATGTCGACGTCCGACGGCAGCGCAGTGTCCTTGTGCCAGACCATGGAGACCTCCGCCCCCGCGTTCTCGAAGGCGACCTTCAAGTCGCGGTCGCAATTCGATCCGGGGAAGACGAGGACGGCGGCTTTCATGGGGCGGCTCCTGTGGCTCAGCGCGTGAAGTCCGTTATGACCGCCACGCCGGGGGGCGTCGGGCCGTTGAAGGCCGCGAGCTCCTTCCCCGTGTCGGAGAGCGGAATCTCGCGGGCGATGAGTGGGCTCATATCCACCTTTCCGGCGGTGATCAATCCGAGCAGCGAGGGATAGCGCCACGCGGGCATCCCGCGGGTGCCGTAAAGCGCGAGGTTGCCCTGATAGACGGCGGACATGTTCACGTTCATCTTCGCCGTGTGGCCCACGGGCATGCCCACCTGAACGTGCCGCCCCAGCGGCCGCAGGCATTCGAGCGAGGCGTTCACCGTCTGCTCGATCCCGAGCGCCTCGACGCTGACATCGGCGCCGCCGCCGGTGATCTCCCTGATTTGCGCCGCGACATCGCCGTCCTTCGCATTCACCGCCGCGTCGATCCCGAGGCCCTTGGCGTGGTCCAGCTTCTCCTGCACCACGTCGACCACCACGACATGCGCGCCGAGCGCCCGCCCGAGCAACGCGGCCGACAGGCCGATGCCCCCGGTCCCGTGCACCGCCAGCCACTCACCGCCCTTGAGCGCCGCGCGGCCAGTCAGTGCATGCCAGGAGGTCGTCACCCGGCAGCCGAGCCCGGCGGCGAGCGTGGGCGACATCCCCTCGGGCAGCCGCGCGAGGTTGTGATCGCGCGGCACCGCCACGTATTCCGCGAAGGCCCCGGGTTCGAGGAATCCCGGCAGCCGCTGGTCGAGACAGGTGTTCTGGGCGCCCATCTGGCATTGCGGGCAGGTGCCGCAGGCGAGGATGAAGGGGGCGACCAGCACGTCGCCGACCTTCCAGTTGGAGGCGGGGCCGGCCTCGACCACCTCGCCGCAATATTCGTGGCCGCCGATGTTGCCGGGCTTCACCCGGGGGTGTTCCCCGGTCCAGCCGTGCCAGTCGCTGCGGCAGACGCCGCAGGCCAGCACCTTCAGGATCACCCCGTCCTCGGGGCAGTCGGGAAAGCCCACCTCCTCGATCGACAGGTCTTCGTTATAGGCGCGCAGAACGGCGGCTTTCATGGTGCGGGTCCTCCCTTCCCTGTTTGCGACAACAGACCGCGCGGTGCGGGATATGGCAAGGGGGTGGCTGGCGGCGAGC
>Ga0310345_10004644_pt1 | contig 12423 bp, 24 predicted proteins | sample HC15DNA20500_MG_FD_204667 | JGI IMG/M metagenome (GOLD analysis project Ga0310345, IMG submission 204667) | Marine microbial communities from station ALOHA, North Pacific Subtropical Gyre - HC15-DNA-20-500_MG | ecosystem: Environmental > Aquatic > Marine > Oceanic | place: Pacific Ocean: North...
AGCCGATTAGTGACGAGAAGAGCGGCCACCCCGTATTTGAAGGAAAGTTCGTTGATGCACAGTCCATGTCTCAAGATCATATGTCGCGATCTCTGTATGAAATGTATGAGGCTGGGCTAATCTCTCTGCGTTCACTCAACAGAATGGCATTGAGTACCTCGTTTTATGTGCCGTTCTATGTTGCCAAGCATTTCTCTGGTGAGGATACATTCGGGCAGCTTATTACTGGCATCAAGGAGGAGACTAAGATTGCTCCGGTGTCTGAGGCACTCAAGTTCAAGTTGTATATGACCAAGCACCGTGTCAATCGTAATCTCTTTATGGGCAAGATTGATGAGTTCCGTAGAGAGTTTGACCCAGACGGAAAGTATATTCGGTTGGTTGAGGCCAAGGAGAAAAGAGAGGTTCCGCCCAATTGGAGAGAGGTTAAGTTTCACAATAGGGGGGTAATGTCCTATATGCAGATGGAGGCTGATGTTGCTGATCTTATCGGTCACTTTAATCCTATTAGCTCAACGCAATCCTATGCCGTTATGAAGACTGCTGGAGATATATTCAAGCTTGGGGCTACTGGCATCAATATGTTCTTTCAGGCGGGCAACTTCCTCTTGTTCGATCCCATTCGGTTGCTGACAACTTCCAAGGCAGGGCTGAGGGCAAAGGAGAAGGGATTGAATCCGATCATACTGGCCCATCAGTACATTAAGGCGTTGGGTGCAGCATCGTGGCGCAACATAGCCCCGCACTCCATCAAGAATCTTATCAGGCAACGCGCACCGAATGTGACCGAAGGACTTGACCAGCTTTATCAGGAGTTTGTTGACAGTGGTGCGGCGGGGTCAACCATTGCTGAATACTTTGACAAGTCACGGGCCATCCCAGACCCAGTAGGTAGCCACAAGGGAATCCACCGCAATCCGAGTAAGATTGAGGACGCACTTGTTGGGGCTAACGCAGCCCTTTCGGTGGTCGGTAAGACATTGGAGCAAACTGCCAAGATGGTTGGTATGCAGAGGATGAGTATATTCGAGGGGCTTGATGAGTTGCAAGAGAGGATTGATTCCGCTCCCAGTGTAGAGAAGAGGATGAGGCTGGAGAGAGAGATGCGTGATCGCAGGGATGCTATTGCTATTGAGATAAGGAACTACGCTGGTTCGCCTGACTTTATGCGGAAGGGTACTGTGACCGAGCACGAGGCACTCAATGTTGTCTTCATGTTCTTCAATGCCCGCATTCAGGGTGTGGAGAGGGATATGTCCAGAATGGCAAAGGTATTTTCTGGCAGCAAGGGGGATAGGGCAACGGGCATGGCCACCATTTTGAAGTTATCTGCCTTCGCCGCCGCTCCTACGATGATGGTATGGGCAATGAACAGACGCCAAAAAGATGACTACGATGAGGTAAGCGATGAAGAGAAGAAGCGTTACCTTATGATTCCGATGGACTCTAAATTCGAGCATCCGTACATCGAGGGCAAGATGATTAGGGATTATATTCGCATCCCCCGCCGTGAGTCATTCGGGCTGTTCTCTTACACTCTTGAGAAGGGATTGGATTGGCTGTACGAGGAAGACCCTGATGCAGTTGCCGAGATGGTTGGCTTTTGGGTCGAGTCAATGTCTCCGGTGAACTTGGATGGACTGACAGAGGGCAAGCCCGTGAAGGCGGTTGAGAGTGTGGCCTCCAGTATGAACCCGCTTATTAAGGGTACGTTTGAACAGATTGGCAACCGTAACTTCTTTAGGCATAAGCCATTGATTCCGCGCAGCCTAGAGAGGGCCGATCCATCTGAGCAGTATTCCAACTCCACTCCTGACATTTACAGGTGGTTGGGTGAGTCCACTGGCCTGTCTCCGCTGAGGGTGAAGCATTTAGCTGACTCACTTACTGCTGGAATGATTACCCAGTTCACCCCACCGAAAGATATAGGCAGGGAGGGATTCGCGTCTACTCCGTTATTGCATCGTCTGGCTAGAAGCTCGTATCTCGCGGAGTCTGATATTGCTGAGATAATGGACGATGCTGATAGGGTGGATGCTACCGGAAGGGTGCAGAGAAGAAGAATAGTGGATGAATGGTTCCGAAGAACTAAAGGAATGTCGCTTCAGGAACGGGTGAGGAATATCCCACCGCCAAAGAATCACAATGAGAAGTTAAGGAATGATTTGATTATTAGAAGGTTGAGGCAACAGGCGTTGGGCCTTGATCCAGATGAGATTAGGATGGCCAACTCTCCTGTTAGTGTGAGGGCCAGTGTCGTGCTCAATCAGGTTGAGGGCATGACGCCAGCAGAAGTAAAGGTCTACCTGACAGACTTAGGCCAGAAGCGAATTCTCACCCGCGCCACAATCATCGAGGTGAATCGAAGGTTGATGGAACGTAGTGGTGAGACTCTGCTTGACTATATGCCTGAGCCTGTCAGGTAGGTTGTTTTACACTTCCGGTTCGAGATTTTTGATCTTAGTGCCAATCTCTCGTATCTTAACCGCTAGTGCTTTTCTCTCACTTGATTTCTCTTTACCACCCCATTCACGGAGTTGGTTCAGTTCATCTTCGAGAGACTTCTTGTGGGTTTGTAAGGCCCAGAGCTTTCCGGCGTATGACGTTTGCTTTCCACCGCTCTCGCCAGCACCTTGATTCTTAGGAGGGAATACCCCCTGCCAACCCTTGGTGATGGTCTGATTGATGGCGGCAATGCCTACGTCGGCTCCACCCCAGCCTACCATATCTCCCCACAGTTTACTGACGGACATGGGCTTGAGCTTTTTCCAGCCGTTCTGTCTGCGGTACTTCTCGTACTCTTCCCACGCAACCTTGAACTCAACCGTATCAAGCGGGTCGGGCATCTCAGGAGTGTCGAACTCTTCCGTCCGTTTCTCCCAATACTCCACTCGCTTTCTGGCGGAATCCTCTAATCGCGTGTTGACAGACTGCCATTTATCCCAGCCCTTGATTGCTCCGTTCTTATCAACCCATTTCACATCATTAACAATGCGGCTTAGAATTGCATCGAACCTCTCTACGTCACCCAACCCTTTATCGGTTAGCATCCCTAGAGATTCAGCAACACCTTCCTTTTCTATGGGAGAAATTTCCCTCATATCAGGTCTGGTGCGCTTCCAGCAATCGGATTTAATCCACTCCCATACAGCGCAACTAGCACAGTCACGCCTCTGGAGGTAGATCATTTCCTTATCATCCATCATGTACACTGAGTTCCTGTACCATACGTTCGGGGTTGTTCTCATACTCTTCATACCTCCTTTTAGTTCTATCGTATAGGTCGCGGAACCGTTTGTAGGATGGGTCACACTTTCCGTGCAGCCTCTCCTTTGTTCTAGCCACTCCGTTCATAATGGAACCGTGGTCTTTCCCTAAACACTTGCCGAGTTGGGTGTAACTGAATACTCCTGACTCCATGCAAATGGTGTATATAACGAAGCGTGGTTCAACGAACGCCTCTAGCCGCACACGCCCAACGATTGATGCTGGTGATATACCAGACTCGATGGACGCGGCAGTTACAGCCATGTCGAGAACTTGCTTCTCTTTCTTTGCGATATATGACGTATCGTCCTTGCCCCATTTGAAGGTGGCATAACATTCCTCGCTCATAGGAATTAGAAGGCTACGTTATCTTCGGCAGTTTCAGATGTGGCGGCAGGGATGTCCTTCTTCCACTTCTCCTGTATCTGGAAGCTTAGATAGGTATCACCTACCTTGAGCCGCTTAGTCTCCTTGTCGGCTATTTTCTTCCATGCTGCGATTTCGTACTCAGCCTCAACTCCCGCAATAACGAGGGTTGCTGGGCCAGTGAAGTCAGGCTTCTTATCGCCCTCCTCCTTGTACGTATTCTTCATTAACACACCGCTGCCTACTTTTGTTTGTGGCATATTTACTACTTCTCCTTTCTCCAGTATTCAACCGGACGCCCTGTTTTTGTTACAGAAGAGACAAGACCGGACAACTTCTTATCTGCTTCTCTTGTATCACTGCACCCTGTATGTGCTGCGAATTGCTTCAGTAGCTTTGGGTAGGATATGGTACACGCCTTGATGAACTGCTCTGACGGCAACCCTGAATGGATTAACGCACCAGTTACATCAGTGATGACCTTCTTCCCGCTTCTGCTTACTTTCATGTAGCCTCCAATCTCTGAGAACTCCGAGCAATGAGACTTAACTTCCTTTGCCCAGACCTCAACCATGTCGGCTACCTCTCTGAATTTCCCCATTGTTTCGGGGTCTGTTATTGTCGATATATCAACGCCAGCTATTAGTTCTGATTTGCTAACTGCCAGTGCTGTTTCGTTTAATGCGGTACAACTACCCTTGTGAGCGCACCACGCACAGTATTCGCACGGTGATGGCTGTCTCGTGGGATTGTTAACAGCGTCCATAATCCTATGGGTTACTGCCTTCGCCTCCTCGTGGGTAAGGGTGAACTTGTCCACCTTGTTAAGAGCAGAGTAGATTAGATGCACCTCAATCTTGTCAATCCCATCGCGTTGGCATATAGCCGCAACGTAGACTGCCATTTGAGGGAGGTAGTATCTCTTCTCTCTGCCTGTCTTTAGGTCGAATAGGTGTCCTCTTGAATAGGCGTCGAAGGTTCCGAATGTAGCCTCCTTGCCATCCCTGTGGAACGACACCTCGATCTCTGATTCTATTGGCTTGCCTTGAGCTATGGTTCTAATGTATTCCGCTGCAAAGACAACCTCCTTATCATACTTCATGTGCTGTTAGTATTTCATGTAGTTGGTCGTGTAGTAAGTTCCCCCGCTGCAAAGCCTCACCGCTGCTATCGCTATGAGATTTGAAACAAGGGCATTTATCCATTGCGGGGAAGGAGGATGGAGATAGACTATCGTGGTGTCTCGTCTCCGCCTTCTCTGTTTTCTTTTCCCCGAATAGGCTTTCGCTCGTTGTAGTTCCTGCCATATCTTTTCTTATACCATTTCCGAAATGCACGATCAAATTCAATGCACTCCTTTGTGGTAGGAGGCCGACTATCCCCAGCATCGCCACGGTTAGCCGACCCCCCAGCCATTGTTATTGGTTTCTCCCTTCGGCAGCTTCGGCATCATCGTCGGCAGCGGGTAGCATCAAGACTCCTTGAATCGCCTGTCTCCGTGCGTATGTGTGCTCACTAGCCAACGCTTGCTGGGATTGTTGCTTGGGCATCATCGGCCACCATCCACGAGTCCAACTATCGGTAGCACCGTGCATCAGTCTAGTGATGAGGTACATCCTGCCGTTGATCGGCTTCGTGGTTTGGGTGATGGATAGACCGTGCTTACCAAGCAGCTTATTAGCAGCCTCCACCGTCTCCGGTAGCCCTGCGAACTTACTCTTGAAGTGGGGGTTAGTCTGACTAGCCTTGGCGAACTCCATTTCTCCTTGGAACTTGCTTAGTGCTGTCGCTACTCCCTTGATGCTGTTGCTTGTCTCCTTCCACTTATCGTGCTTGTTCTCCAACTCTTCAGTCAGTTCATCCACCATAGACTCTAGTTCTCTGATGGCTCCTCGGTCTTTCACCGCCTCTTCTAGTTTCTTCATCCCTGCTATTTCTTCGCTCATTATGCGCCCCTCCTTTCTTGGGGCTATACTACTATTGTTTCTGTTATCTCTATGTCAACTTCCTGACGTAGAATCCTAAAGAAGTCTTCGGAACTGATGGTTACTAACCAATCCTCCCTTGACCTCTTATGAGCAACGGCTGGAATCTTGTCAGAGTCTCCATTGTCCCTGACCGCCTGTTCCATTGCCTTGCTTATGTTTAATTTCTCAACGAACTTTACCTCGAAGTGTACGGGTATCGTGCAGATTACATCGGGTGAGTCCTTGCCCCCGCTATTCTGACACCCCCTGATTGCGTAGAAGCCATTGCGGAGTATCTCGTCCCTCCACATTCTCTCTCCCCGTGCGCCCTTATCTCTAGAGTTCATCGTCTACCTCCGCTGCGAATACCAATTCCTCCAACACTTGTGTCATGGTTTTCGCCGTGGCTTTCGATAAGTCTTTCAATCTGGCTATCGTCGAGTCCGAGAATCTGAACGTCCTCATCTTCTTGCTGGTCGTTCCCTTCTGTGATTTCTTCAATGCTGTCATCGAGCGGATGGTATATACTGTTGTCCATACAGTCAATCTCCTTTTAGTGTTACGCCTATGAATGGGTGGGACATTACCTTCTTTAGCATTAAGGCTCTGACCTCCCCTTCGATTTCGTCAAGAAAGCTTTCGCTAACTCGCGTGAATTTACCTCGCTTGTACCTTGTCGAGCATTCCAACAGGAACCTCTTGCTGCACGCTCTGTTCAGTAACTTATCTGATGTGTATAGTTTATCTGCCATATTATTACTTGTTTAGGGTGGGTGGGGCAGAGGCCCGATAAGACTTCAAGCGTACCCCCAAGCCGATTTCACATGATGGGTGTTGGGATGATAGGGTAAATGACGGGGAAATAATCAACCCCTTGTACCCTAGACCACCCATCAATCGTCAGCCCCGTTTAGTTTTGATCGGGCTGGTTCTTGAATTTCTGAATTTCCTTCATCCATTGTTCCTCGCGCATGATGAATGCCTTTTCAGCAGAACATAGATAGAACCACTGGTCAATACATTCCTCCTTTGCCCGCCTAATTAACTCGTGGCATCCTACCGAATCGAGATTGCCTCCATTCTCCTTCTGCCCTAAGTTGTACTTCTGTGGTGCGTTTAGTATGAAGTCGCACATTGCTTCGTTTCTTATTTCGTCTGGTGTTCTTTCAGTCACTTTATCTCCTTGGTTAGTAGTTTATCTATTCTCTCCTCCTTTATCTCTGCCTCCACCTTGTCTCCAGCCTCATACGAATAGATACATTTCAGTACGTGTTTGCCATCGACAACGGTGTATAGCTTAGATGACTCACCAATGTGGTCGAACCTCTGTGCTTTAATCAGGTCACGGAACGCTTCCTTGTGCTCACTATTGGGGTACTGCCTTATTCTCTTTCCTTTAATGTATAGTGCGAACATTTATTTTCTACCTCTCTTTCTTTTCTTGGTTTCGTATTCTTCTATGTGTTTCTCTAACCTCTCCATAAGCTCAACCGCCTCGTCTCTGTCAAAGAACGGCCCCCAGTCCTCTATGCGTGGAGGGAACACACCCTTTAGCAGCCTAGAACCAACCGGATTACCTCCGTATGTCTCTACGCGATACCTAGCCAATTCATCTATCTCATTCCCCGCAAGTGTGCATTTCAGCCTACTTATCTTCAGGGGAAGTATCCATGATGTTTGCATAATAAGTTTTCCTTGGTTATAGTTTCATTAGTCGTACTAATTCTCTCACGGCTCCTCGCTCATCTAGTCGTAAGGCTAAGGAGGGGGCAGGGTTAACGGACTCTTCATCCCCCTGCTCCCTCCTATTCTTTACCTAGTTAACCTCAATCGGATTGTGTTCGAGGATTTGCAAGGGGTTGACTTCCCTCGGTGCTGCCGCTGCGTTGCGTGTGCGCTTGGGTGGTGCGCTAATGAACTTCAGGGATGCGTTGGCACTCTTCTCCCTGCCCACATACCCAAGTATCTCAGTGAACGCCTTCTGGCTACGTTGAGCAGCGTACAGTCGGCTGGATTGCCCGTGTGTGAGGTGGTCTGTCATGCAGTTGAAGAGGTCGCCAATCCTGACGGTCTGCGTGCTCTCCTCCAGTGCTGGCATCTTCCACATTTCTGACTGACCATTGTGGCTGACCTGTACGTTGTGCTGATCTCTGAACTGATTCGGGTTGTACCAGAGCCTAGATGAGTCAGGTTTCCGTTCGACAGGGATAGCGTTCCAGTTTTCTGGGTGCTCCCATAGTTTCTGGATAGCCTTTCTGTCATCCTTGTCCTTGGCAAACAGGTTTCTGATTACGTTATGACCCTCGGCCCAGCTAATGCGGGTTTGTAACTCCTCATTAAACAACTGGCTGTAGAGGCCAACACCTTTCTCGAACTCAACCATAGACTGACGAACTAACTGTATCAGCCTCTTGTGGTCTACGTTCTTGGAGTGCTTGAAGGTTGTCGCCATCACGGTGTCGCTCAGGATCATTCCGTTCATGCAAGCAACTCTATCTGCACCTGTCCTTGATGGTACTCCAGCAGTTCCGTCCATTGATGGGGAGCATTCGTAGGTGTAGTTCAATACATCACCAGTTTGTATGCACTCCTTCTGAATGGTAGGAACAGTCCATCTCATAACAACTCTGCCTCCCATCACACCCGTGCGCTTGTATGGCAAGGCATATGATGTGAACTCAGGGGCTAGGGTTGAACCGCTCTCTGCTGCTATCTTCTCCATCTCGAAGTTGATGCAGTCGTAGATGTCTCTGTATGGGATATGCCCGTAACTCTCCGAGTGCATCCCGACACAGCCACCGTCATCCTGCCTATACAATCCAATCCACCCGTTAATGGGTTCGTTGGTGCGTGGGTTGATAACAGTGTCCTTCTCTACCTTAATATCGTAGGCGTCATGCCCACTTACTTCTTGTTCTTTCATTGGTTTCTTTCTGCGTTACTAAGTTACAGGCCTAGCAACTGCATTCCGCTCACCACCGTAACCCTGCAATACGGCTACAGCGATGAGCAGAGGCAGCAGCCTAAAAGCTACTTTTTAGAAACGATTAAGGGCTTGTCTCTTTCGGCCCAATGAAGGGGGTCAAGGCTTTTATCGCAGTGAGGACATTTACCCTGCTTCAATGCTGCCCTTGCCTCACGGTAGGGTTTCTTCCTGTCGCTGTTAGCCTTATGGTGCTGTTTAATGGCACTGACCAAACGATGCTTCAGTTCTCTGGACGACTTCTCCCATCGTATGTCATCAGGCCATGCGTGACCGTACCGCTCCGTCATTGCCTTCTCGGCATCGGTTCTGCTCAACCCTAATGGCAGATAGGAGATGTTCCCACCCCACCAGTGTATCACCATATCATAGAGGGCTACACTTTCGTCGTCGTACTCAGGCACATCCTTAATTAGTTTGGCCTGTACGTATTCTATGCTTATTTCTTTCTTCATTTGATCCCCCTATACCATTTGTGACCGCCAAAGCTGGCAATCGGTTTATGTCCCTTGGCCCAGTACGGATTAACCGAGTGAGCGTGGTAGTGTGTCGCCCTGTTGTACGGATTAGTACCCGTGTGTGAGCTTGTTGGAACCCACTTGAGTATGCTGTCGTGTACCATCCAGTAATGGGCGTGGTCTTTCATCTTGTACCACAGTTCCGTTGGCGTGGTGTTGTTCAAGCAACTGAATTGCTTCCTCCTCAATGCCTCCTCTATACAGGTCGTGCCTCTCTGGCTGGCCCTTGCGTGGATGACTTCCCAAACAGCCTCCATTCCTTTTACTCCGTGGCCACCGCTTTCGGCAACAATCACGGCTGCGATTACCTCCCTGTCCGCACCTTTAGGCGCACGAGCTTGGGAGAATCCATTGATGCTAGTTAACATCACTAACAGTATTGCTTTCTTCATCTTGTTCCTTTCGTTGGTTTCTTATTCTGGATTCATTGGCTAATTGCTCCAGCCACATTGCTCTCTCGCGCTCTTCCTTAACTGGTTCGCGCTCTTCGTACTCATGGCTTATCTCTCGCTTCATCTTCTTCCTTTCTCTTGGTTATTGTCGCTTCTATTTCCATTGGCAAGAGGTATTGCTCTGTATCTGTCACCTCTCCTGTCTCTCCACACTCTATCTTCTCTGTCTCCGGCTCTTCTTTGTCGCTCACTTTGCCTCCTTTCTGATTGGCAATTTCCTTTGTCGCTCACGTAAAATATCCCCCGCCCGATTAGATTACCCGCTCTATATAATAAGGAGGTCGCGGGTTCGGACGGGGGTGTAAGATTCTTTGCATCCTGTCTGAACTATTAACCGTCTAACCCTGTATGAACGAAATCGGACTGGTAATGGCTCTCTTGGATTCCTTATGTCAGGTTGTGACCGCCGTGGCAGTGGTCGTAATCGCTTTCAAGGTTGGTAAATGATGGGACTGGGCGATGAAGGTGAAAAGGCATTGGCTACCCTAGCGTTTGTTGCGGGGCTGGTTCTTGCTCTTAACATCCTCCACGCCTTGGTTTCCCTCTGACACTAGTTATATAATCTATTCTATTCTACTCTATTCTATTCTATTCTATTCTCTTGTGAGTATTGTGGAGATGTTCGGAGAAAGTCGGAGACTCAACTTCTAATAAATTAGTGTAGTAGTTGAAGTCCAGTTCTTTCTGTAGTCTCAACAGTTCTCTGTCCTTGTTCATTAACCGTAGTTCGTTTAGCATCCGAGGTCTGCCGCGCTTTAATCTGTGCTGCTTGCACTTGAAGGTTTTCCATAGATTATTAGGCTTCACTCGACAAACCCCTTCATCCTCCAAGCCAGTAATCTACATACATCGCACACACGAATGCCGTTCTTGACGCCATCACGGGCGATTGGCTTCCACCTACCACCTAGTGTTAACTCAAAGCAAATTGGAGCCTTGAATGCTTCAGCACCTTTAGGCGGCGGGATGTGCGCGTGGACTTTGCCAATTCTTCCACCTAATATCTCTATTGTTTCGGTGCTAATTGTATTTTCTAACATAACTTTCCTCCTCTCTCCGCCATCCGACGGTTCTTTTGTTCAAGGGAGTCTTCCATTTTCTCCCACCACAGAGGGTCTTTCCTCATCTCTTCGGCAACCATCTCATCGTGCTCCCTGTCTTGGATGCGACGATCAAATTCCTTCCATCGCTTCTCCCTCTCTTCACGAGTTTCTGTTGGCTCATCAAATAATAATTCTAACATAACTTTCCTTTCGTTTAATTTTAGACACAAAAAGAGGGAGTAAGCCAAGATTTCTCTCAACTCACTCCCTCAGGTTCACTCACTGGGCGTGTAGGTTACACGTTATCTTGCTCTTCTGTTTCCAAAAAGGCCTTCGGATTGTCCTTGATGTACTCCGCCGCAGCGTAATCAGCTTGCTCCACGGTCACAGTCCTTCCACCAATCATCTTGGTTTTAGATTTCGCCTGATTAGGCTTGACCATAGTGTGAACGAATTGCTTTTTCGTCCGCCGTTGCTTTATTGTACGGTATCCATCCTTGACAGCCTCCTTGATGTTGTCGCGATACAATTCCTCATATCCCAATGATGCCACCGCACGCAGTACGAAGTTGTACACGTTGCTTTTCTGCTTCGCGTTGAACATTGTTTGTCCAGCAGAACTCCAGCTATATGTATCAACTAAATCACCCTTTTTAGAGTCCCAGCGTTGGCCGGTTACTTCTAGGGTGGACACCTTCTTGTCACCATCCTTATTGACCTTGCGATTCTCCAAGTCCATCACCGCAAACTGCTTTTTGTACGCAGCAGGGGTGAATGCAGGGGCGACAATCGCTTCAATCTGATCGTCAGTCTTGGGATTTTGAACCCATTGCGTGACGTTTTCAGGCAGTTCAACATCGGAATGCCACCAACGGATGATGGATTGCGCGGTGCTGCTGAGACAACAGGAATCAAACAGGTCATTCAAGTCTTTCAACTTCAAGTCCTTCAGACCAGCTTCAAACACATCGGCTTTCCACTCGTCGTTATTGTTTGTTTCCGTCCTCATCGTGAGGGTTTTCTTCTCATCAACAACATCAGTTGCCTTTTTGGTTTCAATAATGTTTTCAGACATTACATTTCTTTCTTGTTTGTTAAGACGCACTCTGCGCCAATGGCCAAATGACCATCCAAGCACCATCGCCAGCGGGTTTTTATCTCAAACTAGCACACTCTCTCTGCCCAAGCTGTCAGCGTTTCGCCCTTGCCATTCTCGCCGTCCCAGTTTTCGTTTCCGTACTTCTGGTTGAACGACAATAACGCAGCCACACGTTGCTCTTTCAGCTTGGCATCTTCCGCAGCTTTCGCCGCAATTGTTTCAGCCTTTTCAGCTTTCTCTGCTGCTTTTATCGCTGCTTTCATCGCAGCTTTCTTCGCAGCCTTTTCAGCTTTCTTCTGCTGTTTCTCTGCAATACCCTTGTCGATGGTTTCTTCTAACATTTCGATTTGATTATTAACTGTCATAATATTTTTTCCTTTTCAAGTTATGCCAGCAATGATGCTTGGATGGCCACCAGCTTCAACGAGTTCGGATTTATTGATTCGCCCAAACTCTCCGCTCGCGACCGAGATGCCATTACGCACCTCACCTCCGAAGAGGCTTTCCAGTTTCAAACAAGATTTTACGTGGAAACCTCACGCCCGCTCCCCTTCGGATTGGCTTTGCTATCAGCCACTTTGGATGGGGAGAGTGAACCCGCCCGCCACGGTAATGACAGGCTATCACCGAGAAAAGCCTTGCGACCTCTCTCACTCTCATATATAAATACGGGCGAGGGTAAAATAATTAATTGAAATGCCGAAAATCATCCAACCAACCAAATTACC
>Ga0310345_10004645_pt1 | contig 12419 bp, 7 predicted proteins | sample HC15DNA20500_MG_FD_204667 | JGI IMG/M metagenome (GOLD analysis project Ga0310345, IMG submission 204667) | Marine microbial communities from station ALOHA, North Pacific Subtropical Gyre - HC15-DNA-20-500_MG | ecosystem: Environmental > Aquatic > Marine > Oceanic | place: Pacific Ocean: North...
TAAAACTAAAGGACATAACAAAAATACCTACAACTCTGCCTCTAAATTCTTCAGACACATAAATTTGTATTGCACTCATAACTGAAGTTGCATATAAAGAATTTGAAAATCCAATAATCCCAATAATAATAGCTGCCAAAGGAATATATTGATATACAACAGAAGATCCTGCAAATAAAATTAAAAATAATCCGGAAAATAACATACTTAAACAAATTGCTAATCTTTTATTTGGAATCCCTGATTTTGAAAAAATTATTGTTGGTAAGACAGATCCAATACCAGCTGCAGTCATTAATAATCCGGTACCTTTTGATCCAACTTTGAAAATTTGTACTCCAATATATGGCAACATATTTAAATATGCATACCCAGATAAGTAAACTAAAAATGAAAGACTGAGTAAAACTAACATAGGTTTGTTTTGATATATATATTTCAATCCATCAAAAGCATCAGAAATCGGATTTCCATCACCAGATTTTTTTGGGTAATACAAAGGTTTAGTTATACTAAATAACACAATAAAAATTAAAATAAGCAGGCATGAAAAAAGTAAAGCAAAACTTCCTCCATACAATGCAAAAATAAATCCTGCTATCAATGGAGCAATGACTCTAGTTCCTTGCCATGCAAACAAATCTACCACAACCCCGCTAGATAAATTTATTTTTTCAAGTAAAGATGGGAAATATGACATTTTTGCAGGCAATTCAAATGCAGTTGAAAAGCTTATTATTGCAGCAATAATGTAAACATGCCAATATTCAAGAAATCCATTAGCATAAGAAAAAGCAAAAATAACAAATATTACTACCTGAAATAATTGTGCTATAGAAACAAGAAGTTTTTTATTAAATCTATCTGCTACAGCTCCGCCAAATACATTAAAAATAATTGTTGGGAGCGAAGCATATAAACCTAACATACCTAATGCTTCTGGAGATTCATTCAATTCATGAACTATCCAAGATTCTGCAAAAATAAAAATTTGAACAGCATGATACGAAAAAATATTTCCAATGAAATAAATAGTAAAATATTTAGATCTAAAAGCATCAGGTAAAAATTTCATCATCAAATTCTATCATATAAATAAATTGACAAGTGAAAGCATTTCCCAACTAAAGATTATTTAAATAATCTTTTGGTTTTCTTCCTGTCTCTTCTATCAGATAATTTAAGTCGTAACCTATATTTATATTTTTTTAGAATTTTTTTTATATTTCTCATTTTTAATTTCTTACTAATTTATATATATTCTTTTTTGATATGATCAAATGTAAATTTGAATTGAATTTTTGGACAATAACTCTATTGGGACAGCTACCGAATTTTGATATACTGAAGGGACAATGCCCGGTGGTGTAGTGGTAGCACGAAGGACTTTGAATCCTCAGACCCAGGTTCGAATCCTGGCCGGGCAGAACTTAATGTTCTACAATAGATCCACCATTCACATTTATTGATTGACCAGTTATCCATGAAGTAGCTTTAGTGCACAAATATGCAATAAAATCACCTACTTCATCATCCGTACCTATTCTCCCAATAGCTGTTTTATCTGCACCTTGGTCCAAATCCAAACCATCCATCCTGGAAGTTTCAGTAAATCCTGGGCAAACACAATTTACATTTATACCTAAAGGTCCTAATTCTCGAGCCATAGATTGAGTCATTCCTACAACAGCAAAATTGGCAGCATTATATGCTAAAGTATTTGAGGAACCACTTTTACCTGCAGTTGAAGAAATGTTTACAATTTTACCGCCTTGACCTTGCTCTTTTAAAACTTTCACAACAGCTTTTGAACATAAATATGTACCAAACACTTTAATATCATTAACTTTTTTAAATACATCATCAGGCAAATCAGTAATTGGGACTCTATCTTCGCCTCTAGCTGCTGCTGCATTGTTAACTAATATATCAATCCTTCCAAACTCCGATAATGTTTGATTTACCATCTCGCTTACACTTTGAGATGATGCAACATTAGAAACTAAAGGTAAGGCTTTAGCACCTTCTAATTTAATCTGTTCAGCAGTACTATATATATCTTTCCAACCTATTTCTTTTTCATCTTGAGGATAATTAGATGGATCTCTACCTGTCCCTGTAACAACTACATTTGCGCCTAATCTTGCTAATGAAACTGCTGCTGCTCTTCCTATCCCTCTTAATCTACCAGCACCTGTAACAATTGCAACTTTTCCTTCTAATTCTAACATTTAAAACTACCTTATTATAAAATTAATTTATTAAATTTCTTCCCTTGTTCTATAGACAGAATCTAATGGCAAATTATTGTTTATAGATTTTTTCTTATCAGGTTTAGTTTTAAAACTAAATAAGCTCACAAAAATACCAAAACCGCCTAAAAAGAAAGCTTTAATAAATGAACGTCTTGAAATTTTATCATTACTATTATTCATCTTTTCCCTTTAAAAATTAATCTCCTGAAGTAACTGCACCTATACTAGCAGAAGAAACTAATTTAGCATACTTCCTTAAGAAAGCATTTTTAACATTAACTTTTGGAGCTACCCAACCTTTTTTTCTTTTGTTCAAATCTTCATCAGATATGTGAAGATTTAATTGTTTAGTGTCAGCATCCATGCTAACAATATCTCCGTTTTCCACAAAAGCTATTGGGCCTCCAACTGCAGCTTCAGGGGCAACATGCCCAACGCTAGGACCTCTTGTTGCTCCTGAAAATCTTCCATCAGTTATCAACATAGTAGAGTCACCTAAACCTGCTCCCATTATAGCGCCAGTCACTGCCAACATTTCCTGCATACCTGGGCCACCTTTTGGTCCCTCATATCTTATAATTACAACATCTCCGTCCACTACTTTCCCGGATGTAATTGCATTAAATGCTTCTCTTTCACCATCATATACTTTGACAGGCCCTTCATGTTTGATATGCTTAGTACCAGCAACTTTAAATACTGCACCTTCAGGTGCTAAATTCCCTTTCAATATAATTAAACCACCCGTATGGCTTCTAGGAGAAGTATGGGGATAAATTACTTTACTATCAGGCTTGGTTGTGAATTTAGATAAATTTTCAGCCATTGTTTCACCAGTTATTGTTAATGCATCTCCATGTAAAAGTCCTGCATCTAATAATTCATTCAATATAACTGGAACGCCACCAGCTTTATCAACATCACTCATCACATATTTACCTCCGGGTCGTAAATCTGTAATATAAGGTGTTTTTTCACTTAATGTATTAAAATCTTCAATATTAAGATCTACCTCAGCTTCATGTGCAATTGCCAACAAATGCAATACCGCATTTGTTGATCCACCCATAGCAAGTACAGCTGTTATAGCATTCTCAAAAGCTTTCTTGGTCATTATATCTCTTGGATTTATATCATTTTTCATAAGATTCATTAAATATTCACCAGATTGAACAGCTACCTGTTCATTTCTAGGATCAACTGCTGGTATAGAAGATGCACCTGGAATAGACATACCCATAGCTTCTATAGCAGAAGACATGGTATTTGCTGTAAACATTCCAGAACATGCTCCCTCTCCAGGGCAGGCCACTTTTTCCATATCAATCAATTCTTTTAATGATAAATCACCCCTGGAATAAGCTCCTACTGCTTCAAACATATCTTGTATATTGATATCTTGACCATTGTAATTTCCAGGTAATATGGCTCCCCCATAAACAAAAATAGATGGGACATTTAATCTTGCCATAGCCATCATTACTCCAGGCATATTTTTGTCACATGCAGCAACTGCTAAAAGACCATCTAAACTTTCTCCAAATACTACTGCCTCAATAGAATCAGCAATTATTTCCCTAGTTACCAAAGATGCTTTCATACCTTCAGTTCCCATTGATATTCCGTCACTAATTGTTATGGTTCCAAACATCATTGGGACCATGCCAGCATCCCGTACTCCAATTTTAGCTTTTTGTGCAATACGATCTAAATGAACATTACAAGGTGTCACATCTGAAGCCAAATTAGCAATACCTATCATTGGCTTACTCATATCTTCATCAGTTAGTCCAACTGCTCTTAACATTGATCTGGCAGGAGCTCTGTCATCTCCTTGTGTAACTACCTTACTTTTTTTATTTAGTGACGTCATACTTCACCTATTTAAATTTAATATATTCATTATAATTATAAAAAATATTATTTCCATTAAAACAACGGTTTTCTGAAAGGTTTATTATTATTTCTTGGATATTCAAAATCAATTTCTGAATTCTTTTTAATAATTACAAGGTTATGATTTCTCGGGACTAATTCATTTGGGACTTTATATATTTCAATTAATTGTGCATCAAAATATCTTAAAGTTTTATTCATAGATTCAAACTCAGACTGAGACAAATTAGATTTATGAAATATACAATAACCTCCTATTTGTAGTAATGGTAAGGCAATTTCTATTAAAGTAGGGAGTTTTGCAACAGCTCTTGCTAATATTAAATTTTGGGTTTTTCTATAATCTTTATTCTTGCCTAAATTTTCTATGCGATTATTTACAATTTCTATTCCGCTTAAATTTAATAATTGAATTACTTGTTGCATAAAATTTACTTTCTTTTTTATTGAATCCACTAAAATCATATTAGTTTTTGGAATGCATATTCTAAAAGGAACTCCTGGAAATCCATTGCCAGAACCAATATCTAAAATATTCTTATGATTTATATTGTATTTTTGTATTGGAAGTAACACGGATAATGAATCCAAAACATGTAATGAGATAAAATCATCAAAATCAGTAATACTAGTAAGATTATATTTTTTATTTTCTTTGTTTAAAAATTCATAATATAAGATAAATTTGTTAAGTAGATTATGATCATAATCAATTGATAAAAAATCTAGACCTTTACTTAATTTTTCTACTTTAATATCAAACATAAATTTGAATATTAATTATTTGGAAAGACAAAATCTGTGATATCTCTAATATCAATATCACAATAATCATTCATCTCATTTTTAATAATTTTTTCAATTTGCATATTGCTATACAAATCACTGTATGTAATTAAACTCTTATCTTGAAATCGTATATAAACCGGGGTGTTACCTTCGCTATTTTTGATAAGATTGATTAATTTTGCATATCTAGGATCATTATCAATAATATTATTAATTGTAAAAACCAGGCATTTATTATCCTTTGCTAAATTATTAGATTCAGCAAATCCATTACTTTGAAATCCATTGCTTTGAGGAATATATTTTGTAGCATTATTAAAATATATAGATAACTGATTATTTCTCATTCTTGCGTATCCTTCAATAACAACCAAATTAGTTTCATTCCAAAGATCCATTTGATTAAAATTTTGATTAAAACTTACTAATTCTAATTCAGAATCCAATAAATCTATCTGGGATTTGAAATAAGGTTTTATTTGATTAGTTTTTTTATCTGTATAACTTAATTTATCAATAGATAATGTCTGTCCTAAAATTTTAATATTCCTCAAATCAGCAGCTGGCATATCATTTATTTGTTCTAAAGTGGTTATATAATCATCAGAAACTGATTTTATAATTTCTTCATTTTGATAATTAATACTTAATTTTAATCCTAATAATTCTAATTCCCATAACTGTTTGTCTTTGGATTGAGTATTCATATTTGAATTTAAATTAATTTCAGTTTTTACTTTCTGATCATCAGGTAAATATTCAAACATTGAAGTCTGATTATGTTTTTTTGCATTATTTGCATGTGATGAAACTGCAAGGAAATCATCAATTTTTTCTAATAAAGCTGCCCTGTCTGCAAATTGATCAAATGCCCCTACTTTAATAAGTGATTCTATAGTTTTTGAATTTAAAACAGATAAATCAATATTTTCAAAAATATGTTCCAATGATGTAAATCCACCCAATGATTCTCTTATTTCCACCAAACTTTCAGCAGCTTTAATTCCAACATTTTTTATAGCGGTCAATCCAAATCTTATATATTTTTCTTTACCATTTTGATATAAGGAAAATTTACTTTTACTTTCATTGATATCAGGAGGTAACACTTCTATATTATTTAGTTTTGATTCTTTAACAAACAGTTTAATTCTTTCTAAATTATTGATACTGGAATTCATAGATGTTATTAAGAATTCATCTAAATAATTTGCTTTTAAATATGCAGTAGTATATGAAATAAGTGCGTAACTCACACTGTGCGCTTTATTAAATGCATAACCTGCAAATGGTTCTATTAGTGCAAAAACTTTCGAAGCCAATTCTTCTTCATATCCATTATTTATACATCTGGAGATAAATTTATTTTTTTCTTCCAACATTATTTCAGGAATTTTTTTACCCATAGATTTTCTTACAATGTCAGCTTCGCCCAATGAATAGCCTGCCATTTCTCGAAAGATATACAGTACTTGATCCTGATAAACAATTACTCCATATGTTTCTTCTAAATTGTTCTCAAGAACTTTATGAATATAGGTCGGGATTTGTCCATGTTTCCCGTCAATAAATCTTGATATTTGTTCCATTGGACCTGGTCTATATAAAGCTATCATCGCTGAAACATCTCTCAATGTCGTTGGTTTTAATTCTTGTATATATCTTTTCATGCCTGAACCTTCTAATTGAAAAACTCCCATTGTTTTTCCTTCTGAAAGTAAATCAAAAGTTTTTTTATCTTCTAAGTTAATAGTATTTATAGAAAGTTCTTGATCTCTATTATTTTTAATAGCTTCAAAGCAATCAGCAATAATAGTCAAATTTGATAAACCCAAAAAGTCCATCTTTAATAAACCTAATTTTGCTATAGGATCCATAGCATACTGAGTCATCAATATATCTGAACTGTTTGATTTCGAAGATGTTTGTAAAGGAACAAATTCATTTAAAGGAGATTCAGATATAACTACAGCTGCAGCATGAGTGCTAACATGCCTTGTTAATCCTTCTATAGATCTTGAGGTATTCAATAATTTTTGATAATTAGGAATGAATGCCTGCATTTCTTTTGATTCCAAAGCTGTTTCTATAGTCATATTAGGGCCAAAAGGTATAGCTTTTGCTATCGGATCTATTTCAGAATAATTCAATCCCATTACTCTGCCTGTATCCCTTATGGAACCTCTAGCTCCATATGTACCAAATGTAATAATTTGAGCTACATGTTCTATACCATATTTTTCAACAACATATTGTAAAACCATTTCCCTTTTATTATCCTGAAAATCCAAATCCACATCCGGCATTTCTTTCCTTTCAAGATTTAAAAATCTTTCAAAAACTAAATTATATTCAAGTGGATCAATCAAAGTAACACCCAAACAATAAAGAACTAGACTGGCAGCTGCACTACCTCTTACATTGAAAGTGATATTATTTTCGAGTGAATATTTTGCTATATCCCAAACAACTAAAAAATAATTCGCATAATTTGTCTGTCTAATAACATCTAATTCATATCTCATTCTTTCTCTATACAAATCAGAAGGATCATTAAATAATTGTTTAAAACCTAATGCGCATTGCTTTTGCAGATATGTCCATGAATCACTACCGTCCTCTATATGGAAAACCGGGATTTTTGTAGTTTCCAAATCTAATTTTATATCGCACATATCAGCTATTAATTGTGTGTTTGAAATTGATTCTGGTACATCGACAAATAAATCGGACATTTCCTGTGGGCTTTTCAAATAATAAGATTGGTCATCAAATTTCATTCTGTTTGTTGAATCTATTTGACTATTTGTCTGAATACATAAACATACATCATGTGCATTGGAATCAATTTGTTCTGTATAGTGAGAATCATTGGTTGCTACTAAAGGTATATTAGTTTCATTACTTAATTTAATAATATTTTGATTTATCAAATCTAAATTATCAACATTTTCATGTCTCATTATCTCTAGAAAATAGTCATCAAAAACAGACGAATACCATTGCGCCATTTTTTTTGCATCATCATAACTCTGATGAATAATAAGTCTTGCAATCTCTCCACTGAGACAACCTGATAATAAAATTAAACCTTCTTTATATTCTTCTAATATTTTTTTATCAATTCGAGGTCTGTAATAAAAACCTTCAGTATTACCTATACTTAACAATTTAACTAAATTTTTATAACCAATATTGTTCTTAGCAAGCACAGTTAAATGATAAGGGCTTCTTTCTGTTTGATCTTTAATTTTATAATCATTTATTGCAACATAAATTTCAGATCCAATTATAGGTTTTATTCCTTCATTTAGACACTCAGTATACAAATCAATAGCGCCATACATATTACCATGATCAGTTATTGCTAAAGCATTCATACCTTTAGATTTTGCTGATTTAACTAAATCTCTAATCCTGCTAATACCATCAATAATGCTATATTCTGTATGTACGTGTAAATGTGTAAACGAATTCATAAATATTAGTGATAACAGAAAATCTAATAATTAAAATGTTACACAAAATCTAAATTAAATAATACAAAAATATAAAAAAAAAGGAGCATAAATTATATGCTCCTTTTTTTATTTACTTTTATAAGTATTTACATACCCATGTCCGGCATTCCACCTCCCATAGGTGGCATAGGCGGAGTGTCTTCTTGTATGTCAGTTATTAAAGCTTCAGTAGTAAGTACCATAGCACCAACACTGGCAGAATTTTCAATAGCTGCACGGGTTACTTTCGCAGGATCCAAAATTCCTTTCTCAATTAAATCAACATATTCACCTGCTTCAGCATCATAACCTTTATTCCCAGTGGTTTTTAAAGAAGCTTCTAAAACAACTTCTCCAGAAACACCAGTATTTTCAGCTATAATCTTAATTGGCTCTTCTAAAGCTTTGGATAAAACAGCTACACCTGTAGCTTCTTCACCACTTAATTTCAATTTACCTAAAGCTTCCTTAGCTCTTAATAAAGCTAAACCTCCACCTGGAACTATGCCTTCTTCTACCGCAGCCCTAGTTGCAGACAGAGCATCTTCTACTCTATTCTTTTTCTCTTTTAATTCAATCTCAGTAGCAGCTCCAACTTTTATTATTGCAACTCCTCCAGAAAGTTTCGCTAAACGCTCTTGTAATTTTTCCCTGTCAAAATCAGAAGTGGTTTCTTCTATTTGTGCCTTGATTTGAGTAACTCTTCCACTAATTTCTTTTTCTTCACCTGAGCCATCTACTATTGTTGTCTCTTCTTTTGTTGATACAACTCTTCTTGCTCTTCCGAAATCTTCAGGAGTAACTGAATCCAATTTTCTTCCAACTTCTTCACTAATAACTGTTCCACCAGTCAAAGTAGCAATATCTTCTAACATTGCTTTTCTTCTATCTCCAAAACCAGGGGCTTTAACACCTAGGATTTGTAAGGTTCCTCTTAATCGATTCACTACTAAAGTAGCTAAAGCTTCTCCATCAATATCTTCAGCAATTAACACTACATTCTTAGTTATTTGAAGGATTTTTTCCAATGCTGGAAGAATATCATTGACCGCAGATATTTTTTTATCTGTTATTAAAATATGAGGATCTTCAATCACGGATTCCATTCTATCTTGATTTGTTATAAAGTAAGGAGAAATATAACCTCTGTCAATTTGCATTCCTTCAACAAATTCCTGTTCGTAACTTAAACCTTTTGATTCCTCAACAGTTATAACTCCGTCTTTACCAACTTTTTCCATAACTTCAGCAATTAAATTACCCATTTCATCATCGTGCGCAGAAAGAGAGGCTACTTGTGCAATTTGATTTCTACCTTCAATTGGTATAGACATACTGCCAATTGATTTTCTCAAAGTTTCAACAGCTTTTTCTATACCTCTTTTTAATGCCATAGGATTAGCTCCTGCAGCAATATTTTTAAAGCCTTCAGAAATAATTGCCTGAGCTAAAACTGTTGCTGTTGTTGTTCCATCTCCAGCAACATCATTTGTTTTACTGGCAGCTTCTTTAAGTAATTGTGCTCCCATATTCTCAAATTCATCTTCCAATTCAATTTCTTTAGCAATTGTAACTCCGTCACTACATACCTGAGGAGGTCCGAATTTTTTATCTAAAACTACATTCCTGCCTCTTGGGCCTAATGTAACCTTAACTGTGTTAGCAAGCTTGTCTATCCCAACTTTCATTGAGCCTCTTGCCTCTTCACTATAAGTTATTTTCTTAGCCATTTTATCACCTTCTTTAACTTAAAATTTTACTTTACAAATAATATATCTTCATCTCGTACTACTAAATACTCAATAGTACCAACTTTATATTCAGTGCCGGCATATTTTGAATACACGACTATATCTCCAACTGAAACTTCTGTAGGGATTCTTTTACCATCATCTGCAATTTTACCTGGCCCTACTGCTACAACTTTACCTTCCTGAGGTTTTTCCTTAGCAGTATCAGGAATATATATACCACCAGCTGACATTTGTTCATTATCATCTATGGGTTCTATAACCACTCTGTTACTTAAAGGCTTAAATTTAATTTCTTTACTAGCCATTACTTACTCCTTTTATTCTCTGTTTATTTTTCACAAGAAAAATATATCAAATATATTAATGAGAAAAACAATTCTATCAAAAAACTGCCTCGATATTATAAACTAAATAAAGAGAATTATCAAATTTGAAATTAAGAGTTATCTGTAATTACTTTTTCTAATAATATAATCTTAATTTAATTAGTATTATTACCTGATTATTAATATAATAAATTTTTCAAATATCATATATATCAAATTAATTAATGGATAAAACTTATAACCCATCAAAAACCGAAAAAGAAATATATAGCTTTTGGCTATCAAAAAATGTATTTGCACCATCTGATCAAAATACAGAATTAGACCCTTTTACAATAATTATGCCTCCTCCAAATGTGACTGGGGAACTTCATATGGGACATGCTCTAACAATTGCTATTGAAGATTTAATTATAAGATGGAAGAGGATGCTAGGACATTCTACTCTTTACTTACCTGGAAGTGATCATGCAGGAATTGCTACTCAAGTAGTGGTCGAAAAAGAAATAGCAAAAACCGGTTCTAACAGACATGACCTTGGAAGAGAAGAATTCATTAAAAAAGTATGGGAATGGGTAGATGATTATGGAGATAGAATATATAACCAGATGCAAAGAATGGGAGCATCTTGTGATTGGTCAAGAAAAGCATTTACTTTAGATGAAACTCCACAACTAGCAGTAAAAACCACTTTTGTAAATCTTTATAATAAAAAACTCATTTACAGAGGAGAAAGGATTACAAATTGGTGTAATAGATGTGCGACAGTATTATCTGATTTGGAAGTAAAATATAAACCAGAAAAATCAAAACTTTATTATATAAAATATTATATTAAAGACTCTGAACAAAAAACTTTCTTAACAATTGCCACGACAAGGCCAGAAACTTTATTAGGAGATACCGCAGTTGCAGTAAATCCTAAAGACAAAAGATTTAAAAGTTATATTGGGAATAAGATCATTGTCCCTATTGTTAATAGAGAAGTAAATGTAATTGGCGATTCTTCTGTAGAAATCGATTTTGGAACAGGGGCTCTAAAAGTTACTCCTGCTCATGATCATACTGATTTTGAAATTGGGCAAAAACATAATCTGCAAGTTATAAATGTTTTTAATCAGGAAGGTAAAGGTAATGAAAATGCTGATAAATATGAAGGATTACTAATTGAAGAAATAAGAAATCAAATTGTTAAAGATCTTGAAAAAGAAGAATACATAGAAAATATTGAAGATTATGATAATAATGTAAGTCATTGTGAAAGATGTGATAGCAAAGTAGAACCTTACATATCGATGCAATGGTTTGTAAATATCAAACCACTAGCTGAAAAAGCAATAAATGCAGTTAAAAATGAAAATATTAAAATTATTCCAGAGAGATTTAATAAAACATATTTTGAATGGATGGAAAATATTGTTGATTGGTGTATAAGCAGACAATTATGGTGGGGGCACAGAATACCAGCGTGGTTTTGTAACAAATGTGAACACATTACAGTCAATATGGAAACTCCAATTAATTGTGAAAAGTGTAAAAGCAAAGATATATATCAAGACCCTGATGTTTTAGATACCTGGTTTAGTTCCGGACTTTGGACACATTCAACTCTTGGATGGCCTAATGATACAAAAGATTTAAATAAATTCTATCCTTCTACTGTAATGGAAACAGGGTATGATATTTTATTTTTCTGGGTAGCAAGAATGATAATGCTTGGAATAGAAAATATGGGGAAGCCACCCTTTTCCCATATTTATTTACATGGATTAATATTAGATCCCTCAGGATTGAAAATGAGTAAATCCAAAGGTAATGTCATGAATCCATTAGAACTTATAGATGAATATGGAGCAGATGCTTTACGGTTTGCAATAACTACTGGGATTACTCCTGGAA
>Ga0310345_10004646_pt1 | contig 12419 bp, 13 predicted proteins | sample HC15DNA20500_MG_FD_204667 | JGI IMG/M metagenome (GOLD analysis project Ga0310345, IMG submission 204667) | Marine microbial communities from station ALOHA, North Pacific Subtropical Gyre - HC15-DNA-20-500_MG | ecosystem: Environmental > Aquatic > Marine > Oceanic | place: Pacific Ocean: North...
AGGTGCGTGCCTTTTTAAATGTCTGCCCGCATCGCGGTATGATGATCGAGCGTCAGCCAGCTGGATCCTTCCTTGAAGGCAGACCTTCGGGCAACCCAAAGCACATGACCTGCATGTTCCACGGCTGGCAGTTTGACATGAAAGGTAATTGCGCTTTCATCACCCGAGGCGAAGATGGCTATCAAGAACGTTTAAAGAAAGAGCATGTCGGCCTGCGACGCCTCCGTTGCGAAGTTAAGTTTGGTGGCTTTATATGGGTGACCCTAAACGACCAGGTGGAGCAGACGGTCGAGGAGTGGGCTGCCGGATGCTTCGATTGTATCAAGGACGCCATCGACACAGAGCCGCTTGAAGTGTTCCACTATCATAAGGCCATCATCGGCACAAACTACAAGCTTTGGCATGACACCAACAGTGAGTTCTACCACGACTACATGCACTACCATAACCGAGTGACCGGATTTAACGACGAGTACTTCGCGCGCAAGAACGTTCCTTTCGATAATGGCCACGTGAACGTCAATAGCTTTGAAGTGAAATACGACGAATACGATGGTTTTGAATCGCGCTCGGAATTGTCATTCCCAAATTTTCCACCCAACCAGTGGTACATGATCGACTTATTCCCGGGCATGAACTTCAACCTGCGCGGTTCGGCGTACAGAAACGATATCGTGACGCCGTTGGCGCCCGACAAGGTAATGATCGAATTCCGTGGCCTCGGCCTTAAGAGCGACACACCCGAGGAACGCATGATACGAATTGAGCACCACAACACCATTTGGGGGCCGTTCGGCCGTAATCTGCACGAGGATCTGATCGCCGTCACCGGACAGGGTTCAGCCATGAAGACGGGATCCGAACCTCGGCGCATCCTTCATGGCCGAATTGAGGACGAGTACATCCATGATGAAAACGGCGTACGCCACTTCTATGACCATTGGGGCAAGTGGATGAACCGACTACCCAGCGATCCCATGAAAGAATACATGGTGGCTGCGGAATAAAGCGCCGTGCCAGACGAATTTGAAGGCGAAAGCTATGAGCGCAAATAGAACAAAAAATGCCGAGGCAGTCAAGGATACCATCTATCGATCATGCCTACTGCTTGATGACGAGAAGTGGGACGGCTTTTTAAGTCTTTGCGACGAAGCCTTCAAATACACTATCAAGGCGTACAGCCCGGAAATCAGCCGCGACATGACTTACTTCTCGGGCAACCGTGAGGAACTCGCAACCATGTGCGAGATGCTGCCCAAGCATAACACAGACCATTCGCCCCTAAAACGGCACGCGACAGTCTATACGGTCGACGTTGAAGAGGACGGCGAGGATGCGACGTCGATAACTTCGCTGGTCGTTTATCAGAACATGTATGACGGAATTAATTCTCACATCGATGCCGGCGAGAACCGCTTGTTTTTGATCGGCAAGTATATTGATAAGTTTAAGATGGACGGTGAGACAGCGCGGTTTGTCGAGCGTGAGGTTCGGCTCGATACCCGCCGCCTCGATAAGGGTTCCCATTTTATTGTCTGAGCTGGAAAGAACCGGCTCCGCTAGATAGACGCTTTTGCCTACGTGCACGGATTTAATGGTTTCACGGTTGTGAAGTGCGTCACCGCAAACGTTAAAGCCCAATGAATTTATGAGGCACAGATATGACTTGGCAAAAGGTATGTGCGGCGGATGACATTGCAAATAACACACTACAGAGATTTGAAGTCGATGGCGTTGCAATAGTTGTTGCCAACTATGGTGACGGATTTCAGGCCATAGCGCCATATTGTCCGCATATGGAGGAACCTCTCCACGAGTCGGGCATATTGGAAACCAGCGGGATTCTCACGTGTTCCAAACATTTGTGGCAATGGGATATCCGTACCGGTGAAATGGTGGGGATGGCAGAAAAATCACTGCTCTGCTACGAAATCAAAGTCGAGGCAGGTGATGTTCTTATTAATATAGAGAAGGAACTGGTTTACGAATATGACGAAGAAGACGAACTTGATGACGACGATTTTTTCAACTAACTCACAATACAGCCGACAAAGTCAGTAGGCAAAATTTTCTTAAAAGTTTTTCCCAGCAAATAAACCAAGATGAAAATAAAGGTTCAAACTAAGGGCGGCAGTTCTGATTTTGATTGCGGTCCCGAAGAATCACTTCTTTACGCTGGACTGCGCAATGGTTTGGCGTTGCCTTACGAATGCGCGACTGGCACTTGTGGTACTTGCCGAGCTCGGGTGGTGAAGGGCAAAACCCACCTGGAATGGGCTGACGCGCCCGGGATGTCTTACGTCAAGCAGGAGAAGAAAGAGATCTTAATGTGCCAGGCTAGAGCTCGCGGTGATTGTACTCTGCGGGTTCCTGGCAAGATGACAGGTGAAATCAAGCGGGATAGGTGGCCTTCGTATTTTGACGGGCAGGTAAATAATTGCCGACTTGTAACGCACGACGTCGCACTCTTCGATGTCAATTTAGACAAGCCTACGTCTTTTGACGCAGGTCAGTTCGTATTGCTCGAAAGTGACGAGGTTGTAGGGACCCGAGCCTACTCGATGGTCAATTACGACCGTGAAACAAACAAGCTCGTATTCGTCATAAAACGCAAGCACGAGGGGAAATTTTCGGATTGGATTTTTGACAATAATGTTGAGGGGAAATCTATCAAAATTTTTGGGCCGCTTGGGTGCGCTACGTTTCATCCGAAAGAGAATAAAAATCTCCTCTGTATCGCTGGCGGATCAGGGATTGCCGGGATGATGGCAATTGTATCGCACGGCTGTCAAAGCAGTTATTTTGAAACCCGCAACGGCTTTATCTTTTTCGGGGTACGTTCTAAAAACGACGTTTTTTTCCTCGAAGAGCTCTCCAATTATGTAATGAAATATCCTGAGAACCTGGAGGTAACTATTGCGCTTTCAGAAGAAACTAACGCCTCTGGACTACAAGAGTATTACCAAGAGTATTACCAAAACCTTCGCTTTGCGACGGGCTTTGTTCATGCGGTGGCCTCCGAGAAAATGGCCGACAAATATGTAGATATGCTCGCCTATGTCGCGGGACCACCTCTTATGGTAGATAGTACTCTGAGGATGTTGGTTCTTGAAGCTAAATTACCGGGAACAAACATCCGTTATGATAAATTCACTTAAGCTAGGAAATTAGATCAGATCCAACACTCGATCACGATATCGAGGTTATGGAAGCTTTTCAAGCAATCAAAAAAACCTGGGTTTAGGTGCCAGGCCGATATGTAAAAATGATTTGCAACCGTAAGCGCTATCGGGATGGCTTGGCTGGAATTATGGAATAAAACCCAGCTGTTCTATATAATTGCAGCCTGTTATTTTTCCTCTGCTCTCTTCGCATAATAAAGACTGGTGCTTTGGGCATAGAGGCAGCTCAATGATCTCTCCTCTACAGAGATTGGTTGAATTTGTGAATATGACGGGCTCAGTAATGTTAACTCAAACCGAATTTGACCCTAATCAGCTGGTTCGTGATTACGGCAATATCGAAGCCGAGGTTAAGGCCTGTCGGCAGAGGGCTGCTTTATTTGATTTTTCCTTCATCTTGTCGGTCTGTGTTTCCGGTCCCGATGCCCTGAAGGCCATCGCCCGAATTACAGAGCGCCGTCTCGATGATATGGCGCCGGGAAGCATACGCTACGCCCTTTCATGCGGTCCGAACGGCTGGCTCAGGTCAGACCTCACCATTTGGAACGAGGGGGGCGGTCGATACATAGTGATGAGTGGCCACCCGGATGATGCTGCTGATCTTGTCGAACAGGCACGTATCAAAGGAAAAGATTGCTCGGTTGAGCACCTCAGCGACGCGAATGCCGTCCTTTCCGTGCAGGGCCCCGACGCATTTCAAGCGCTTGATGGATTGGTCGACGGAAAGCGGCTTCGGGTCTTGCCTTATTTTGGCTTCGCCGTATTCGATATGGGTGGGGTTCCCTGTTGCATCGGTAGACTTGGTTACACCGGCGAACGTGGGTTCGAAATCATCCTTCCAGTCGAACATCGCAAAAGGCTGTGGGAGCAACTTGCTCAGCGTGCTCAGCCAGCCGGTTTCGCCGCTGCCGACTGCCTGAGAATCGAAGCAGGGTTCGTGCTTTTCGCAAATGAATTTCGATTGCCCGTTACGGCTAGGGACGCCGGGCTTGAGGCATTCTGTGGGAGCGATGCTGCCCCGCCACGGTTCCGGCTCATTTGTTTTCGTGCCGAAACCGAAGAGCCGCCAATATTATGGCGGCCTAGTAAGGATTTAGCGGCGCCGGATTCTGGTTCTATTGCTATTACCTCGGCCTGTCATAGCAACCTTGCTAGCAGGACCATCGGGTTGGGATATGTCACTGTGACGGGAATGAAACCCAGTCGGACATTCAGCGATCCCAGTGGCCAGTTCCAAAACGTGCACGAGGTGCCCAAACCAATTTATGACAGGCCCAAGCGACGACCACGGGGGGCCTGGAACTAAGGTTGTGTCTGCAAAACAAGTCGCCAAACGATGCCTATCAGATTTGGACATCATCACTCAACGGCATAAGATGAATTCCCTTTGCGAGAAGTGACGCGCTAATTCTCTTATCGGCCGCTAAATCGTTTCGTTGGGCGACATGGGTGGGCACGGTCATGAAAAGTGGTGAATCCGGCACCCCATCCACGGCGATGGCGACGCTTGTCTGGTCGCCGAGCGGTACAAACTCCGCAATGATGCCGGAAACCGGGTTCTCTTTTTCGCCTCTGGACGGGCGATCAGGCCGGTGAAGAATGACGCGGGCATTCGGGATCGCCCATGTTACGGAGATCCCTTCGGGGAAATTCGGCTGATACGATGTTTCCAACGTATAAGGCCCCCAACCCAAGAAGGTTCGGTCATTGCTGACCCCGTGTTCCAGCACTCGTCCTTCAAAGGTGTTCTTCAATCCCACCAACCGCGCGATTTCTGGTGTAGCCGGCCTTACCATGACGTCGAAAGGTGGTCCCTCCTGTAGCGTCTTTCCGCGATGAAGGATGCATAGGCGATCCGCTAACAGCGCCGCTTCGTCCAGATCGTGGGTCACCAGTATGACTGGCATCCGCAGTTGGCGGCGCAGATCGGCGAGTTCCCGGTAAAGCCTCTGGCGTGTAGCCTTGTCGACGGCGGAAAAAGGCTCGTCAAGAAGAAGAACGTTAGGGTCGCGGGCAAGCGCCCGGGCCACGGCTACCCGCTGTTGCTGACCGCCAGAAAGTGCTGCGGGACTGCGATTTTCAAGCCCGCCGAGATTGACGAGACCGAGGAGCTCACCAGCCCGTGCCCAACGCTCCGAATGGGGTCGATCCCCAAGCGCCTCCATAACATTCTTGATTGCGGAGAGGTGCGGGAACAGCGCGTAGTTCTGGAAAACGATCCCAACTCGCCGTTGCTGAGGCGTACGGTCGACAGCGTTGGCGGCGTCATACCAGACTGCGTCACCATATGTGATCTCGCCACGTTTTGGTCGATACAACCCGGCGATGCTACGCAGAACTCTTGTTTTTCCGCTTCCCGATGGGCCGACTAGAGCGAGGATTTCTCCTGTAGCGCAGGACAATTGGACGTCCAAACGGAACGGCTCGTCATCTTGCAGGGCGACGGTCAGTTTCGCGCCCATGTCAGGGTTTCCTCCGCCCGACCGAAGATGTCGCCGAGTAAGTGATACCAATAGCGGTGAGGGCGACGATCAGCAACACCGCCGACATCAGGCCGGCTGCAGCATTATCGAAAGCCTGGACGCGGTCGTAGATGGCGATGGCGATGGTTTCGGTCTCTCCGGGGATATTGCCGCCGACCATTAGCACGACGCCGAATTCACCAATGGTGTGGGCAAATGTGAGAACAAGGGCCGATAGAATGCCAGGCCAAGCCAGTGGGAGTTCGATACGCCAGAGAATTCGCCCGGCCGACATTCCGCAGCATGCCGCCGCCTCTCGCACTTCGGGCTGGATCGATTCGAAAGCCCGCCGCATGGGCAGGACGGCGAAGGGAAGGTTGAAGAACACCGAGGCGACGAGTAACCCGTCAAAGCTAAACACCAACGACCGCCCTAACATCGCGTCGTAGAACTGCCCAATCGGCGATCCACCGCCAAGGGTGATCAGAAGATAAAAGCCCAGAACCGTCGGCGGCAGGACAAGCGGTAGCGCCAAAGCGGCTTCCACCAGGCCCTTGGCAGGAAATCGCCGCCATGCAAGCTGGCGGCTCAGGACAATACCGATCGGCAGCAAGACCACCATGGTCCAAACCGCCAGTTTCAACGACAAGATCAGCGACGGCCAATTCATGATTACTCAGCTCCCATCCAGCGGAACAAAACCATATCGACGCAGAATGGTTCGCGTGGGAGGCTGCTGAATATATTGGTAAAACTGCCGCGCCGTGTGGCCAGCACCTTTAAGCAACGCCATACGCTGCCTGAGTGGCTGGTGCCAGTTGGCCGGAACAAGGGCCGATTCACCCTGGCCCGAGAACGGTGGCGAAAGCACAAGTGAGTAGGCGAGAAGACCTCCCTGGGTTGACTTGGATAGCGCGAATTGAGCCGCTTGCGAGATGTTTTCACCAAAAACCAGATGGGGCTGGATCTTTTCCCACAAGCCTGCATAAATAAGCGCCTCGCGAGCGGCGCGGCCATAGGGAGCGTGTTCGGGATTGGCGATAGAGAAATATTTCAACCGCCCGTTTTTGACCATCAATCGCAGACCCTGCATAGCTGCATCGACTTTCAAAGGCGAACCAGCGGGAGCAAAAATGGCAACCCGGCCTATGGCATAAAGAACGCCTTTGCCTATGGTGAATTCATCCTGGGCGAGGTCCAAAACATAGGCCTCATCTGCAGACATAAACAACTCAAACGGAGCGCCTTGCCTAATCTGGCGGGCAAAGTTCCCCGACGAACCAAAGGACAACCTTACCTTGGCACCGGTATCACGGAGGAAGGTTTGGGCGACCTCCTCTAACCCGAACCGTAAGTTTGAAGCAGCGGCAATCGTCGGAGGAGTCGCTGCTGCTGTCGTCCCAGGCCCGAGTAAGTGAGCGAGGGTTATGGCTCCGACAATGACGGTCCGATAAAGAATTTGCGCCAATGTGCGCACCGTATTCATAACGTTCCTAACTTAACCATCGATATAACCAACTGACTATATCGATGGTTAAGTGTCAAGGTTTCTAAGAGTTGACGCCAACGGACCGAATTTTCGCGGATCAGAAGAATGTGATTACCGGCCAAATTTTTGGTTCAAGGCTTTTTTGAGAGCCTTGATTTCACCGTCGATGGCCTTGGCTGTGAGTTTCTCCATGCGCCGATAACGCATAAGAACCTCTTCACCCAAGGGCGTCAAAACGGCACTGCCACCCGACCGTCCGCCTTTTCGCATGACGACTAGCGGTTTACCGAAGCTAATATTTATGGTTTTGACGAGATACCAGGCCCGCTTGTAGCTCATATTCATCCGACGGCCGGCGGCGGCGATCGAGCCGGCGTCCCTGATCTCCTCCAATATAGCAGCCTGGCCGGGACCGATCGCCGCGCCCGGACCAAGGACGACGCGAAGTCGCGCTCCGACGATGTTGCTCCTAGTTTTCATGGGCGGTGAGCCATTTCAATAGATTCACAGGGGTCGGCTATGTCGATTCCTTGCCTAAGACTTTACAAGGAAAAGAGGGCTCATCCACAGACAATTCGCTTCTACTAGTGCCGAGGGTGCTATCGGGTCTTTCTTCAACGTTTAATTGGACTAACATGGGAAACAGGCCTTCTTCAGGCTGCCATCGGTTTCAAATCATTTGATAATGGACAGGGAATAGTGATGGGCTCCTTTGTACATATAATTAACGCTAGGAGTTGGGCCTATAGAGGTTAGGAATGTTCAGACGGACTGATAAAAAGAAGCCGGGCACGCCCTTCTGGGAAATCGCCCCGCTCGATCGGATGGGCCGCGCTGAGTAGAACGTGAGGTGCGATGGCTTCGGAGTGTAATACCGACGACTTGGAAATCTATGCCATCGCGGTTGGACCAAATAAGGAGAAAGACCCGTGACCGAACGACCTGAACCGTTCTCCGGCGTTTTGGCTGCGGCATTGACGCCGCTCGATGCCAATTTCATTCCTGATGATACAATGATGGCAGTCCATTGTCGGTGGCTTCTCGATCACGGTTGCGACGGCCTGGCCATTCTGGGGACCACAGGCGAGGCCAATTCATTTTGCCTGAAGGAACGCATCCGCATAATCGAGAGCCTGATAGAAAATGGTATTCCTGCCCATACCTTAATGCCCGGCACTGGCAGCTGCGCGCTCACCGACGCTGTAATCCTGACAGAACTGGCGGTCAAGGCCGGCGCCGGCGGAGTGTTGATGTTGCCGCCGTTCTATTATAAGGATCCCTCTGATGATGGGCTTTTTGCCTACTATTCGGAAATCATTCAACAGGTCGGCGACGAACGCCTGCGGGTCTACCTCTATCACTTCCCGCAAATGTCAGCGATACCGATCAGCTTCGGCCTCATCGAGCGCTTATTGAAGGATTATCCCTTGACCGTTGTCGGCATGAAGGATAGTTCCGGCGATCTCGACAACATGGTCGGTGCCGCCAAGACATTTCCCGGATTCGCAGTTCTGAGTGGTCATGACAATTTGTTGCTGCCACTGCTGCAAGCGGGGGGCACTGGGTGCATTACAGCTTGCGCCAACGTCGGCTCAGAGTTGGCTGCGGCCGTCCATAAGGGGTTCAAGGACGGTGAAGATGTCCACGCCGTCAATCAAGTCCTAGTGGCGCTCCGCAAAACAGTCAACCGTTTCCCTCTCTCGGCAGCTCTCAAACAACTGATGGCCCGACACACCAGCAACGACGCCTGGCTTAACATCCGACCGCCTCTGGTCAAATTGATTAAAACGCAGACGCAAGATCTCTATAACGGGTTCGACGCCCTCGGCCACCAGATCGCGCCCACCGCTTAGGCTACAAAGCGTGTGGGCAGCCCCGTGCCGCCTTCGGAGATCCCTGGATTTGGCGGACGCGCCGTGTCGGTGACCTTTCGGCGCTTCGTAGGAATCGTCCATAGATTTTCATTCATCAACAATTATTGGGACTAACATGGGAAACGGATTTCTCATGGCATATTCTGAACCTCTCTTGGCCCTGATTTTCTTATTCGCTGTCCTGGTCGTAATTGCCGACCTGTGCATTGTACGCAACCGGCGCGAGCGCGTGGCCGTCAACCACCAGGCCTGGTGGGACCGATTACGGAGGGCAACCTATTCCCAGCTGATGTCGGACGCAGCCTCCGGGTTCTATGGCGTTTCTGCCATAGGAGAAGTCACGAGGCTGCCGCACTTATTTCACGTTCCCGTCGCCTTCGTGGTAGTCGGTATGGTTGGCACGGGCTTCTTAGTGGCTGGCGCACTGATGTTCGAACCAAATCCAGAAGTGGTCATCAACCACGTTCTCAAATATTTTGCGGCACCTTCCGCGGCGGTTGCCTTGACCTGGCTGGCCATCTGTTCCCGCCTACTCTCTCGGATCGCCCGCGTGTCGTTCGCTCCCCAACAAGCCCTTCTCATTTGCCTTCTTGTCGCCGGCGCTATCCTTATGTGGATCGTTCTGATGCACATGGGAACCTGGTTCGAATGGCAGCAAAAGAAAACGCCGACGGCCTACGGAACCGAATGGTTCTATGCCGAAGCTTACATAGAATACATGCGTGAACCCGCTGGTGTATTGATCTCGTTGATGGCGGGCTTGATCATTGGCCTACCAGCAGCTCTTTACATTATTCGAATCTGTTTTTCGATCGGATGCAAAGGCCTTCGGCCAATTTTGGCACCAGTGCTAACCTGTTTAATGGGCAACTTTGCAACCACCAGAACGGGTGTTTATGCGTTGTCGGCGTCACTCGTCGTGCTGCTCATTGGTATCTTAGGTCTCTAAAAACTTTTTCTATTAAACACAAAAGCGCGGGCCACTAACGGGCCCGCGCTGAAATGTAGGTGGGCTAAATATTTTTTAGTCGTAGTTGAAGATATCCGGCCGATGGCCGTTGCCTTGAGGAAAAGCGATAAACCCATCTTGGTTCGGCATTTTGACCTTTGGCAGAGTTTTCGCGTTCATTACCGCATCCTTGCTGATGACATTGCCTTCGGCGAGGATATAAGCAACCACCGCATAGATTTCGTTGTCTGTCATCGAGCCGGGGTCATTGAACGGCATCGCCCGCTTGGTGTAATCGAACAACGTGGTGGCATAGGGCCAATAGCTCTCAACAGTCTTCTTCGGCTTGCCTGAGGTGAGCGTGTCGCGGCCACCGCGCAACGGAGCGGCACCAGTTCCTTTCACCGGCTTCGCCATGTCGGCTCCGTGGCAGGCGGCGCATTTATCGGCATAAACCTTCTTGCCCTCGGCGTAGCTCCCCTGCCCGGGAGGCGCGCCGCGGCCGTCGGGCATGACGTCAATATCGATCTTAGCGATATCGCCTGCGCTAGCGGAGCTGCCAAAGCCGTAGGGGCCTCCGTAGCTTCCACCAGCCGCTGCGCCGAAGCTCACGCCCACGCTGACCGCAACCACACAAATGCTGCCCAATGTTAGTTTATTAATATTTGTGAACATTTTTCACACTCCCATCGCTTTCGACGCCCCAACTCTGGATGCCGTTCAGGTGATAGATTGATCCGAATTTGGCATGGCCGTCGAGTCCGCGTGCGGCAACCAGTTGCTTAATTGTCGGCTGTATGTAGCCTGTTTCGTCCTGGCAGCGACTTTGTAATATCGCCGGTTTGCCGTCCCATTTCCACGGGTAGCGGAACCGGGTGTGGCATATGGGCTGGATCGGCGTCTGCAGTTGGGCCAAGTCCCAGTTCTCGCCGCCATCGGTGGAAACCTCGACCCTCCGGACTTTGCCGCGGCCCGACCAGGCGAGACCGGTGATCTCGTAAAACCCAGCCCCCGGTAACTTCATTTCGCCGGACGGGAAAGTGATCACTGACTTGGCTTCCATGGTAAACGAGAACTGACGCGCCTTACCACCATTCAAGAGGTCCGTGTACTTGGACGTCTCTTCGCGGCTCATGAACGGCTTGTCGCTTACCTCGATGCGGCGCAACCACTTGATGTGAGTGTTGCCTTCATACCCAGGTAGCAGAAGACGTAACGGGTATCCCTGTTCTGGGCGCAGCATTTCGCCGTTTTGACCATAGGCCAGCATGGCGTCACTCCAGCATTTATCTAAAGGCACACTGCGGGTCATCACCGCTGCGTCCCGGCCTTCGGCTAGGATCCAGGCGGCGCCGTCCTTGACGCCAGCTTCGCGCAGGATCGTCGATAATGGCACGCCGGTCCATTCGGACGTACTGGTCAGACCGTGAGTGCCTTGAACGGTCTTCAGGTAAGGCTTTCTCCACTCCGTTAAACCGTTGCCGGAGCATTCGATAAAGCATTGCCGCGACACCGACGGAAAACGCAACAGGTCGGCCATGGTGTATTTTCTGGCCTGATTAACCATGCCGTGTACGATCAGAGTGTGCTTCCCCGGATCGACTGCAGGGATGCCGCCGTGATGGCGTTCAAAATGCAGCCCCGACGGAGTTATAATACCTTGGCTCTTATCCAATGGCGTCATCGTCCAGGACGATTCCTTGGTCGCCGTCGGGAAACGCCAGCGTATTTCGGATTCGAACTGAGAGCGGGAACCGTATCCGCCATCGTCGTTGGTCAGGCGGCCCTGTTCTCTGGTCGGGTCCTTTTGCACGGGATAGTCTATGGCACCCGGTACTGCCGCGTTGGTGCTATGGGTCATCAACGCGGTCGCCCCGGCCGCCCCGGCCGCGGCAAGGAAGCCCCGCCGGTCGACGTTTGGAAACATGCCCTCCTTGCATTCGCATTCTTCTTCTGCGCGGGCCGCAAGGGCGCGATTTTCAGCCGTGGCCATGCCCTCCATCATTCGACGGGTCTTGGCGTCATAACCGTCTAAATTGATGAGATCTGCCTTTTTACTCATATCGTGGTTTCCTCCTGATTCGAAGTACCCTTGATGTCGAGCTATCGCACGACGGGGACGGTTTTGCTGGACGCCACCGCGTTCGCTCTTAAATTTTGGTTGTCAATCGAAAATACCCTAATTTCCTCCATCGTCCGTACTTCTTAATATATTGGCTTCGTAAATGGCGAGTATCAATATTTTCTATTAAGACACTTACTTCTGTAAAGTCAGTTCTCTCAATGTATTGATAGGTATTGATAGGTTTTTCGAAGCACCCTAGGCCTACCACCATTAAGTGGTCCAATGGTCCAATTTCAGATTTGTTCTGGGGGACTGGTCTCGATTTTTTATCACCTCACCGCAAATCGAGTAGGCAATCAAGTGTGGCGATGCTGTCGATCACGTGATCAGCAGCCGGT
>Ga0310345_10004648_pt1 | contig 12417 bp, 12 predicted proteins | sample HC15DNA20500_MG_FD_204667 | JGI IMG/M metagenome (GOLD analysis project Ga0310345, IMG submission 204667) | Marine microbial communities from station ALOHA, North Pacific Subtropical Gyre - HC15-DNA-20-500_MG | ecosystem: Environmental > Aquatic > Marine > Oceanic | place: Pacific Ocean: North...
GCTCCCCACCGACCCGTCGCCGTGGTCGACGTCGTGGACGAGGTGGAACGTCCAGGGGGAGTGGGCGAACGAGAGCGGCTGGCTCATCAGGTCGCTGACCAGCGTCTGGAGCCCCGCCTTCCCGCCTGGCGCGGGAAGCTGCGTCTCGAACACGTGGTGGTCGAGGCTGAACCGCTCGTCGGGGACCCACCGCGGCCGGGTCGAGCCGACGCCCTCGATCCGCATCCGGAACCGGTCGAACCGCGACAGCCGCTCGTCGACGAACCGGCGGAGCCGGTCGAGCGGGAGCTCGGCGCCGAACCCGACGATGCCGGTGATGGTCATCGGGTTCGTCGGCTGCTCCATGCGGAGCCAGGCCGAGTCCGGCGGCGAGACGGGGAACGGGCGGAGGGCCATGGCGCGATCAGGGCGGGCCGCAGGATACGCGGACGCCGCGATCGACGGAAGCGGTTCCGTCACAGACGAGTCCGGCCGCCTCGGTGACGTGATGGCCGAGGCGGGCCGGGCTTACGCCTCGCTCTCGGCGACGGCCAACTGGCCGCAGGCTGCGTCGATGTCCTGCCCCCGGCTCCGGCGGACCGTCACGCGGACCCGCCGCGCCACGAGCTCCGCGATGAACGCGTCGAGCGTCACCTCGTCCGACGAGCTGAAGTCTGTGCCCTCCACCGGGTTGTACATGATGAGGTTCACCTTGCACGGCGCCCAGCTCGCGATGCGCGCGAGGTTGTCGGCGTCCTCGGCCGAGTCGTTGACGCCCGCGAAGAGGCAGTACTCGTAGGTCACCGGCCGTCCCGTTACGGCGTAGTAATGGCGGACGGCCTGCCCGAGCGCCTTGAGGTCGGTCTTCTCCGACCGGTTGACCGGCATGATCGCGCTCCGCTGCGCGTCGGTCGGCGCGTGGAGACTGATGGCGAGACCGGCCGGGCGGACGGTCCCCGCGGCCTGGTCGTCGGCGAACTGACGGATGCGACGAGCGAGGCCGACCGTCGAGACGGTGATCCGCTTCGGCGAGAGCCCAAGGCCGTCGCAGAGGAGGTCGAGGCTGTCGGCGACGGCGCGGTAGTTCTGCATCGGCTCTCCCATGCCCATGTAGACCACGTTCGTGACGCCCTTGCCGAAGGTGTCCTTGGCGATCCGGTCCATGGCGTGGACCTGCTCGGCGATCTGGCCAGCCGTCAGGTTCTCCTGAAAGCCCATCAGCCCCGTCGCGCAGAACGAGCACGCCATCGCGCAGCCGACTTGCGACGACACGCACACCGTCAGCCGCTTGGCCCGGTCCTCCTCATCGAAGTCGGGGATGAGGACGGCCTCGACGTGGCGGCCGGAGGGGAGCCGGAACAGGCTCTTCAGGGTCCGGTCGGTGGCTTGCTGGCGGCGGACCTCCGTGAGCGTCCCGAGGTGGGCGGCCTCGGCGAGCCGCTCGCGGAAGGCGGCCGGGAGGTCGGTCATGGCCTCGAACGACGTCGCGCCCTTCTCGTGGACCCACTTGAACAGCTGGCGCCCGCGGAAGCGCGGCTCGCCCATCTCGACGGCCAGGGCTTCGAGGGCGGGCTCGTCGAGCGAGCGGAGGTCGGGGCGCGGGGTCTCCATGACGGAAGAAACGGCGCCCGCGGCCCGAACGCGCGCGCCGGCCGGGACGCCGGGTGAAGGCGTCGCGGGAGAACAGTGAATCCGCCTACCTTCCGGGAGATTCCCTGTCGTCATGCGCCGATTCGTCCTCCTCGCCGCCCTCGTCCTTCCCCCGGGTGCGCTCGCGCAGTCGCCTGGCCCGTTTCCCGTGACGTTCCTGCCGGGCGGCGCCGGGGCCGAGGGCTGCTACGACCAGTGGTCGACGCGATCGGCCGTCACGGCCTACAGCGCGCCGACGACCGTCAGCGAGGCCCTCCGGACGATCGAGGCCGATCGGCGGATCGACGCCAACGACTACTCCGAGTCGCTGACGGCCGTCTTGGAGCCGGGCCTCGTCCGCACACGGGAGGCCCTCCAGGTCGAGGGCGTCCGGCTCGGGACCGGGAGGACGGAGACGATCCGGCTCTCGCGCGGCGACGAGCTCTCGCTGCTGGCGCGCGGCCCCGAGGAGTCCGTCTACTTCGCGTTCGGGACTGGGGTCTACGCGGGGTTCGTCCCGGGCCTCTACGGGGGCGGCCCGGTCGAGGTCGTCCGCGAGCCGGTCACGGAAGTCTGGGTGCGCCTCGTCGAGCACGCCGCCGACCGGCCGGCCTCCTGGGTCAACACGGCGCAGGCGGGGATGGCACCCCGCGAGGAGTTCTGCCTGTAGTCAGAGGATCCACAAGAGGGCCACGTAACGAGCGACGCGGAGGCCGGCGACGGTCGGGACGAACCATGCCAGCGGCACGCGCCCGACGCCGGCGGCCAGGGTCAGCGGGTCGCCGATGACCGGCAGCCACGAGAGCACCAGCGCAGGCGTCCCCCAGCGCTCGGTCCACCGGAGTGCCGCGCGGCCGCTGCGCGACGCCGCCAGCCGGTCGCCGACGCTCCCGCGGGCTCCCCGCCCGAGCGCGTAGTTGACGAGGCAGCCCGCGGTGTTGCCGAGGCTGGCCCAGCCGAGCGCCGTCGCCGGCGCCAGCCCGGCCGCCACGGCGGCGACGAACGCCGCCTCGGACGACACGGGGACGAGGGTTGCGCCCACGAACGCGGCGGCGCACAGCCCCCACGCGCCGTAGGCCTGGACCCACTCGACGAGCTCCGGGCTCACCGGTCGGCCGGCGGCGTGTCGCGCGTGAGGAGGCGGGCGACCCACTCCGTCTCCTCGAACTCGCCCAGTGCGACGACGAGCGCGGCCGTCAGCGGGACGGCGATAAAGGCGCCGGCGAGGCCCCACGCCCAGCCCCAGAAGGTGATCGATACCAACACGACGAAGGCCGAGAGCTCGAGGTAGCGCCCTTGCAGCTTCGGGTCGACGTAGGCGCCGAGGACGATCTGGATCAGCCCGATCCCGACCAGCACCGCCGGCGCCTGCCAGCCGACCCCAAACTGGAGCAGCGCGAAGAGGGCCGGCGGGATCACCGACACGATGCTCCCGATTGTGGGGATGAAGTTGAGGATGCCGGCGAGGAGGCCCCACAAAACCGCCAGGTCGAGGCCCATCGCCCAGCAGAACAGGCCCGTCAGGACACCCGTCAGGACACTCGTGAACGTCTGGACGACGACGAACCGCTGGACCTGGCGTGCGACTCGCTTGGTGGTGTCGACCGCCGCGTGGGACACCGGGGCGTCGAACCGGTCGCGCAGCTTGCGGCCCCAGTGGGGGACCTCGGCGAGGGCGAGCGCGAAGAGGGCGTACACGAGGATGACGGCGCCGCCGACGGACCAGACGCTCGAGAGGGCGCGCCGCAGCGGCCCTTCGAGGTCGCCTTCGTCGGGCAGGCCCCCCGGGAGCGCCTCGGCGCGCTCGCGGAGGGACTCGAACTGGGGCCGATATTCACTCAGGCCCGTTATGGCAGAAGACAACGTTTCAGACAGCGCCCATCCGAACGCGCCCAGCACCGCAGCGGCCACAAGGAACGTCGCCCCGACGGCCACCCGGTCGGGCACCCAGCCACATAGCGTCTCGCGGAGCGGGTCGAACAGCACGACGAGGAAGAGGGCGAACGCCAGCGGCATCGCCACCGCCGCCGACGCGCGGAGTAGCCAGATCACGGCGACGGTCGCGAGGGTGGCGAGGAGGCGGTGGGAGGTGGGCGTGGCCATGCGGGCCCTACGCCTGACGCGCCGCGCGGTTTGCGCTAGGGCGTTCGCCGCGCGGTCCACGTGGCCCAGACGAAGGCCAGCGCCGCGACCGCGGCGCTCACGGCGAGGCAGGCCCCGAACGACAGCGGCGTCCCAGGGACCGACTCGGGCACGCCCGCCAAACCGTACCGCAACAGCCCGACGCCGTAGGTCGCCGGGTTCAGGCGCATCGCCAATGCGACGACATCGGACGCGCCGGCCTCGGGGAAAAACGCGCCGGACAACAGCCAGATGGGGATGAGGACGACGTTCATCACGGCGTGGTACGCCCGCCCGCTCTTCAGGCGCCACGCCATCACGAACCCGAACGCGCAGAAGGTGACGGCCAGTAGCACGCCCGCGAGGAGGGCGACCAGCACGCCACCGAGGCCGGGCTGGAGCCCGACGACCGGGGCGAACGCGCCGATGACCACAGCCTGCCCCACAGCGAGCGTCACGCCGCCCAGGAGAATCCCGAGTACGAGTGCGGACCGCGGCTGCGGCGCGACGAGCACTGCCTGGAGCACGCCCGACTGGCGGTCCTCCACCACCGACAGCGTCGAGTAGATGGCGGTGAACAGGACGGTCAGCGCGACCATCCCCGGGAGTAGGTACTGGAGGTAGCCCGCGTCGGAGCCCGGGATCGACACGCTGTCGGCGAACCCGAAGCCGAACACGGCCCAGAACAGCACGGGTTGCGCGAGGACGCCGGCGACGCGGGCGCGGTCCCGCAGGAACACCCGGACCTCGCGGGACCACAGGGCGAGGACGGCCGCGGTCATGGCGTCGCGGGCGGCTGACCCACGCGCGCAGCGAAGACGTCGGCGAGCGTCGGCGGTTGGATGGACACGCCGCGGACGTCGGGGCGTGCGTACAGGTCGGCGACGAGGTCGCGCGCGCGCGTGCTCTGGACGAGCACCCGGTCGCCAATGGCGCGGCCCGGCAGGCCCTCCGCCGCGAGCGCCGAGGCGAGGGCGGCAGGGTCCTCGGCCTCCAGCCAGAGGGCGTCGGGTCCGAGCGCTGCCGTGAGCGCCTGGGGCGTCCCGTCGGCGACGACGTGGCCCTTGTCGAGGATCACGACGCGGTCGCAGCGGGCGGCCTCGTCCATGAGGTGAGTCGCGAGGAGCTGAGCGCCGTCGGCGCGGCGGCGGTCGAGGACCGACCAGAAGGCGTCGCGGGCGAGCGGGTCGAGGCCGGTCGTCGGCTCATCGAGGAGCGCGAGGGCGGGCCGGTGCATGAGCCCACGGGCGAGGTCGAGGCGGCGGAGGAGGCCGCCGGACAACGTCTCGACTCGGTCGCCGGCTCGGTCCGTCAGTCCGGCGTCCGCGAGCGCCGCGTCGACGCGCCGAGACCGCTCGGCCCGGGGGACCCGCACGAGGGCGGCTTGAAACCGCAGGGCTTCCCGGACGGTCAGCGCTCCGTCGAGTGCCGGGCTCTGGAACACCACGCCGACACGTCGGCGGACGGCGTCGGGCTCCGTCTCCACATCGTGGCCGGCGACCGCGACCCGCCCTGCTTCGGGCGCGAGGCGGGTGGAGGCGATGCGGAGGAGCGTCGTCTTGCCGCTCCCGTTGGGGCCGAGAAGCGCGACCCGCTCGGTCGGCGCCACGGTCAGATCCACGCCGGCCAGAGCCCGGACGGTGCCGAAGCGGTGGCTCAGGTCGCGCGCGTCGAGGGCGGCGACGGGCTCGGCCACTAGCGCAGGAGGAAGTCGGCGACGACCAGCACGAAAAAGGCCGGTACGTAGGCGATCGAGGCGAGAAGAAGCCGGCGGGCGCGGTCGTCGGTCGGCTCCGAGAAAAACGAGAAGGCTGGAATCGTGAAGGCCGTCCCGACGCCCACCATCCCGACGAGGAACAGCATGCCGGCCTGCCCGACGGCCGCCGGCAGGACGCCCGCGACCAGGAGGGCGAGGGTCGCCATGAGGACGAGGGAGGCCAGCGTGCGCTCGCCGTCCGCTGCGGCGGGCAGCATCCGAAAGCCGCCGCGCCGGTAATCGTCACGGAGCAGCCACGCGAGCGCGTAAAAATGGGGGAGCTGCCAGAGGTACAGGATCGCGAAGAGCGCCCAGCCCGTCGCGTCGAGCGCGCCCGTGGCGGCAGCCGCACCGCCGAGGGCCGGGATCGCGCCCGGGACCGCGCCGACGAGCGTGTTGTGGACCGTCCGCCGCTTGAGCGGCGTGTAGACCCCGACGTAGAGCGCGACGGTGGCCAGGGCGAGCCCGGTCGTCAGCATGTTGGTCGTGGTCGCGAGCACGACGGCGCCGAGGACGACGCAGGCCGCGGCGTACAGCGTTGCGTGGAGGGGACCGAGCCGCCCTGCCGGGAGCGGCCGGGTGGCCGTCCGGGCCATGCGCGCGTCGTGCTGGCGCTCGGCGACGTGGTTGAGCGCGGCGGCGCCCCCGCCGGTCAGCGCCGTGCCTGCCATCAGGCCGAGGAGGGCGATCCAGTCGACCGGACCGGTCGCGCCGAGGAGGTAGCCCGCAGCGGCCATCACGACCACGAACGCGGTGATCCCGGGCTTCGTGAGCTCCTTGTAGTCCGAGAGCAGGGTGGACGCGGTCGGTGCCTCGACGGCGACGGCCACGGCGGACAAGGGGCGGGGCCTCATGCGAGCGTGGGGGGCAGGTGCGGAGAATCAACGCGCGACGGCCGCACCGTTCCGTCAAAAAACGGGCAGGACGCCGCACGATCTGAACGCATCTGGAGGATAGAGCCGCGCCCCGGACCGGATGAGGGTTTCGCTCGTTCCCGGTGCGGACGGGCGCTGTCCTGCGGCCCGTCGTCCCGATCTCCTCGTTTCCCCCTTTCCCTCTATGCCCCTCATCGCATCCGTTTCTGGCATCCGCGGCGTCTTCGGCGACGGCCTCGATCCGTCCGCGCTTGTTCGCTACGCCTCTGCGTTCGGGGCCTGGCTCCGCCAGGAGGCCGAGGCGCGCCCGCTCGTCGTCGTCGGCCGCGACGGGCGCGTGACGGGCGACGTCTGCGCCCGCCTCGTGACGGCCACGCTCCAGGCCGCCGGCTGCGACGTCGTCGACGCCGGACTGGCCACGACGCCGAGCGTGGCGATGGGCGTCCTCAAACACGACGCCGATGGCGCCGTCATCCTCTCGGCATCGCACAACCCGGCCGAGTGGAACGCGCTCAAGTTGTTGGACCGCAACGGCGAGTTCCTCGGGCCCGACGAGGGCGCTGAGGTGCTGGCGCTCGCCGACGAGGACGCGGCGGCCCATACCGTCGGCTACGAGGATCTCGGCGCGTACCAGTCCGACGACCTCCTCCCGTACCACGTCCAGAAGATCCTCGAGCTTCCGTATGTCGATCCGGACACGATCCGCGAGCGCGGGTTCAAGGTGGTCGTCGACGGGATCAACTCCGTCGGCGCGTTCGCCATCCCCGCGATGCTGGAGGCTCTCGGCGTCGAGGACGTGGAGGTGCTCAACGGCGACGTGACGGGCCACTTTGCCCACAACCCCGAGCCGCTGCCCGCGCACCTTGACGGCATCACGTCGCGCGTGGCTGAGACGGGCGCCGACCTCGGCGTCGTCGTGGACCCGGACGCCGACCGGCTCGCGTTCGTCGAGGACGGGGGACGCTTTTTCGGCGAGGAGCTCACCCAGGTCGTCGCGGCGGACTTCCTGCTGGGGAAGAAGCAAGGGCCGGTCGGGACGAACCTGTCGTCCAGCCGCTTGGTCGAGGACGTCGCGCGGCGACACGGGCAGGAGGTGGTCCGGTCGGCGGTCGGCGAGATCCACGTCGTCCGGGCGATGCAGGAGGCCGGCGCCGTGATCGGCGGGGAGGGCAACGGCGGCGTGATTCTCCCCGACCTCCACTACGGCCGCGACGCGCTCGTGGGGGTGGCGCTCGTGCTGCAGCACCTCGCCGAGACCGGCCGGTCGCTCAGCGGCCTCCGCGCCGACTACCCGACCTACGCCATCGCCAAGCACAAGCTGCCGCTGACCGACGACCTCGACGCCGACGCGCTCCTCGCCGCGCTCGCCCAGAAGTACGAGGGCCGGGTCTCAACGGTCGACGGCGTGAAGGTGGACCTCGACGAGGGCTGGGCCCACGTTCGGAAGTCCAACACCGAGCCGATCCTCCGCGTCTACACCGAGGCGGGCACGCCCGAGGCGGCCGACGCGCTCGCCGAGCGGTTTAAGGCCGAACTCCTCGACGGATGATCCTCGGCCTCATCGCGGTCCCGCTGTTCCTGCTCTCGACGTGGGCCGCTCGCGTCGTGCAGCACCTCGCGTTCGGGTTTGTCCCGGGGTGGGCTGTGAGCGTGCCGCTGTGGGTCGCCCTCACGGTCGCGATGCAGGCCGCGGCGTCGGTCGGCGCCGTCGCGCTGCTGCTCGCCGCCGCCGGGTGGCTCGACGCGCCGCCGAGTGCCGGGCTCCTTCTCCTCCTGGCCGCCCTCGCGCTGTGGATCGTTTGGCAGCAGGCGGACGAGGCAGAGTGGGAGCGACAGACCGGGTGGATCGCAGCGCCGGACGACGTGGAAGGCCGCTGGCTCGACTCGATGTCGGAGGTCACCGCGCGGGCCGCGCTGATCGGGACAGCGGCCGGGCTGGTCTTCGCCGCCGTCGTGTTTAGTTCGCCGCTGGCCCTGTGAGGTCCGCCTCGACGACTGCGCCGGCCGAGCCATCGGGGAGCCATGTCCGCTCGGACATCCGGCCGGCCCCGTCGGGGTCGATCACCAGCGCCGTCGAGACGCGCGTTCCATAGCCGTCGGCGACGATGCGGACGGGGGAGAGGCGGCGCTCCCACTCGACCCCGACGCCGGTGTCCGGCAGCTCCGAGTCGGGCGCGTGTTCTTGGTCGTCGAGCAGTGCCAGGAGGTCCGGTGGGGCGACGGCGTCAGCGCGGAGGGCGTCGCGGAGCCGCTGCCGCGCCCGGACGACCTTCGGCCAGGGGGTGTCGAGCCGGTCGTTCGAGAGGCCGTAGACGCCTCGGCCCAACTCCAGAATCTCGTCGTGCTGCGTGGACACGACCCGGACCGAATCGGCGTCGCCGACGACGAGGTTGAACCCGTCGTACGCATCGCGTTCGGCGTGGACCGCCTCGGCGTATGCGTCGGCCGGGGCGCACGAGCGGAGAAAGTCGGCGACGAGGGCGCCGCGGGAGCGCGTGCTGGGACGAGGGTTCCGTGGGTCGCGGACGTTGGTCAACACGGCCCACCGGCCGGAGCGGGTCGCGCCGAGCCACGTGCCGCCGGCTTCGAGGTCGCGGCCGGCGAGCACGTCGGGCGCGTCGGCCCACCACTCGAGTGGCGCCGCCGGGCGCGCGAACGCCTCGTCCCGGTTTCCCATCAGCACGAGCCGGTGCCGGGGGTGGGCGTCGAGGGCGAAGGCGACGAGGCACACGGCGGGCGAGGTCCGGGAGGGAGGCTCAGGCTGCGACGGGGGCCGGCTCGACCGGCTCAGCGATGGGTGCGGCCAACGTATCGGAGGCCCAGACGATCAGGCCGATCCAGATCAGGTCCGTCACCAGAAGGTGGACGATCTGGAGCCAGATCGGGGCCATCAGCGCTACGTTGAGCGCGCCGAGGGCCATCTGCCCGACGAACGCGCCCAGGACCGCCATGCCGAGCGTGCCCGCCCCGCCCGACGCGCGCGTCGCAACGACGGCGCCGCCGACGACGCCGAGCGCGACGAACGCCATCGTGGGGTGGAACACGCGGGCGCCCACGAGCGCGGCCACGACCGGGTCCGTGGCGGGGTCGAGGCCGCCGCCGAGGACGAGCGTGTCGCCGAGCGCGGTGATGGCGCCGCCGGCCCCGAGGATCAGCACGGACAACAGCGCCACGCCGACCCAGGCCACCTCGGCGCGGAGCCCGAGGCGGGGCGGATCGGCGCCCTCGGACCACCACGCGGTCAACGTCAGCGCCCCGAGCAAGAGGAACGTGTTGGCAAGGTGGGCCGCCATCCATACGGCGCGGCCGATCGACGGGTTGTAGGCGACGTACTCGAACAAGACGAGGCCGGCGCCGATCGCGCCTTCCGTCACCATAAAGGCGAGTGAGGCCACGGCGGCTTTGCGAACGGGCGAGCCCGTTGCCGTCCCGCGGAACGCGACGACGACGAGCGCGATCGCCGCGAAACCCGCCAACGCGCTCGTGACCCGGTGGCCAAACTCGACGATCGTGTTGAGCGTCGGCGCCGTCGGGATCACCTCGCCATTGCACAGCGGCCAGTGGTCGCCACAGCCCGCCCCGGAGCCCGACGCGCGGACGAACGCGCCCCACAGGATGACGAGAACCGTGTAGCCCAAGACGCCCCAGGCGACGCGCGAGACGGTGCGGGGAGAGACGGTCAGCATGGCACGTGAGTCACAAAGACGCGGTCGAGGCGGTCGACGGCCACGCCGATTTCGCGGGTGGTCGAGGCGCAATCGAGGAGGTCGCGGCGGTGGCCCGGGCGGTCAAGCCAGCCCTCGATGGCATCGCGGCCGGCGCACGAGGGGTCAACGACCATCGGGTGTCAAGTGTAGGGCTGGAGCGCCAGAGTTCGCGTGAAGGATGAGCGCGCCGGTGGGTGCGCCGAGCTGGGCCGAGCGCACGAAAAAGGGCGGCCCTCGCGAGAGAGCCGCCCCATGGCGGGACCCGCCTCGGTAGCCCCGCAGGGGGACCGAGACGGGCAGAGCCAGGCCGGACTAGAAGTCCATCCCGCCGCCCATGCCGCCCATCCCGCCGCCGGCGGGCATGGCCGGCTCGGGCTCCGGCTTGTCCACGACGACCGTCTGGGTCGTGAGGAGCAGGCCGGCCACCGAAGCGGCGTTCTCGAGCGCGGTGCGCGTGACCTTCGTCGGGTCCACGACGCCCATGCTCAGGAGGTTGCCGTACTCCTCGGTCCGGGCGTTGAAGCCGTAGTCGGCCTCGCCGTCCTTGACCTTCTGCACCACCACCGAGCCCTCGAGCCCGGCGTTGTTGACGATCTGGCGGAGCGGCTCCTCGAGCGCGCGGCGCACGATGTTGACGCCGATGTTCTGGTCCGCGTTGTCGGCCTCGAAGCCCTCGAGGGCCTTCAGGCCGCGGACGAGCGCGACGCCGCCGCCGGGGACGATGCCCTCCTCGACGGCCGCACGGGTCGCGTGGAGCGCGTCCTCGACGCGGGCCTTCTTCTCCTTCATCTCCGGCTCCGTCGCGGCGCCGATCTTGAGGACGGCCACGCCGCCGGACAGCTTGGCGAGCCGCTCCTGGAGCTTCTCACGGTCGTAGTCCGACGTGGTCGACTCGATCTGCTGCTTGATCTGGTTGATCCGAGCCGAGATCGTGTCCTGCGTGCCGGCGCCGTCGACGAGGGTCGTGTTGTCCTTCGTGATCACGACGCGCTGGGCCTGGCCGAGCGAGTCGAGCGTGGCGTTGTCGAGCTTGAAGCCCTTCTCCTCGGAGAGGACCGTGCCGCCGGTGAGGACGGCGATGTCCTCCAGCATGGCCTTCCGGCGGTCGCCGAAGCCCGGGGCCTTGACGGCCGCCACGCGGAGCGTGCCGCGGAGCTTGTTGACGACGAGCGTCGCGAGGGCCTCGCCGTCGACGTCCTCGGCCACGATGAGGAGCGGCTTCGACATCTGGGCGACCTTCTCGAGGACCGGGAGGAGGTCCTTCATCGCCGAGATCTTCTTGTCGTGGATCAGGACGAGGGCGTCCTCCAGGACGACCTCCATGTTATCCGGGTCCGTGACGAAGTACGGCGAGAGGTAGCCGCGGTCGAACTGCATGCCCTCGACCGTGTCGAGCGACGTGTCCGTGCCCTTGGCCTCCTCGACCGTGATCACGCCGTCCTTGCCGACCTTCTCCATCGCCTCGGCGATGAGGTTGCCGATCTCCTCGTCGCTGTTGGCGGAAATCGTGCCGACCTGGGCGATCTCGTCCTTCCCGCCGACCTCGCGCGAGAGGCTCTTAAGCTCCTCGACGACTTGCGAGACGGCCTTGTCGATGCCCCGCTTGAGGTCCATCGGGTTCGCGCCCGAGTTGACCGAGCGGAGGCCCTGGTTCATGATCGCCTGGGCGAGGACCGTGGCGGTCGTCGTGCCGTCGCCGGCGACGTCCGAGGTCTTGGAGGCGACCTCCTTGACCATCTGCGCGCCGACGTTGGCGATCTTGTCCTCGAGCTCGACCTCCTTGGCGACGGTGACGCCGTCCTTGGTGACGGTCGGGGCGCCAAACTTCTTCTCGATGATGACGTTGCGGCCCTTCGGTCCCAGCGTCACCTTGACGGCGTTGGCGAGCGCGTCGACGCCCTCCTTCAGCTGGTTCCGGGCGTCCGCGTCGAATGTGATCTGCTTAGCCATTGTGGTGTGTTCGTTTGAGAGTTGGGGGTGTCCGCCTCGGTCGCCCCGTGGCGGGGGCGAGGCGGCCGGTCTGGCCGGGTGGGCTAGCCGTTGACGATGCCGAGGATGTCGGACTCTCGCATGATGAGGACGTCCTCACCGTCGAGCTGGATCTCCGTCCCGGCGTACTTGCCGTAGAGGACGGTGTCGTTCTCGGAGACGGTCATGTCGACCTTCGTCCCGTTCTCGACCTTGCCCGGGCCGACGGCCAGGACGGTCCCGCGCTGGGGCTTCTCCTTGGCGGTGTCGGGGATGTAGAGGCCGCCGGCCGTCTGGGTCTCGGCGTCCTGGGGCTTGACGACGACGCGGTCGCCGAGCGGCTTGATGGAAGCTGCCATGGTGTGGTTGGAAAGAGGGGGGT
>Ga0310345_10004649_pt1 | contig 12414 bp, 10 predicted proteins | sample HC15DNA20500_MG_FD_204667 | JGI IMG/M metagenome (GOLD analysis project Ga0310345, IMG submission 204667) | Marine microbial communities from station ALOHA, North Pacific Subtropical Gyre - HC15-DNA-20-500_MG | ecosystem: Environmental > Aquatic > Marine > Oceanic | place: Pacific Ocean: North...
ACGGCTCGGGCGATGTCGCCGAGTTCGTCCTCCCGTTCGGCTTCCTCGAGCGGGGCGCGGGTTTCGTCCTTGGCCCGGGTGGTCAGCGCCGCCGAAAACTGGGCGAAGGGTCCGACGATCTTGCGAGCGGCGACAAACCCGCTCAAGAGCGCGACCAGCGCGATCATGATGCTGCCGGCAAGCACCAGGGGCCCGGGTGCGAAGCCGGCGGTCGCCGGTCCCGGATTTGCGATGGTCGCGGCGTCTTCGTCGCTTCCGGCGGCCGAGACGCTTGCCGTCTCGACCGGGTCGATTGCGGGGACATCTGCAGTGGCTGCTCGCCGCAGCGTCGCGACGTGGTCTGCAAGTGCGCGGGGCAGGGTGATCAGCATGCCGGCGCGAAGCTCACGCATGCGCGCGGCGAAATCCTTCGTTGCGCCGAGCTTCTCGCCGTAATCCTTCATCAGCGACAGCGATTCCCGCGCCCGTTCGAGCTGGGCGGGGTCCGTCATCAGCTTGGTCATCGCCGCGTGCCGGCCAATCGCCTCGTTCAGCTTGGACTGCGCCACGTCGAAGGCGGCGCCTTCGTCGGTGCGCAGGAACCGTTCAGCCGAGACGAGGCTGGCATTCAGGGATTCGAAGGTGGCGGTCGCGTGATAGAGCGCCTCGATGTCGAAGGCGCGCCAGGCAAGCTTGATCACGTCGGACATCGCCGAGACGGCCAGCGGTCCGGATTCGGCCACCGCGCCCGTCGCCTTGGCCTCGCCGGTTCGCAGGCCGTAGAGCTGGTCCATCGCCGCCTGCCAGGAGGCGATACCGGTCTCGACCCGCTTCCAGGCGGCCTCCGATCCGGCGTCGCCGGCGAGAAGGCGGCGGTCTTCCGGCGAAAGCTCGCCAAATTCGCTCGCGGCGCTCTGGAAGCGGTCGTAGCTGTCCTTCCGGCCGTCCTCGATGAAGTCCACGGCCGCGATTCGCAGGCGTTCGAGATCGCTGGAAGCGCGCAAGGCGAATTCGCCCAGCGGGGCCGGTTTGTTTGGCCGGACAGGTGCTGGAGCAGCAGGAGCAGAAGCGGGTGCGATCCGGACCGGCTGCGGCACCGCCGTCACCGCAGGTGCGAGACTTGCCTCCGGCCATGCCAGCTGGGCGACGAGACCGAGCGCGATCGCCAGAATGGCGACCGGCAGGAATGCAACGATGATCCGGCCCTTGATGCCCACGCTTGTTACGTTCTCTTTTCCGACATGGTCCGCAAGAAATGCGGGTCCAGGTGATTTCGCATGCGGGTCTTGTTCGTGGCTGTCGCCCGGTCACGCTCCGCCGAAGCGGCCCGTTCCAGGGCGACGTCGACTTTAGCGACGCGACTTGGACTGACGCTTGCCGAATCGCGCGAGGTTGGCCGGATGCGGCTATAACCATCTGATCATGCAAAAATGCATAGCAGCTATGCATGGACCTTTGAGGGACTCGTCATTGTCGGGTCAAGGTTCAGGCACTAGACTTCGATCACCGACGAATACGGGAGAGATCGGCCCCCGGGCCGGCGCCGAAGGAGCAACCGCCCCGGAAACTCTCAGGCAAAAGGACCGTTTCGTCGCAAAAATCCGAAGAGTGGCGGCCAGGGCACCGGCCGTCCGCCGAAGGAGAAAGCACGAGGCCGGGTACGCCGGCTTTCTGTGAAGCTCTCAGGCTCATGACGGGAGGGGCGCGCACGGATCTCCGCGAAAACCGCGGAAGAAAGGCTCGTCATGACTTCGATCGCCGTCATCGGCGCCGGTATCACCGGCATCACCACCGCCTACAAGCTCCTCCTGCGAGGCTTCGAGGTCACGATCTTCGATCGCCAGGCCTATGCCGCGATGGAAACGTCTTTCGCCAATGGCGGTCAGCTGTCGGCCTCCAACGCCGAGGTCTGGAACCGGCCGAGCACCTTCCTCAAGGGGCTCAAATGGATGCTGACCAAGGACGCGCCGCTCCTGGTCAACCCGACGCCCTCCTGGCACAAGCTGTCCTGGATGGCCGAATTCGTGCTCGCAGCCCGCAGCTACGAAGAGAACACCATCGCCACCACCCGGCTCGCCATCGCCGCGCGCCGGCATCTCCTCGACATGGCCGAGCGCGAAGGCTTCGACTTCGACGTCGAAAAGCGCGGCATCCTGCATGTCTACGAGGAAAAGGGCGAATTCGACCATGCGGCCGAGGTCAACAGGCTTCTTGAAAAGGGCGGGCTGAAGCGCGTCGCGGTTTCCGCCGAAGAGGTCGCCGCCATCGAACCTACGATCCGTGGCAAGTTCATCGGCGGCTTCTTCACCGAATCCGATTTTACCGGCGATATTCATAAGTACACGCGCCGTCTGGCCGATGCCTGCCGCCGCCGCGGCGCTCACACCCATTTCGGCGCGGATGTCTCGCGCCTTGCCTCCCAAGCGGATGGCAGCGTGACTGTCTCGTGGCGCACAAAGGACGGAACCGATGCATCCCGGCAGGAGCGGTTCGACGGCGTCGTCGTCTGTGCCGGAGTCGCCAGCCGCGAATTCGCGCACCAGCTCGGGGATCGGGTGAATGTCTATCCGGTGAAGGGTTATTCCATCACCGTCAATCTGGACGACGAGGAGAGCCGGGCCGCCGCCCCCATGGTCAGCATCCTCGACGATCACGCCAAGGTGGTCACCAGCCGCCTCGGTGCGGACCGACTGCGCATCGCGGGCACGGCTGAATTCACCGGCGAGAACCGCGACATCAAGGCGGCCCGCATCCGGCCGCTGGTCGAGTGGTGCCGCATGCATTTCCCGGGCGTTTCGACCGCCTCCGTCGTGCCCTGGGCGGGCCTGCGTCCGATGATGCCGAACATGATGCCGCGGGTGGGGCAGGGCCGCCGGCCGGGCGTCTTCTACAACACCGGCCACGGCCATCTCGGCTGGACGCTCTCCGCCGTCACCGCCGACATGATCGCCGGCGAGGTTGCCGGCGCCTATTCCCGTCGCGTCCGGCCCGGCGTCTCGGTCCAGGATGCGCACGAGGGCCTGGCAACCCAAGGCGTTTGATCCAGTTTTTTCCTTGCCGGCAACGATCGCCTCTATACCCTGAGGGCAATGTGCTGCGCCTGGCGCCGAACAATTCCGGCGCAGCCTCCCACCGCTTCCCGCGCCAGTGCCGCATGGCAGACATATCTCGTGCGTGGCAGGTCGCAGACGGGAAACGATCCAATCTGCCTCGCCGTTTCGGAGCAGGAAGGGTAAGACGAGCGGGAAGTGGGCTGGAGGAGGATCCCCGGGACATGAGCAAGATCGACGAGAGCGATGAAAAGGAGCCCATCTTCAGGACCGATTTCGATCCGGCCTATGGCGAGGCGATCGCGGTGGGCCCCGACATCCTCCGGGTGACCGCCAGCAACCCGTCCGCCTTCACCTTCAAGGGCACTAACAGTTACGTGGTGGGAAGTGACGACCAGTGCTTCGTCATCGATCCCGGTCCCAACGACGAAGCCCATTGCGGTGCGCTCATTGCGGCGATCGGGGAGCGCACCGTCGAGGGCGTGATCCTCACCCACAGCCATCGCGACCATGCGGCCCTGGCCGCCGACTTCCGGCAACGCGTCGACGCCCCCTTGCTCGGAATGACGGCAAGGCCGCGTGGTGATGATGGCGGCGCAGGGCTCGACGCCGCCGCCGAAACCGGTCTTGCCTTCGATCGCGGCCTGCAAGACGGCGAGGTTCTCGACCTCGCCGGCCGAAGGCTGGAGGTGGTGGCGACGCCCGGCCACGCGTCCGACCACATTGCCCTGGCGCTGCCCGAGGCGGGCGTCCTGTTCTCCGGCGACCATGTGATGGCGTGGTCGACACCGGTGGTGGCGCCGCCCGACGGGATGATGCGCGACTACATGAGTTCGCTGCGCAAGCTGCTGACGCGCTCGGAGGGCCGTTATCTGCCGGGTCATGGCGGGCCGGTCGAAAGGCCGATCCCTTTCGTGCGTGGGCTTATCCGCCACCGGACGATGCGCGAAGCGGCAATCATCAAGCGAATCGAGGCGGGCGACCGCACGATCCCTCAGATCGTCGCCGCGATCTATCAGGGGCTCGATCCACGCCTGCACGGCGCCGCCGGCCTGTCCGTGAAGGCCCATCTCGACGACCTCGAAGAGCGCGGCCGCATTGTCTGTGACGCCGATGGGGCTTTGCAGGACCGGCTCTATCGGCCTGCCGATTGATCCCGTCTAGGCTGAAGCGCCCTACGACGACGTCGCCACCTGCCCGGCGAGCGCCGTGTCGAGGTCGTCGAAGAAGCTCTCGAGGAAACGGCGGTTCTGGCCGAAATCGACACCGATGGCCCTCGATGCCGAACGGGCGTCGACGAAGGTCTCGTTGCCGTCTTCCTGAATGCGGATGACGATGTCGCTCGGGAGTTCGAAGACGAAATCCTCGGCGGTGGCTTCGATCTGGTAGCGGTCGCTGTCGCGGGTGGTGACGAGATCCGCCTCGGTCAGGTTCCGCGCCTCGGAACGCGGCGTGGGGATCGGTGCCTCGACCGTCCCGCTGACGCCGAGATCCCCGCTCCCGATGGCTTCGGCAATTTCCTCCGGCCGACCGACCTCGACCTCGTTCACCTCCCAACCCCGGTCAGCCAGGACGAGACGCACCGCCTTGTAGACTTCCGGTGCGACGGCAAAGTAGCGTCGACCGGTCACGAGGCTGGGCCGGTCTTCGGCATTGATGGCCAGGCGCCAGCGCTCGGCCGCGGTCGGCGCGGTCTCGATCACTTCGCCGATCGTGTCGGGCTCCATGCCTTCCGTGTAGGCGAGATTGGCGCGCGGATTCGTGTAGAGAAGATAGGCGGCAAAACCCAAGGGAAGGAGCGCCAGAACCGCAAGCACGAAGGCGGCGATCGACTTGCCGCCGCCCAGAACGCCGCCGAACCAGACGCGCATGAGGCTGTAGCACGACAGGAGAAAGGCGAGGAGACCCATCCCTGCGCAGAGCAGAAACAGGCCGATCAGCGCGCGCAATTCTATCCCGCCGAACCGGTAGACGGCGAAGCCGGCAAGCGTCGTCACGAGGGAGAAGCCCGCGAGCCAGCGGGCGAAACCCGCCAGACGCAGCCGCTTCCTGACATAGTGACCGGAGACCGGCAGATGGCCGAAGGCGCTCTTCATTGCTCACGCTTGGAGTTCTTGTCCGCAGCCAATCCTACAGAAGCTGCGGAGCTTTAGGAAGCGCGCCCGGGCCGAGGACGGCGTTCGAGCTTTGCTGGCGATGCGTCAGGCCGTCGGCAGGACGTAGTCCCTGAAGTCCTCGCGAAGCGTCGTCTTCTGGATCTTGCCGGTCGCGGTGTGGGGAATCGCCTCGACGAAGACCACGTCGTCCGGCATCCACCATTTGGCGATCTTGTCCGAAAGAAAGGCCAGGATGTCCTCCTTCGTCGGGTCGCAGCCTTCCTTTTTCACGCAGACGAGCAGCGGTCGCTCGTCCCACTTGGGATGCTGGAGGCCGATCACGGCGGCTTCGGCCACCTCCGGATGGCCGACGGCGATATTCTCCAGCTCGATCGAGGAAATCCATTCGCCACCCGACTTGATCACGTCCTTCGCCCGGTCGGTGATCTGCATGTAGCCGTTCTCGTCGATATGGGCGACGTCGCCGGTATCGAACCAGCCCTCTTCATCGAACATCTCGGCGCCCTGATTCTTGAAATAGGCGCTGGCGACGGCCGGCCCGCGCACCTTCAGGCGGCCGAATGTCTTGCCGTCGCGCGGCCGCTCCACATTGGCATCGTCCGTCACCTTCATCTCGACGCCGAAGGGCGGGAAGCCCTGCTTCTCCTCGACGTCGAGCAGTTCCTCGCCCGTCTTGTCGGCGACTTCCGGCTTGAGCGCGCAGAGCGTGCCCAGCGGGCTCATCTCCGTCATGCCCCAGGCATGGACAACCTTGACGCCGTATCGGTTCTGGAAGGCGTCGGTCACCTTGCGCGGACAGGCCGAGCCGCCGATCACCACGCGGTCGAGCGTCGGTAATTCGCCGCCGGAGGATTGCAGATGCTGGAGCAGCATCAGCCAGACCGTCGGCACGGCGGCCGAACAGGTGACCTTTTCCGTATTGATCAGCTCGTGGACCGACGCCCCGTCCATCTTCGGGCCGGGCATCACCAGCCGCGCACCGGCCATCGGCGCCGTGAGAGCCAGGCCCCAGCCATTGGCGTGGAACAGCGGCACGATCGGCAGCATGGAATCGCGGGAGGCAAGCCCCATGGCGTCCGGCGCCTGCGAGAGCATGGAATGCAGCACATTGGAGCGGTGGGAATAGACGACGCCCTTGGGATTGCCGGTCGTGCCCGACGTGTAGCACATGCCGGCTGCGGTGGTTTCGTCGAATTCCTTCCAGGCGAAGTCACCGTCGACCTCGTTCAGCCATTCCTCGTATGGCACCGCGTTCGCGACCTTCGTTTCCGGCATATTCGCGGCGTCGGTCAGCACCACGACCTTCCGGAGACTGGGAAGTTTGGGCTGGAGCGCTTCGACGAGGGGCAGGAAGGTCAGGTCGACGAAGAGGAGCTTGTCCTCGGCATCGTTCATGATCCATGCGATCTGTTCGGGAAACAGCCGCGGGTTGAGCGTGTGGTAGACGGCGCCGATGCCGGTGATGCCGTACCAGCATTCCAGATGCCGCCAGGTGTTCCAGGCCATGGTGGCGATCCGGTCGCCCAACCCGAACCCGTCCTTTTCGAGCCGCTGGGCAAGCTTGAGCGCGCGCTCACGCACGGCCTTGTAATTCGTGCGATGGATCGGGCCCTCGACCGAACGGGAGACCACCTCGCGACGCGGGTGTTCGCGCGCCGCATGATCGATGATCTTCGAACACAAGAGCGGCCAGTCCTGCATCAAACCGCGCATGAATTTCCTCCCGTATTTTGCGACGGCCGCTGCATGGACGGCGTCTTTTTCCGAGTAGCCAATGTCTTCCGAAAGCCGCAGGCTTGTCCACCCGGCGGCCGGCCGCCCAAGTTTGGACATGTCGGCGCGTCACACTCCTCGCCAAGGGATAAGACAGGGGGAATGACGATCATGTCCATCGATATCGATCAGGTACAGTCAGGCCATGTCTTCGAGGCCGGGGAGGGCGTGGAAACGGTGGAGTTCGAGCTGGCGCTCGACGCCACGGATCTCGCGGAGGGTTCGTTTGAGGATTGCGTGAGGCAGGCGGCCGAAATGATCGGCGGCGAATTCCTGTTCGCCATGCCGACGGACGGCACGTTCGAGGACGTCTCCCAGATCGCCGCCGTGCATCTGGCCGAAAACAGCCGCGGCCGGGTGCTGTTCGCGGTCCTGAACGAAGAGGGCGATGCGATCCGCGTGCCCGATCGCGACGAGGTCGGCGAGCGCTTCTACGGCTTTGCCCGCGCCTTCATCGGCGTCCTGACCCGCATCCGCGACGAACTGCCCTTCGGCCACATGGAGCCGGAAGGCACCGCGTAGGCCTGCCGAAGGTGTCTGTCGCCCGCGAGGACTTCCGAACCGACTGGCATCGGAGAGGGGGCCATGGCGGCAGGCTCGCTCCGCGGTCACCATCGTGCCGCGGCAGGGGTGGGCGGTAAGACGTCAGTGGGTTGAAGCGAAGAGCTTGACGAACGATAGCGGTGAAAGCCCTCCTGTGAACGGAGGCGGCGCCGGAGTGTTGGCAGCCGTCGAGTCAAGTGACTGTTGTCCAAGGTCTTCTGCCCTGACATCGGAAAGCCTGGCGATCGGCCTAAACTCGCGGCCCTCGTTCCCGGGATCAATGCCGGGAGAAGCCGGTCTATTCTTCGGCGCGGCCCTCGTTTTCCCGATCCCGCTCATAGTGTCGCGGGATCGGAAAATCCGGGAGCCAGGATTCCCGGCGAATGGTCCACAACTCATAGGTCGGAACCAGTTGGTCGGGCTTGTCCAGTGAACCCAGATGCACCTCGATCTCGTCCGCGCTGACCGAGTAAACCGAGGATCCGCAGCGGGGACAAAAGAAGCGCTCGGCATAGTCGCGCACCTCCCCCTCAACCGTCACCGCCTCGCGCGGAAAGACCGCAGAAGCGTGAAACAGTGCGCCGTGATGTTTGCGGCAATCGAGACAATGGCACAGGCCGACGCGATAGGGCTGCCCTGTTGCCAAAATCCGAACGTCGCCGCAGAGGCAGCCACCGGTATACCGGTCCATCCCTCGCCTCCCGCATTCAGGCTGTTGCGGCGAACTGCCGCTTGGCGGGAATGAAGACGCTTCCAGCGCTCAAAGATCAAGACCAGATCATCTGCTTGTCGCCGAGGATCACGACCCGGCGAGTTCCCGCCACCGCTTCACCGAATTGGCGCTGGCCTCTGCCAGAAGCCGAACGTCGTTGGAGACCGTCGTCAGGTCGAAACCCCACCCGATCGCGCGCGCGGCATAGTCGGGCGATGCGCAATGCAGGCAGGCCTTGATGCCGTTCGCCTTGCAAGCCGCGAGAATCCGCTTGATCAGGGCGATCATCTCGTCTTCCTCCCGGTCGAAGCCGGGTGGCAGACGACCCTCGGAATTGCCGAGCGCGAGGTCGGCGGGACCGATATAGAGCCCGTCGAGACCGGGCGTCGCCGCGATCGCGTCGAGATTTTCGACCCCCTCTCGCGTCTCGATCATGGCCAGCGCCAGCACTTCGTCATTGGCCGCCAGATCGTATCCGCCGTAGGCGACGGTCGCGCGGGTGGGGCCAAAGCTGCGCTGGCCACGCGGCGGGTAGCGCGTGAAGCTGACGAATTCGGCGGCCTCTTCGGCATTGTTGATCATCGGGCAGATGATGCCCATCGCCCCGGCATCAAGCGCCTTCATGACGATGCCCGGTTCGCGCCATGGCACCCGGGCCATCGGCACGACGCCGGAGGCGCGCATCGCCTGGAACATCGGCAGGACCGAGGAATAGTCCAGCGCGCCGTGCTGGATATCGATCGTCAGAGAATCATAGCCCTGCGCCGCCATGATCTCGGCGGTGAAGGAATTGCCGATGGAGAGCCAGCCATTGAGCGCCGGCCGGCCGGAATCCCATATCTCCCGCAACCCGTTCCTGAACATCGCCTCCCCCTTGCAATCGGCCAACACTCAGTCAAGCCAAATAGGCCGCGGCGCCAAGGCGGCGAGAGGCTTCAAGGCAGGCTGATGGTGGCGGCGAGACCGCCCGTTTGCCGATTCGTCAGGGTCAATTCGCCCCCATGGGCGCGCACGATCGACCGGGCGATCGACAGGCCGAGCCCGACCCCACCTGTCTCGCGGCTGCGCGAGGTCTCGACACGGACGAAAGGCTCGAAGACCTCCTCCAGATGCGTCGCCGGGATCCCCGGTCCGTCGTCCTCGACCGTGATCCGCAATTCGCCTGCTTCCTCCGCGAGGCCGATCCGCGCGGCACCGGCATAGCGCACGGCGTTCTCCACGAGATTGGCGAGAGCCCGCTTGAGGCTCACCGGGCGGCAGCGCCAGACGAGTCGTTCCGGTCCCTCATAGCTTACATCCTTGCCGAGGCCTCGCATGTCCTCGACGAAGCCATCGATCAGTGCCGCGACATCGACGCTGCGCGTGGCCTCGCCCGCGCCCTCCTCGCGCGCGAAGGCCAGGGTCGCATCCGCCATCGCCTGCATCTCGTCGAGCGTGCGGACGACGTCCCGCTTGAGATCGGCGTCCTCGATGAATTCCGCGCGCAGCCGCAAGGAGGTGATCGGCGTGCGCAGATCGTGGCTGATGGCGGCGACCATGCGCGTGCGGTCGCGCACGAAGCGCGAGAGACGCTCCTGCATGACGTTGAATGCCTCGACGGTGGTGCGGATCTCGCTCGGCCCCTTCGCCGGCACGGGATCGATCGCCTCGCCCCGGCCGATCTTTTCCGCCGCGGCCGCCAGTTCGCGCATCGGCCCGGTGATGCGGCGCACTAGAAGCGCCGCCACCAGAAGCGTCGCAATCGCACTGACGCCAAGCGAGACCAGCCACGGCCAGGAGAGCCCGATCGGCGGCGCCCTGACCACCGAGGTCGCATTCAGCCACCGCCCACCGGCGAGCGGAATGGAAATCTCGACACCGGTGAAAGCGCGATGGTGGCGATGCATCCATCCCTCATCGCGACGCGGCGGGCGGTCGGTGAAGCGGGCGCGGGGGCCATGCTCCTCGATTGAGAGCGCATCGGCGAGTTCCTCGGCGAACTCCTCCTCGCGTTCACTCATGCCGTCCGGCGGCAAGCTGCTGCGCTCGGCGATCTCGAGGCGCGTGCGCCGGTTGCTGAGGGCCGTCGCCAGACGCTGGCCGAGTTCCGGCGTGGTGTCGTCGAAGACCTGGACGAGGGTCGACACCTTCTCCACGACCCCGAAGCGGATGGCCGCCCGCACGACGCGGCCGCGTTCGTCGAAGAACAGCGCCAGACTGACGAGATGCGCAAACAGGAGCGCCATGATCAGAAGCGTCGCGAACTGGCCACCCAGACTCCGGGGAAGAAGGCGCGTCACGAGGCCTCCTTCACGGCAGCGGCGAAGACATAGCCGCCACCCCAGACAGTCTTGATGATTTCCGGGTTCTTGGGATCGGCCTCCAGCTTGCGCCTGAGCCGTGAAATCTGGTTGTCGATGGAGCGATCGAAGGGATGGGCTTCCCGTCCGCTGGTGAGATCGAGGAGCTGGTCGCGGGTGAGCACCATGCCCGGGCGCTGCACGAAGGCAGAGAGCAGCCGGAACTCGGCGGTCGAAAGCGGCACCACCACCCCATCAGCGCCCATGACCTCGCGCCGGGCGAGGTCGAAGATCCATTCTCCGAAGGCCATTCGGTCTTCGGAAACAGGCTGCATCGATTGCGGCAGCGTCGTCGCCCGGCGAAGCACTGCCTTGATTCGGGCGAGCAGTTCGCGCGGATTGAAGGGCTTCACCACATAGTCGTCGGCGCCGACTTCGAGTCCGACGATCCGGTCCGCATCCTCGGCCATGGCAGTGAGCAGGATCACCGGCATGTTGGCGCTCTCTCGCAAGGAGCGGCAGAGCGAGAGCCCGTCTTCGCCCGGCATCATGATGTCGAGGACGACGAGATCGACGGAGTGGCGCTTGCAGGCCTCCCGCGCCTCGGCCGCGCTGCCGGCAAGCGTCACCCTCATCCCGTGCTTCTCGAGATACCGGCCAAGCGGCTCGCGAATGTCGCGCTGATCGTCGACGACGAGGATATGGGGCCTTGTTTCCATGGGGATCGTTTCGTTCGGCTTGCTGCGGAGGGGCTTCCTATGACCCGACAATAGGCATTCCGGCAAAGGCCGCCGCAGAAAATTGTAAGCGATTGTCGCAAGACGGCCGGATGCGACAGGCGGCGACAGATCGGCGGGTCGGCCGGGACATTTCTGCGACGGCAAGGCCCTATCTCTCGCTCATCCCCGGCGGAAAACCCTCGGGAAACCAAGAGAGGATCCGATGAAAAAGACCCTGACCATCTCGACCATCGCCATTACCGCCGCCGCCCTCTGGGGTGGCCTGAGCTTCGCCCAGAGCGGCAATGCCCAGAACGATCTGGCCCAGAACGGCGGTGCCCGCGAACGCCCCGTCCAGCAGGCCCACTGGCGCGGTGACGACGATGACGGCTGGCGCGGACGCGGCGAAGGCCGACACCACCGCGGTGGCCATCATGGCGAACGCCGGGGCCATGGCGAGCGCTGGGGCGAAGGCCGCCACGGCATGCATCATGGCCGCATGGGTCCTCACGGCTGGGGCGGCCGAGGCGGCGGACCGCGCGCGATGATGCTCGAACGCATGCAGGAGCTCGATCTCAACCAGGACGGCAGCCTGACCCAGGACGAGATCGATCAGGCCCGGCAGCAGCAGCTCGCCCGCTTCGATGCCGACAACAATGGCACGCTCTCCATCGACGAGTTCCAGACGCTCTGGCTGGAGCGGATGCGCGAGCGCATGGTCGACCGCTTCCAGGACCTCGACGCGAATGGCGACGGTGAAGTGACCCAGGCCGAGTTCGATCGCCGGCTTTCCGGTCTCGTCGAGCGCATGGATCGCAATGGTGACGGCAAGCTCGACCGCTCCGACCGGCGCGGCGGCCGCGGCATGCGCTTCATGCCCGATCAGGCCCAGCCGGACGACGCCGACGGCACCGGCGACACCGACGGGGATGACGCCGCGCAGCAATAAGGTGGCAAGGCGCGAGGCAATGCGCTCTCGCGCCTGAAGCGCCGTCCGTCCCGGAGTCTTCGAAAGGGACGGCTACAGCATCGGCCCGAAATCGGCATCGATTTTCGGAAAGCCTGATGCGTCGATTCAGAGTGTTAGAGCGTCCCTTGTTCGTCCTATCGGACGCACGGCGCTCTAGAGCGGGATGACATCAACCTGAATCGCTGGGGATTCCTGTTTGTTCGCGGTTGTGATTCAACATGCTGGCTGGAAGGAGGCCGGCATGAATGTCGAAAGCCTACTCGATGGATCTG
>Ga0310345_10004650_pt1 | contig 12412 bp, 25 predicted proteins | sample HC15DNA20500_MG_FD_204667 | JGI IMG/M metagenome (GOLD analysis project Ga0310345, IMG submission 204667) | Marine microbial communities from station ALOHA, North Pacific Subtropical Gyre - HC15-DNA-20-500_MG | ecosystem: Environmental > Aquatic > Marine > Oceanic | place: Pacific Ocean: North...
AAAATGCTTTTTGTGTGCTGAATATGTGAATCAATTAGACGAACACATACAGCAACATAAAGACACATTGAAAGCGTTTAGAGAATTGGAACAGGCTTCTAAATTACAAAATGGTAGTGTAATTTTAGAAAATTGTTACAATAAGAAAAACGAATTCACAGGCGTTAAAAAACATGGTAGTGAAAAACTACAAAAAGAGAACAACACACACCAAGACAAAACAGGCAACGACAAAAAATGGTTACTAGATTTTAGTGAGGTAGAAAAACAAGCTAACCTCATTAAGACACCTGAACCATACATCAAAAAATCTTTTGAAACATTAGGCTTTGAAACTCTAACATCAATAGAGTTTCAAGCTAGAGTTTCATCAGATTAATTTTTTTTTTCTAATTATTTTTTATCTATATAGTTTAAGTATAATCTATATAGATGGCATTAAGCTGGGGTGGTGTGTCATTCATTCATTAAGTTATTAAGTCATAAGTATAAGTACACTAGAGTAAGTGTACACGGCAACGAGCTATATAAGTGTTACTTATATATAAGGAACACCCACAAATAAACTATCAATGATATTACTATATAGAATGATAATAATCTATATAGATAGAAAAATACAAAAATCCAAAAGTTAAGTAATACTAAATATCACAGCGTTATAATTTAAGGAAAATGTTATATATGGGCTTGAGTGTAATAGGGCGTTGTCAAAAAAGCAATCAATAGACATCAGCAAGATGTCTAAAAAGGAATTGATAGCACATATCAAATCCAATACAACAAAAAGCCAAACAAGTGTAACAACTGAAAAACCTAAAAAAGCAGTTTTAGGTAAATTTTCAGCAGATTATAAACCTGTTGAAGATGGAAAATTTCAGCGTAGCTCGTGCGTAGCTGGTAAGGATTCGCTTGGTGGTTGTTTGTTAAAGCTCGGACAATGGAAAAGAATCGGAGAAAAATCGGTGTATAGTTCTGTAATTTACAGAATCGATAACGTATCTGATTTTAGTGCGTGGTTAAATGCTTTAGAGCATGACGCATATATTCCAGAATCAAAAGAGTAATAAACTGTTTGAAAGCAGTTAAAAATTCCCTTTTCTTTTTTTCTTATCTTATAAACATCTTTTATAGTTATCTACGTGCTAAATGTAGCGTTCAAGGATATTCGATAGCTCCTGAATAGCTTAGCCACGATAACACGAGCTGTTATCTCCGTTGAGAGAGAGCTCAAATTATACTAAACGAAAGTTTAGATTCCGTAGGAAACGGTGAATCCGTCTAAGGTATGGGCGTTAAGTGTAAAACCTGATAAAAAGGTAACTTACCGAAAAGATAGCTGACGAGCTACCCAATCCTTAGAAAAAAATTTTGCACAAATTTCTGCTTAATTGGGTGGGCGAAATTCTGGGGCACGTATAAGTTGTACACTTAATAAGCTTAATAAGTGGCCTTAGGCCATAAGTATAAGTATCATAATATAATAAGTCTTAATAAGTTAAACTTAACATAAGTAGAAGTAGTATAATATAATAAGTCTTAATAGTAGTAATGTCTTAATATATATTCGCCGATATTATATATAAGTCTTGTGCGTGTTCCTAATATAGTAGTTATATATATGTTCGCAGGTCGTGTTCCTAATATAAGTCCTTATTAAGTCTTAGGATTTGTATTGATTTAAATATATGATAACGCTTATATAGACGTTCGGCAGGTGTATTAGGTAACACGTTACGAATCAATCAACGTGGATATATACCAATTAGTTAATCAATTAGCCTCTATTACTGTTATTGTTGTTATTTTAGGTATGAACTACCAACCCCACGAGTTATATCAAAGGGTTTAAAAGCATGGTCGAGTGTAATTAGGCATGAAAAAAGAATCGTTCAGAATGAATAAATATGCTATTATTGGTAATGTTTCTAATCTTATTGATAATAACTATATGATTGTAGTAATGAGGTGTCTATTTATATCTTGATTAAATGGCAATGTAATCTGTGTAATATACAATTACCTGATGATGAATTGATTAAGGTAAGGAAAGATAGACATAAACTATTCCATGTTGATGAATCTATTGGAACACATAAACCCCAGCGTAATTGGACATTTGGTGTGGTTAAATGGTGTATGATAAATGATGATGAACAATAAACTAATCCGAAACGCTTTTAAGGGCAACCGAGTGTCATTAGGCATGACCAAAAACAATGGTTTAGAATTAAATATCATTAACCATGATGATTGTTTTAATAGTCATGGTTTGATTAGAGGTGTGTGTAATGCCTAGAATTATACATACTAAAGGTAGAGGTAGAGATAAACTGATACCTGAATATAATAAAACGATAGCCAATGAATATATATCACAGGGTATTAACCTAGTTGATAGATTCAACACGCTTGAACGCAATAAATTATGGGTAAAGAAGATAGTTACTCATGGTATAGATGATGGTGTAGTATTATACGCTGACATTGACAAGCTAAAGAGATTAGAGAAGAAACAAGCTACCATGAGTGAGTTCCTCACACCTGATGTAAAGAAAGGACATAAATATTGGAACAAAGGAGCTGGATTAAATCCATTCCTAGCCATGTATATGTATCAGAATAGGAAGTGGGTAATCAAAACACCTAGCCAATTAGTAAAGAGGTTAGTAAATATATGACCACAAATACATTGATAGTATCAGGTAGCACGTTAGAATTTGAAGCGATCTATGAAATACTACAAGCATTTATGAGGTTAATATCATGACACCCCCAACACCTACCCCTGAACAGATAGCAAGTAACATAGCTCATGCTAAAAAGAATGGTTACTATCTATTATGTGGTGGTAGATATACTATGGAGTTAGAAAGAGAGTGGTGTAGTTTCTTAGACATTGTGCCTGAACAATTTGCACAGGCATGGGCGTTAGATGGTATAGATATAGAACAGGTATCACAAGAACAAGCACAAGATAACTACCTAGCTATGCGAGAGGCTATGGACTAATGAATAAAAGAATGATGAAGAACATGAAGAAGAAGTTTGTGCATAACTATGAAGAAATGATTGAGGACATGGAACAATGAAACATAAACCAATAGATTATACCAAAGCAATCAGTAAAGATGACATCTTACCATACTTCCTAGACATAGAAGTGCATGATAGTGATCCATATTTATATGAAAAGTCTATGGATTTCATTGAAAAGATAATGTTAGACAAAGAATTGAATTGGAAACAAGTGATACAATCTATTAGTTTAATGAAATGGATAATGATAACAAAGATGTTAGCCTGTAAATTAGACCATGACACCGAGCAATCTGATGAGGAATTGAGATGAACTGTCCTAAATGTAAATCAGAATACATAGTAGATACATTGTATGCAACAGGCAATCCAAAGATAATTATACAAGGATATTTATGTGATGATTGTGAACATGAATGGAAAGCAATTAAACAATTAAAAGAATGGTAGATTAGAATGAGCGTAACTAAACAAAGTAGAATAGATGAGATACTATCAAAGAGATACGTATCTTATAGTCATTGTCTTGATGGTGTTCATCATTGGATTGTGAAAGGTAGTAAAGATAACAAGTATGTTATCAAGCATGACCACGCCAAAGATACATGGACTTGTGAGTGTCCATCATTCACACATGATGAAGATCATTGGGTAGCTGAGTGCAAACATACTTGTGCAGTTCAACAGTATGTGCAGAAGAATAATGATGTAGGGTATAGTGAGGAAGATGATGAAGCTATACCACAACGCTTTTAAAGGCAACCGAGTATAATATGGCATGAAACAAAAAACCGAATCAAATATTAGAATCATGGAATCCATGACACAAAGTACCGAGTGTAGTAGCCAAGAGTATGTGCTAGAAAATGTAGCAGATACCATAGCTTCTAACGAGGGAAAGCATAACATAGTATCTATCTTAGATCTGAAAACAGATGATGGTAACCCATTACCTGAGAGTGAGATCACAAAGGTGTTGAACCCCAATAACTATGGAGTTCATCTCGTTGTAGATGGAAAGGCACGAACTGTAAAACCACTAACATACAATCAAGATGGTCAAGCAACCCCATCAAAGATTGGCTTTAGTGATAACGCATACTTCGTGAGGGATAGCAGAAGTTCACAAGAATCCTTTAGGGTTTGGCAGAACAATGCTGTAACAGGTGGTTAGATATTTCTAACCCACTTTTAATTATGAGGTAAAAAGAAATGGCAATTAAATTAGACAACGAGGGCGAAGAATACTATTCGCCTGACGGAGATGTAGCTGAACCTATTGTTATACCTGATAGTGAGTTTGCTAATGATGAGCTTGATGGTCTATTCAAAGAGGGAGAAACACAAAAGGCACAGCTAGATAATGAAGTAGGCATAGATTATCTATCCGATAAAATATATGCTGACTTTGAATCTAGTATTCGTGAGTTGTATAACAATGAAGTAACAGCTAGTCATCTTGCTAGTAAGATGGGCGACAACGCACACCCAATCATACATATAACTATCGATCCAATCAAAAGATACTTTGAGATAACAGGCTTTGATTCATTAGGTATAACACCTAGTATATTAAAGAATAAACTCATGGTCTTTGGTCGTAGTGGTAACATAAATAATGGTGGAGAGATAGGACAGTTTGGCATGGGCTTTGCTAGTTATAAAAAGATGTTCGACATCATTCACTTGACCACATGGGCTAGGGGTGTAGGTAAAGATGGTAAAGAGTTTCCCCCATACACAATGCTATGTGAGAAAGGTAAGACATTCACACGAACAAAGGCAGAAGATATGGATCACTATGGCACAAAGATACATGGTATATATAAAGAGGGAATTAATGCTGATAAGATAATTGCAAAGGTAAAAGATTGTGCTAAACATCAGAACGTAAAGACATGGATTCATGTATCTAATGATACTGATCAAGAAACATCAGGCGACTATCAATGCTTCCAATACAAAAATGGTTATCACTATCTAATGCAACAGAAAGCAAATAGAGTAGAGCAACAAGATAATCGAAGACATCAACAAGTATTCTTTAGACCAATCAAAATAATTAGAGATGACTTTGAGTTCTATGCATTTCTAGGAGCTTATGAATCACGCTGGGGTGGTATAGATACTGAATCTATTGACGCTGATCATTGTCAAGTTAGGTTAGTGAACACACCAATACAAGCCGAGCTACCTTATGATATAACACAATCAGTATCAGGTTACTTCCTTAACATTAAAGACGAGAGGAAATATCCCCCAACAGCAGATAGGGATAGACTAACAACAGGTAGTATTGATGACATAGCAGAAGAAATAAAGAGTGAGTTATATGAATTGTATAAAGAGTATCTCTTAACTGATGTTGCTGATTACAGGGCAAGAGATAACAAGTATGTATATGATAGTGGCTTGTGGCGTTATGTTAATCACATATTAAATGATGACACATCAGATAATATACTCAACACATTACATAGATCATTTACTACACACCCTGACAAGAGATTATATACAATACAACAGATGATGGAACATCAAACAAAGGAACAAAAGAAAGGTGTTGAACATACTGTTGTTGCATTAGGTGGGTTGCGTAGTGATGTGATGAGAAGATTAGACACAGTATTTAATACAGATGGTAAGTCAAGAAGATACTTTAGAATACCAAGAAATGATACCTATGATAGAGCAGAAGATAGGATTAAAGTTCTTAGAGAGTTAGGTGTAGTGTTTGGCGAGGAGTATCTACGAGAGCATAAGATAAAAGCACAGCGTATATCAAGAGGTAGGAGAGAGAGAGGAGAAGTTCTTGATGTTAATGTAAGGTTATTCTCGAAGCGTGGTAACACAACACAGGCAGGTGTTAATAGCTGGGGTTGGGGTTTATACTATGAGGACTTCACATCACACCCAATATCTACTATCAATGATCATGCACATGAACTGATGGTTAGAGTAGATACGAGTGATTGGAACAAAGCAATGAGAGATAAACACAGAACAGATTTCCAAATGTTACACAACAGAAAGGGATTTATTCCTGCAATAAAAACAATGCACGAATTGTTTAAAGAGTTAGAAGAAACAACCTTTGAAGTTAATGGAACACCAATGTTATTTAAAGACTTGATGAAGAAACAACGACAAGATAAAAGGACAGTAAATAAAAGAACTGTTATCTATTGTAAGTATGACAACAGCGAACAAGATACAAGAGATGATATGTCAGGTGGTAAGTTCACACTAGATGAACTTGGATTGAATCCTGATGAGCATTACTTAATATCCCCTGTTGATAGAGTTACCAATGTAAAGAGGTTAATGGATATATTGTATTGGTATAATGAATACCATGTAAGAGATGGAACACACATACTAAAGTATGTAGGCGAGGACAACTACAAGATAGCAGAACTATTAAACGAGAAGTTATTAATAGAATCCCCTGATCAGATAGAGGGCGACAAGTTAGAGAAAGTATCAGCACTACTTAGAATGAAACGATTATGTAAAGAAGCAGATCAAATGGAAATCTATGACCTATGTAAAGAAGCAATCATACGACATGATGAGAACAGCACGAATGATATGATGGCATTAGTTGAAGAAGCTTTGGAGAAAAACAAATGACCGTACAAATATTGAAAGAAACACCACAGCATTTAGTGTTACATCTTGAAGATGGTAGGGTAGATACTGTTATCAATGATGACTATACTAAACTAAAGTATGGTAAATCATACGAGGGCAACAGGATATTCTACAAGTTTGAAGATGGTATAGAGGTAGCAGAAACATTCAACGAGAGGATATTTAACTGCACATTTAATGGGGAAACAATACAGTTTAGGGATAGCCAATCAAACAAACTATCAGAAGTAATACAGAAAGAATCAAAAGAATTATACATAGAGTTATACAAACAGATATACTTTGAGAAACATAGGACAGAACTATTAAACGATCTTATGGTTGAGAGTTATGGTGGTAGGGTTGTTGCACAAACTGATGGTAGCTTTGTCATAGACAATGTGTTTATGATTAACTCACATGGACAGGCATACTTCATTAGTTCAAAGAGATCAAAGAATCCACAATGGTCTAACTTATGTATAGTTGTCGAGGGGAGATTACAACCACAGGTAATACAAACAAAGGTAGGAGCTGTTGAGTTTGATACAACACTACTAACTATCATGTATAAGATAGACTATTTAATATCTCCAACAGTTAAAGCAGAAACAGGAGAGATTAATAATACATTCATGTCGCAATTACCTAATTGGTTACAGAAACAAGTAGAGTTAGAAGTGTTTGGTAAGATAAAGAAAGGATCAAAGTGTAGGCACGTAGAATTAGGAGATGGAAACAATGCCTAGACCTGAAACTTCATCACGTATGATACTAAAGAGATTAGAGAGTATGGAACTTATGATAGAATGGATAGCTGATGAAATGTTGAGGACAAGACATGACTAATTATAATGATATGGAATCTAATTTCGATAATGCTAAATGGGAAATACAATCAACCTTTGGCGACATAGATAATGATGACGTAGGGGAACAAGTAGAACAACTATGGAAACTAACTAAGAAGTCAGATGACGCTCAACGTATGTTAATGCCAATCATTGAATCGATTAATAAACTAAACAGATCAGTTACATCATGTAAGAAAATACTTACAGAACTTAGCGATATGGATTTTGAGGAGTTACATATACCACACATAGATGATGATGATGAGGATTAATTAAAATGAAATGTTATTTAATACCACGAAGTAATACAACATATCAATGTCATTGGTGTGAGAAAGATATACCTAATAATAGTCCATACATTAGATTCAGAAGATATTACAGGACACATAAACTACACGTAGCTTGTAGCAAGAGATTAGTTCAGCGTGGGTGGTTGTGGGAATTAGACATAAATAGATTCGCAGGACTAAATAGAACAGCTATCGACAGCACATCATCAGATACAGAATGGAATCAAATTATGCACGTAGCTAGCATAGACGATAACATTCGCCATTAGTCGTACACTTGAATTGTCGAAGATTGAGGTTTTTTTTAGAGAAACATTGAGGGTTTAAAATGAGAAAAATATATTTAACAAAAAACGAATGGGTTAGAAGTATAATAGATAAATACTGTTCTATTGAAGATGAAGATAGTAGTCCTAACGAATTACTTGATTTAGTAATATTATTAATGGAAATTATAGATTCATTCCAAATAGAGATAACAAAACTGCCGTCAAGTGATGGTATTCATTATGTTGATGTAAAACAAAAGCGAGAGGGAACTTATGAAATTGAAGAATTTTCTACATTAGAGGAACTATAAAATGAAAACTGATTATGAGAAAACTGCTACTTGGCAAGACAAAAAACTGTTACAAATAATTGATCCACATTGTTACAAGTTTAATGATGTTGCAGGTTTAATGAGAAACTGCCTTACACAGCATGATATAATTCATGCACTACTAAAGATATTAAAAGATGAATTTCATTGTCATGTAGAAGCTAATACTAGATATGATGGAGAAAGTAGATTCATATTAAATAATTTAACATACTCAGTTGATATACCAAAAATTGAAACGAATGTGTATATGATAAAAGACTATAACAATCCATTAAACGTAGAAAAGGTAAAGGAAGATGACTAAAAACCATGTTCGCCCAAATGCTCATCAACATACTCGTGGAGATATAGCATTGAGAAACTTCAACGAAACTACACAGAAATATAAAAGATGGGTTGATCGCTGGTATCATAACTCAGGCGTATTAACTTGTCGTGTATGTGCTTATAGTATTCGTGATGTTAGTGATGTTTGTCTTTATAATGGTAAAGTAATGCACGTAGAATGTATGGGGGGAATGATTAAATGACACGTAAAGTTAACACTTGTATTGATGGCACAGATGAGCATAAAAATTTAGAGTTATTACATAGACATCACACAGTATATCAACGTGGAACACCAAGAGAAAATCTTTACAAACTATGGCGTAGCGAATACTTAGGATATTATAAATGTAAAGATTGTGGTAAAACTTCTGAAGTAGATTCGTATGGGTTTAATTGGACATGGGATTAAACTATACCACAACGCTTTTAAAGGCGATTGAGTATAATAGGGCATGAAACAAAAAACAAAGCCGAAAGGCATAGAAAGAATATACTATTTTAATAGAGTAATAGTGTGTGAAAGAAAATGAAATGTAGTGAATGTAATATTATAGGCTTTAGCCTAGAAGAATTATTACCTGATGGACTATGTAATATGTGTAAATATAAAAAGGTTATGAAAAATGAATTGTAAATTAGTAAAAACAAAGTCATTAGACTTATCGTCAGAACAACGCATGAGAAAAGGTGTAGTTCTGATGATATTTGAGAATCCACAACACGCCATAGACTTAGTAAAAGCGTATAAAGATTTGAAGAAACGACATGGTACTGACCGAGTTGGGAGAGCATAAAAATGACAGAAGTATTAGTATGTTCAGAACTTCTAATAGAAAGAATTGAAAATATATTAGAACGAGTTAAAGAACTTGAAAAATGGAAAAAGAGGGTTATGAAAAATGAATAAACTAAAGATGTATTCAGAACAACCAAAGAACGCTTTGCAAATGTCAAAGACATTCGATACTTTGAAATCAGTTAAAGAGTTCGTGGGTGTTGAACTATTATCCAAGCCAAGTAAAATGGCAGAATATGGATTTAGTATGCCAGCTACAAGATGTAAAGCTGGTAGCAAAATGGCAAAGATAAAGGGAACAGTATGCCACGATTGTTATGCACTAAAAGGTCGCTACACATTCCCTGTTGTTAAAAACACAATGGAAAAGAGGTATCAATTCGCAATAAATAGTCCATACTTCGTAGATATAATGTCGTATATTATAACCAAGAGAAGTAAGAAATTATTTCGCTGGTTTGATTCTGGAGATTTACAAAGCACAACAATGTTAGAACACATATGTAAAGTTGCTCGTAACACTCCACACTTAAGCCATTGGCTACCTACAAAGGAATGGAAAATTGTAGCAAGATTTGTTGAAGATGGTGGTAAAATACCAAAGAATCTATGTGTTCGTGTATCTGGATTGTACGTAGATGGTGGATCACCAGAAGATTTCGCTGAGAAATATGGTGTAACGACTTCTGATGTTCTTAATGGTAAAGACTTTGACAAACTAAAACAAATACACCCTGTATTCAAATGCCCATCATCAAAGCAAGATAACTCATGCAAGGATTGTATCGCTTGTTATAAAAATGGTGTAAAGAACGTAACGTATAGGTTTCATTGATTATGGAAAACAAAGAGAGGAATAAGATTAGAATTGAACGGAATGACGCTACTACGTCTCACAATGGTAATATATTGGTGGAAGTTGAGAGTTCTGATCTCACAACTGAGGAACTAAAAGAACTTGCACTCGAAGTTGTAGATAGTATCAAGAGAAAAAGAAAGCTTTAAATAAGATATGAAAACTAAGATTATAATGAAAAAAGATTCAAGACGAAAGTCTATAATAGAAGTAACAACTGATGTAATTCTAGGTTGTGCAATAGCCACAGGCTTAAACTATACAATACTACCACATTATATAGAAACAATAGAAACAGGCGATCCACTTGGTATGTTATCAATATCATTTTGGTATGTTGCTGTTAGTTTCATTAGAAAATACTGTATAAGAAGATGGTTTGCAAAGACAAAGATGTTCAATAGGTTTAAATAATGAGCAAGAGGAATTAGAATTATGTATGATAAAATAGAAATAATAAAACTAGACAAACTAGGCTTGAAAAGAGATTCAAGCATATTCTATGAAGAAATTACCGATGAACAAGTAGGTAATATCGGTTGTAGAGAAGATAAAATAGCAAAGAGGTCAAAGTATATACGAAATACTCCAAACAGATTTACGCTATTTGGTGGGGATCAGATTGACGCAATCTCTCCACTTGATAGAAGATTCAATCGTGAAACAGAAGTAGAGTTTGACTTTGATCAACAAAGAGCAAAATGGCAGAAACTACATCAAGCATTGTTTGAAGTTCATAAGAAACAAACTATAAAATCTACTTGGATTTCTTCGCCTGAAGAAAATTACAAACATGAGGGTATAAATGAAAAGGTTTGGGGTTTATTATGGGGTAACCATGAATATAAAATACCATACCTAACAAAAAGTTTGATTGATAATCAGTTTTGCAAACAAAACCAACTACATTTCTTAGGAGCTAAATGTATGATAGGCTTAAGAGTAATGTGGAAGAATGAAATTCTACATGAATGGTCTTTAGCCATAATGCACGGATCAGGTGGTGGAACTGTGGAAAATATGTTTAAAGGTATGAAACAAAATTGGGAAGCTGACGCTTACTTTTGTAGCCACTTACATCAAAAGAAAATTCAACCTGAGATAGTCTATGCGTTTGATTGGAGAACAGGTAGAGTATATCAGAAAGATATAATATTAGTTAATACTGGATCGTTCCAAGAGCCAATAACTAATGATGTTGATGGATATATGGATAGAAAGAATAGTATAATAGCAACAGGTGTAGGAACTTCAACAGTAGAGTTTAATGGTTATGATGGATCAATGAAAGGTCATCTATAATGAAACAAAAGAAACAAAGACATCAAGTTAGAAGAAATCTGACATTCCCTACAACAAAACTAGGAGATGTAGAGATAGTCCAACCTAGAATACAACAGGTATTAGAATCAATTACTATTGGAGATTTGGTGTACTCAGGTATTATAATGAAAAGGTTTGGTTGGAATAAAAGAAGATCGTTAGAATACCTAGACAAACTAGAATTTCAGGGGTATCTTACTTCAAAGAAAGAATTAATAAAATCCTCAAAGGGATTTGTGACACCAGCAAGAGTATTCAAAAGAATAAAATGAAATGCCGTAACTGTTTGAAAGAGAACGTTAGGCTTATGCACAGCAAGAGATGGATATGGAAACATGATTGGTATGAATGTCCTGATTGTAAATATGAATGGGAGTATGAGAAATGACAACATTAATATTCTTAGACCCTTTTGATAATCCAAAAACAAAGAGGTGTAGGATTTGCCTACGTGGTAAATATGGTGTACGTAATGGTTGGATTTGTGGTAAATGTTATGACAGGAATTATAATCCATACGTATCGAGGTTAATATAATGACAACATTAAAGAAAGTCCTTAAAGAACACAATAGATTATGCAAGAACGCATACAATATGGTGGAGAAAAAGGGTGCTGACTATAACAGAAAACAGCAAAAAGATGGAGACACATTATACAATCTATCAGTAGCGAAGCAATTAG
>Ga0310345_10004651_pt1 | contig 12412 bp, 11 predicted proteins | sample HC15DNA20500_MG_FD_204667 | JGI IMG/M metagenome (GOLD analysis project Ga0310345, IMG submission 204667) | Marine microbial communities from station ALOHA, North Pacific Subtropical Gyre - HC15-DNA-20-500_MG | ecosystem: Environmental > Aquatic > Marine > Oceanic | place: Pacific Ocean: North...
TCCTCTCCGAGCTCACCGGCGCCGCCGACTACCTCGACGGCGCCTTCCTCGTCAACCCCTACGACGCCGACGCGCTCGCGCGGACGCTCGACACGGCCCTCGACCTCCCCGAGGCCGACCGCCGCGCCCGCCTCGACCGGATGCGCGGGGCGGTCCGCGACCTCGACGTCCACGTGTGGGCCGCCCGCTTCCTGGAGTCGCTCGCCGCCGAGGCCGCCTGACGCCCGGCGGTCGCCGCCGGCCCGCTCTCCGACCCGCACTGCCCCCCACGATGGACCAGCCGCCCGTCCCCGACCGCCCGTTGCTCTTCCTCGACTACGACGGCACGCTGGCGCCGCTCGTCGACGACCCGACGGCGGCCGTGCCGCACCCGGCCGTGCCCGACCTCCTCGCCGACCTCGCCGAGGCGCACGAGGTCGTCGTGGTCACCGGCCGCGACCTGGCCGCCCTCGGCCGGCTCCTGGGCCAGCGGCTGCCGGCGGTCGGGCTCCACGGCGCGGAGGAGGGCTGGGCCGACGGAACCGTCGAGGCCCGCGCGGCCGAAGCCCACGCCGACGCGCTCGCGGCGCTCCGGGCCGCCGTGCCCGAAACCGAGGGCGTCGTGGTCGAGGACAAAGGCGCCGCGTTCGCCGTCCACTACCGCCACGCGCCGGACTGGGACGCCGCGCGCAGGGCGCTCGAGGCGTGGGCCGAGGCCGTGCCCGCCGGCCTCGTGCCGATCTGGGGGAAGGCCGTCGTCGAGCTCCGCGCCGAGGGCGTCTCGAAGGGGACCGCCGTCGCCCGGATCGCCGCCGCCCACCCCGACCGGACGCCGGTCTACCTCGGCGACGACGTGACCGACGAGGACGCCTTCCGCTCGCTCCAGGCCCTCCGCCAGCCGACCGTGACCGTCAAGGTCGGCGAGGGCGAGACGGCCGCGGGCCACCGCCTCGGCGGCGTCGAGGACGTCGTCGCCTACCTCCGCCGGTTCCTGGACTGACCGGCCCCCGTCGGGCCCGCGCGTCAGGCCGCGCCGGACCGGCGGGCCGTCCGGACCTCTGCCGTGGGGCGGCCGTTGGCCGATCTTCCGGTTTTCCCCCGCGCCCGACCCAGCGACTGCCTGTGAGCTCCCCCTATCTCCCCATCGGCGACTACGGCCTCGTCGGCAACATGCGGACGGCGGCGCTCGTCGGCAAGAACGGCGCCGTCGACTGGCTCTGCCTGCCCCACTTCGACTCGCCGTCGGTGTTCGGGGCGGTCCTTGACCACGAGAAGGGCGGCCACTTCCGCATCGAGGTCGACGGCGGGTACGCCTGTCGGCAGACCTACCTCCCGGACTCGAACGTCCTCGTCACGCGGTTCACGGGCGAGGAGGGCGCGGCCGAGGTCGTCGACTACATGCCCGTCGGCGACATCGGGCCGGACGCGGGGTACCACCGGCTGATCCGCCACATCCGCGTGATCCGCGGGACGATCAAGGTGTCGGTCCGCGTCGCGCCCGCGTTCGACTACGCGCGGAGCCGGCACACGGTCGAGCTCACGCCCGAGGGCGCCGTGTTCACGTCGGAGTCGGGCGGCCCCGACGGCGGCCCGATGCGGCTCGGCCTGAGCACCGTCCGGACGCTCTACGTCGACGACTCGGACCCCGACCGGCCCGCCGTCACCCGCGACTTCGAGCTCGAGCGCGGCGACCGCGTGACGCTCGAGCTCCGGTACCTCGACGCGACGGGCCGCCTCGAGGAGCCGCTCTCGCGGACGGCCGAGTACGCCCTCTTCCGCGAGACGACGGACTACTGGCGCGACTGGCTCGTCGGCTGCTCGTACACGGGGCGCTGGCGCGAGACGGTCCGCCGGAGCGCGCTCCTCCTCAAGCTCCTGACCTTCGAGCCGACCGGCGCCATCGTCGCCGCCCCGACGACGTCGCTGCCCGAACACCTCGGCGGCCACCGGAACTGGGACTACCGCTACTCCTGGATCCGCGACGCCGCGTTCACGCTCTACGGGCTCCTGCGGATCGGCTTCACGTCGGAGGTCCGGAGCTTTATCGGGTGGCTCCGCGACCGGTGCGAGGCCGGCATCCCCGACGACCCCAACGGCCCGCTCCAGATCGTCTACGGCATCGACGGGCGGCGGCACATGCCGGAGCAGGAGCTCGACCACCTCGAGGGCTACATGGGCTCGCGGCCGGTCCGCATCGGGAACGGCGCCGCCAACCAACTCCAGCTCGACATCTACGGCGAACTGCTCGACGCCGTCTACCTCTACGACAAGTACGGGACCCCGATCGCGTGGGAGTTCTGGCAGGACATCGTCAAGTACGTCGACTGGGTGTGCGCCAACTGGGACCGGCCGGACGAGGGGATCTGGGAGGTCCGCGGCGAGCGCGAGCACTTCGTGTACTCGAAGTTGATGTGCTGGGTGGCCCTCGACCGGGCGCTCCGGCTCGCCGACAAGCGGTCGCTCCCGGCGCCCCGCAACCGGTGGGTCGAGTCGCGCGACACGATCTACAAGGCCATCATGGAGCGGGGCTGGAGTGAGGAGCGCGGCGCGTTCGTGCAGGCCTTCGGCGGGACGACGCTCGACGCCTCGAACCTCCTCATGCCGCTCGTCTTCTTTACCGGCCCCAACGACCCGCGCATGATCGCGACGCTGGAGGAGACGCTGAAGGCGCCCGAGGAGGGCGGCCTCACGAGCGACTGCCTCGTGTGGCGCTACAACACGGGCGAGGTCGACGACGGCGTGGGCGGCGAGGAGGGCGCGTTCAACTTGTGTTCGTTCTGGCTCGTGGAGGTCCTCGCGCGGGCCGGGCGGATCGAGCCGGCCTACCTCGAGAAGGCGCGCGTCATGTTCGAGAAGATGCTGGGCTACTCGAACCACCTCGGGCTGTTCGCCGAGATGACGGGGCTGAGCGGGCAGGCTCTCGGCAACTTCCCGCAGGCGTTCAGCCACCTCGGCCTGATCTCGGCGGCCTACAACATCGACCGGGCCCTCGACGAGCGCGGGCCGGGCCAGCGTTCGGGCCAGACGCCGTCGGAGCCGGAGCAGGCCCGCTCCGAGACGGTCGCGCTCCACCCCGGCGCCGAGCCGAACTCCCACGCCGGCCCCACGGGCGCCCGCTGACGGGGCCCGCCTCGGGGGCTCTACGGACCGATCGAGGCGGGGCGAGCCCGAGGTGGGGCCGCCCCGAAACGAGCGCGCCCCGGCCACCAAACGGCGGCCGGGGCGCGGGCATCGATCGGGCCGGAGCCCGGGGCGATTACATGGTGGACGTCGTGTCCTCCATCATCTCGCCCTCCTCCATCATCATGTCGTCCGTCATGGTGGTGTCGTCCATCATCATGTCGTCCGTCATGGTGGTGTCGTCCATGACCGGGTCGGTGACGACCTCGGCGGGCTCGTCGACGACGGTCGTGTCGACGTCGGCCGGCTCCTCGGCGCAACCGACGATGGCGAGGGCGGCGATCAGGGGCAGGAACTTCTTCATAGCAAGGGGCGCACGGGGCGCTGGTGGGTGAGGGGTGAACGGGCCGGAGCGACTCGGCCCGGCGCGTCTGGGGTGCCCCGACGCGCAGCCCGAAATAACCCGACGCTGGGGTATCCTGGCAAGTCCCCGCGCTGAAAACGCATGAACGGGCCCGGAGGGCCACGGACATCGGTTTCTTGGCTGCCCCCTCCCGCCCCCCGATGAGCGCGCTCGACGACCTCCTCGACCTCCTCGACCTCGAGCCCATCGAGGTCCACATCTTCCGCGGCCGGAACCGGCCGCTCGCCAGCCCGCGCGTGTTCGGCGGTCAGGTGCTGGCGCAGGCGCTCGTGGCCGCCGGCCGGTCGGTCGAGGCCGGTCGCCCGTGCCACTCGCTCCACGCCTACTTCATCCTCCCGGGCGACGTCGAGGCGCCCATCGTGTACGAGGTCGAGAAGTTGCGCGACGGCGGCTCGTTCACGACGCGGCGCGTGACGGCCATTCAGCACGGGCGGCCCATCTTCAACGCGTCGCTCTCGTTCCACCGCGACGAGCCCGGCCTCGACCACCAGCCCGACCGGCCCGTGGTAGACGGCCCCGAGGGTGTGGCGTCCGAGCGCGACCTCGCCCTGTCCGTCGCCGACCAGATCCCGGAGCCGCTGCGGACGGTCCTCACACGCGAGCGGCCCATCCACTTCCGCCCCGTCGACCCCGTGAACCCGCTCGCCCCGGAGCCCCGCGAGGCGCGCGCCGCGACGTGGCTCAAGGCGACCGGCCCGCTCCCCGACGACCTGCTCATCCACCAAGCCATTCTGGCCTACGCGAGCGACTGGGGCCTGCTCCAGACGGCGCTCCTCCCGCACGCGCGGTCCGTCTTCGACGGGACGATCCAGGCGGCCTCGCTCGACCACGCGCTCTGGTTCCACCGCCCGTTCCGCGTCGACGACTGGCTCCTCTACGCGATGGAGGCCCCGACGGCGGCCGGCGCGCGCGGCTTTACGCGCGGCCAGGTGACGGACGCCGAGGGCCGGCTCGTGGCGAGCGCGGTGCAGGAGGGGCTGATCCGGCCCGTCGATCGGAGCCGCCCGCGCGACTGACCCGCGGGGCGCCGACGGAGCCACCGGGGCGGGCGCTGCCGGATCGAGCGGTCCGGGCGGGGCGTAGGGGAGGGGCGTCTCCCCAGGTCCATGCGCGCCCTCGCTCTTTTCGTCCTCTGCGGCCTCGCCGCGTGCCGCTTCGAGCCGGCCTCCGAGCGCCCGCCCGGCGTCGAGTGCGACTGCGCCGACGGCCGCGACGTGGCCGACGCCCCGCCCGAGGCCGACCGGCCCAGCGCCGACACGACGACGGTCCGCCCGCCGGTGGCGGACCAGACGCCGCCGGCCGCCGACGCGGACACGGCCCGCGTGACGCCGGACGAGGCCGGCCGGGCCGCCCCGCCGATCCGCGGGGCGCCGGTCGTCAGCGGGGCGGGGCTGGCGATGCCCGTGGCCGGCATCGAGCCCGGCGACCTCGTCGACACGTTCGAGGCGGCGCGCAGCGAGGGGCGGACGCACAACGCCATCGACATCCTGGCGCCGCGCGGGACGCCCGTGCGGGCGGCGGCGGGCGGCGAGGTCGTCCGCCTGTTCACCAGCGACAAGGGCGGGCTCACGATCTACCAGCTCGGCGACGACCGCCGGACGGTCTACTACTACGCCCACCTCGACAGCTACGCGCCCGGCCTCGAGACCGGGCAGCGCGTCCGCCGCGGGCAGGTTGTGGGCGGCGTCGGCGACACGGGCAACGCGGCGCCGGGCAACACGCACCTCCACTTCGCCATCTGGCGCACGGCCGACCCCGCCGACTTCTGGGACGGCACGCCGGTCAACCCGTACCCGCTCCTCACCCGATGACCGACGACGCGCTGATCGACCGGGCCTTCGCCCTCGCCGAGGCCGCCCTCGAGCGCGGCGAGCGGCCCGTCGCCGCCGTGCTCGCGCTCGACGGGCAGGTCGTGGCCGAGGGCACGGACGCGGTGTTTGAGCGGAGCGACCCCACGGCCCACGCCGAGCGCGTCGTGATCTCCGACCACTGCGCGGCGACCGGCCGGCTCCACCTCCGCGGGCACACCCTCGTCTGCTTTGCCGAACCGAGCGTCATGTGCTGCGGGGCGATCCACTGGGCCCAGCTCGACCGCGTGGTCTACGCCCTCTCGCAGGAGCGGCTCAAGGAGCTCAGCGGCGGCCGGCCGAAGCCGGGCGTCCGCGACGTGCTGCCGCTGGGCGGCCGGCCCGTCGAGGTCGTCGGGCCGGTCCGCGAGGCCGAGGCGTTCACCATCGCCGCGCGCTACGCATGGCGCGAGCGGCGCGTCTGAGACGGTCCACCTCGGCGCGTCGGTGGGGGGCGCCGAGGCGGGCGGCTACCGCGCGGCCACCGTCGTGGTGTCGGCCGGCGCGCTCGGCCCCGGCCGGCCGGCCACGTCGCGGAAGCGGACCGGCACGCCGGGCTCGACCATGCCCGCCAACCGCTCGGCGTCCCAGTTCGTCAGACGCACGCACCCGGCCGACGACGCGTAGCCGATCGTCGCGGGCGCGCTCGTCCCGTGGATCCCGTAGTGCTCCTTCGAGAGCGCCATCCACACCACGCCGACGGCGTTGTTGGGGCCGGCCGGGAGCGTGGCCTCGGGCTCGTCGTCCGGCACGTTCTCCAGGATCGCCGGCTGGTAGTGCCACTCAGGGTCGTGGGCGATGGCCGTCACCTCGAAGGCGCCCTCCGGCGAAGGGTCGTAGCTGGCGCCGACGGTCACGGGCGCGTGGAACAGGACGGTCCCGTCGTCGGCGAGGGCGTGGATGTAGCCGGCCTCGCCGGAGATCACGAGCCGCGAGACCGACCCCGACGGGCGCGGCGCGTTGCGGACGTTCGGGACGCGGAGCGTGTCGCCGGCGGCGAGGGCGTCGAGGTCGCGCCCGCCGTTGAGCCGCGCCAGCAGCTCGGGCGCGGCGTGGAACCGTTCGCCGAGCTTCTCGGAGAGCGACTCGTAGGCGAGCCGGTCGAGCTCGGCCTTGGCGTAGACGTCGTCCGGGATCTCGACGAACGGCCCGGCGACGGCCTCCTCGGAGAGCGTGACGGTCGTGACGAGCTCGCCCGGCCGGCCGGCCCGCTGCGAGAGCGCGCGGACCGTCGCGCGGTCGGCGATGCCGGTCACCCGGAGCCCTTCGGCCTTCTGGAACCACGTGAGCGCGAGCTCGGTGTTGTCGCCCCAGCGGCCGTCGATCTGGCCTGGTGAGAAGCCTGCCCGGTCGAGGAGGGTCTGAAGCTTGACCACGCTCGGCCCGGCCACGTCGCCGCCGAGCGGGACACGGATCGGGCTCGACCACGCCTCCGTCGTGTCGATCGCGGCGAGCGTCTCCGGGTTGTCGCGAGCCGCCGCCGCCTGGCCGGTCGTGTCCACCTCGGCGAGGTCGCGGCCCCGGCCGGTGTAGCGGGCCGCCTCGAGGTCTTCTGCGGAGGGGAGATCGAGGCTGCCGGTCGTGGCGATCCGGCCCGAGGCGGACGCGGTGTCGGACGCGGGGGCCGGGTCGGTGTCGGTCGTGGCCTCCGTCTCGCCGCCGTCGAACTGGCAGGCGGCGAGAGCGAGGCCGAAGGCGAGGAGCAGCGGGAAGGCGCGCATGGTGGGACGGGGCCAGGGGGAGGGTCCGCTGCAACGCTCCCCCTCCCCGAACGTTCGTCGCCGACGGCCGGCGCACCCGCTCTTCACCGCTGGCTGCGCCGGCCGCCGGGGGCCGTTGGTGGGGCGCCGAGGCGGGCTAGGCCACCCCCTTCTGCCGAGCGTAGGCGTCCATGAACCGGACCGACGCCTCGATCCCCTGGTGGAAGCGGTCGAGCCCGAACCGCTCGTTCGGTGAGTGGATCGAGTCCGAGTCGAGGCCGAAGCCCATCAGGACCGTGTCGAGCCCGAGGATCCGCTTGAAGTCGGCGACGACGGGGATCGAGCCGCCCTCGCGCGTGAAGAACGGCTTCCGGCCGAACACGGCCTCCATGGCTTCCGAGGCCGCCTGCATGGCCGGGGCCTCGCGGTCGACGAGGACGCCGTGGCCGCCGTGGAGGTCGCGGAACGTGAGCGACATCGTGTCCGGGACGTGGGCCTCGAAGTGCCGGCGGAGCTTGTCCGTGATGTCGCCCGGCGTCTGGTCGGGGACGAGGCGGCACGAGATCTTGGCGCTGGCCTTCGACGGCAGGACGGTCTTGGCGCCCTCGCCCGTGTAGCCGCCCCAGATCCCGTTGCAGTCGAGCGTGGGCCGGCCGGTCGTCCCCTCGAGGACGGAGTACCCCGCCTCGGACTTGGTCTCGGAGACCCCGGCCTCGTCCTTCCACGCCGCCTCGTCGAACGGGAGGTCGCGGTACGCCTCGCGCTCGTCGTCGGTGAGCGCCACGACGTCGTCGTAGAAGCCCTCGACCGTTACGCGGTGGTCGTCGTCGTGGAGGTCCGCGATCATCTGGGCGAGCGCGTTGATCGGGTTCTCGACGCCACCGCCGTAGACGCCCGAGTGGAGGTCCTTCTTGGGCCCCGTCAGTGTGACCTCGACGTAGGCGAGGCCGCGGAGGCCGTAGGCGATCGACGGGACGCCGGGCGCGAAGAGGGCCGTGTCGCTGACGAGGCACACGTCGGCCGCCAGCTTTTCCCGGTTCTCTTCCAGGAAGCCCGGGAGGTGGACGCTCCCGTTCTCCTCTTCGCCCTCGACGACGAACTTGAGGTTCACCGGCGGGCCGTCGGTCGCCAGCCACGCCTCGGCGGCCTTGACGTGCATGAACGCCTGGCCCTTGTCGTCGGCCGAGCCCCGCGCGACGAGGTCGCCGTCCTTCTCGACAGGCTCGAACGGGTCCTGGTCCCACAGGTCCAGCGGGTCCGGCGGCTGGACGTCGTAGTGGCCGTAGACGAGGACCGTCGGCGCGTCGTCCGAGACGTGGTGCTCGGCGAAGACGACGGGGTGGCCGTCGGTCTCCATGACCTCGACGGCCTCGAGGCCGGCGTCGCGGAGGTTGCCGGCGAGCCACTCGGCCGCGCTCCGGGTCTGCGCGGCGTAGGTCGGGTCGGTCGAGATGGAGGGGATTCGGAGCCAGGCCTTGAGCTCTTCGACAAAGCGCTCGGCGTGGTCCTTGGCGTACTGGAGGGGGGCGTCCATTCGAGGGGAGGGGAGTCGTGTGGGCCGCGTACGCCCGTGTCGCCGCGCGGCTCCGTCGCGGCGGAGGGATCGGTCCTAGTCGCCGAGGATGTCGGGCGGCCCCTCGACGGCCGACCCTTCGGCGGGCGCCCGGAAGCCCACGCCCGGCACGTAGACGTAGCGGACGTCGTCGGCGTCGAGGGCCATCGACACGACGCGCCAGTCGCCGTCGGTCTTGTAGCCGGCGATCCGGAGCGTCCCGCCCGCCCGCTCGCCTCGGAGGCGGACGAGCCACGACCCGCGCGACGTCATCCCGTCACCCTCGATGCTCCCGTTCAGGAACCAGCCCTCGCGGACGGGCGCGCCGAGCGCCTTCTCCACGACCGGGTCCGCCAGCGCCGACGCGACGCCGCGCTCGTAGGCGCCGTTGTTCGTGAGGAACGCCGAGCAGCCGGCCCAGACGAGGGCCATGAACAGGGCCAGCCCCACGAGGCCGGCGAGGACGGACAGGGCTCCGCGCATGGCGTCGGACGGTGCGATACGCCAACATAGGGCGCCGGACCATTCCGCCACGCTCCCCGCCTCGGCGCCGAGGTGGGAAGGGCTACGCCGGCTGGCTGCGCCGGCCTTCCGGTTCGGCCTCGAACGGCTCCAGCGCCTCCTCGACCGAGCGCGTGCCGTCGGCCCACCCGAGCAACCGCTGGATGACGGCGTCGAGGAGGGCGTCGGGGCACGAGGCCCCAGCCGTGAGCAGGACCTCGAGCGGGCGCGCCTCGGGCAGCCACGCGTGGGTCTCGCGCATCGCCTTCGTCCGCCAGTCGAAGTGGCGGACGAGGTGCGGCGAGACGAGCTCGTCGGCGTCCTTGACGAAGAAGGTCGGGAGCCCGGCGTCCTCGCAGAGCTCGACGAGGTGCGACGTGTTCGACGAGTTGTAGCCGCCGACGACGATCGCGAGGTCGGCGCCGGAGGCGATGAGGGCCTCGGTCGCGTCCTGGTTCTCCTTCGTCGCGTAGCAGAGCGTGTCGGACGTGTCGGTCACGTTGGCGTCGTCGCCGTCGCGGGCGATGACGGCCTGACGGAGCCGCTCGGCGATGGCGGCCGTCTCCGTCGCCAGCATCGTCGTCTGGTTGACGACGCCGATCCGGGCGAGGTCGCGCGCCGGGTCGAAGCCGTCCGACGTCTTGCCCTCGAAGCGGCGCCAGAAAAAGTCGGTGCCCTCGCGGCCCTCGATCACGGCCGCGAGGGCCTCGGTCTCCTCCGGGTCGCGGACGACCACGACGGGGGCGTCGGCGGCGGCCCGGCTGAACGTGGCGCGCGTCTCCTCGTGCTGACGCTTGCCGTGGACCACGACGGTGAACCCCTTCCGTCCGATCTGGGCCCCCTTTTTCCACACCCGCACGACGAACGGGCACGTCGTGTCGTAGGCCTGCACGTCGACGCCGCGGTCCGCGAGCTCGGCGAGGGTCTCGGTCGGCGCGCCGAAGGCCGGGACGATGACGAGGTCGTCGGGGCCGAGGTCGGCGAACGGGATGAGCTGCTCGCCCGACGTCGTCCGCAGGAACCGGACGCCGCGCGCCTGGAGGTCCTCGTTGACGTGCGGGTTGTGGATCATCTCCGAGAGCAGGTGGATCCGGCCGGCCGCGGCCGCCTCGGGGTGCTCGTCGAGCGCCCGGTACGCGATCTCGATGGCGTTCTCGACGCCGAAGCAGAACCCGAAGTGGCGGGCCAGCTTCACGCGGAGCGGCCCGAAGTCGAGCACGCTCGGGTCGAGGTCTTTTTTGCGCGGGTCGGCGGCGCGGCGGGCCGCCTTTACCCGCGTCACGATCGGGCTCCGGTAGAAGTCGGGGACGTCGAACTGGCGGGCCATGCGGGCGGCGTCGTAGCGGGGCAGCAAGCTGTAGCGGGGCAGCAAGCTTGTAGCGGGGCAGCAAGCTACCCGGACCAACGGCGTTGGCCCGGGCGGCGTTGCGGAGCAGCACGTGCTCCGCACAGAATTGGCCTTTGGCATCTTGCCCTAGACGCACATCCCTCCTTGCTAGAACGCGCTCGCAGCGGGCCCGTCTCCCGAGCACCTCGTACCGTTCCCAGCATCTCTGGCTTCCTCCACCTACCATCCCCACGCCTGCACGCTTCGCACTCTGCTACTCGAGCCGATCGTGACCGATCAGGATGCATTAGTAAACAAATTTAGCGTATGAATATTATCATATGCGAAAAATATATTCCAGATAATGCTATGCCGGGCGACGTTGGTGTCAATGGCTTCGTGCTCACGCTCTACAACGGCAACGGAGGTGAGCCCTATGCCAGCGTCACTGGGGACTCCTTCGTCGAAGGGGGGACAGTGAGCGGCTACACGCTCTACACCATACGCTTTCCGCCGAACGGTATTCAGAATGGGCCTGACGGCATCGTTCTCAGCGCGTCGGGAAGGCTCGTGCAGTTCCTGTCCTACGAGGGGACGTTCGTAGCCGCCGGGGGCCCTGCCAACACCGTCGGGAGCATCGACATTGGTGTTGAGGAGGGGGGACAACGGGAGTCGGTCAGTCGCTTCAACTCACCGGTAACGGTGGGGCCTACGGCGATTTCACTTGGGACGGTCCCCTCGCGGAGACGCCGGGCCAGCCCAACAACGGTCAGACGTTCAATGGTGAGGGCGGCGGGGCGACTGAGGCGGACCCGAGCTCGGCCCTCGTGCTGGCTGTCGAGAACCCGGTGAGCGGGAAGGCGGCGGTTCGGTTCAAGGCCGGGGTTCCAGGGGAGGTCGCGCTCGCGCTCTTCGACGTCCTCGGCCGCCGCGTCGCGGTCGTCGCCGATGGCCCGGCCGACGCCACGGAGCGGACGGTGACGCTCGACGCGACGGGGCTCTCGGCCGGCGTCTACGTCCTCCGCCTGGTGGCGGGCGGCCGCGTCGAGAGCCGGACGGTCACGGTCGTCCGCTAGCGGACGCGTCCTAGACGACCCGCAGCGGGGCGGGTCCGTCGAGCTGCCCCGCCCGCCTCGGCGCCGAGGCGGGCAGGGGCGCAACTTGCCAGCCCGCCGTCCGAACCCCTGAGCCGACCCACCCACGCCTCCGCATGCGCCTCGCGTCCGTTCTCGCCCTGCTTCTCGCCTTGAGCCTGTCCGCCTCGGCGCAGCAGGCGATCACCCCGAACCAGGCGCGCGCCGGCACGCTCGCCGCCGACGGCGCCGACGCCTACACGCTCGACCTCGACGCCGGCACGTTCGTGGCCGGGACGGCCTTCCAGGAGACGGCCGACGTGGTCGTGACCGTGACCGGCCCGGACGGTGCCGAGGTCGCCCAGTTCGACGAGACGGCGCGCGGCGACGACCTCTTCCAATTCGAGGCCGAGGCGGCCGGGGCCTACACGCTCACGGTCACACCGTTCGAGGAGGCCGGCGCCTACGTCCTCACCGTCGAGCGCGCCGAGCCGATTGCGACGGCGCCCGAGGAGCGCGTCGACCAGATCTTCGCGCTCCGCGACCGCGCCGGCGCCCCGGGCGCGCTCGTGGCCGTCGTCGACGGCGGCAAGGTGATCTACCGGAACGCCTACGGGACGGCCAACCTCACCCACGGCGTCCCGATGACGGTCGAGACGCGCTCGAACATCGGGTCGACGTCCAAGCAGTTCACGGCGTTCGCGCTCCTCCTCCTCGAGCAACGGGGGGCGCTCGACCTCGACGACGACGTCCGCGAGTACATCCCGGAGCTGCCGGACTTTGGCGAGACGGTCACGCTGCGGCACCTCCTCACGCACACGAGCGGCTACCGCGAGTTCCTCAACGCGCTCGTCGTCGGCGGGCGCCGGCTGGACGAGGGCGACTTTGT
>Ga0310345_10004652_pt1 | contig 12412 bp, 5 predicted proteins | sample HC15DNA20500_MG_FD_204667 | JGI IMG/M metagenome (GOLD analysis project Ga0310345, IMG submission 204667) | Marine microbial communities from station ALOHA, North Pacific Subtropical Gyre - HC15-DNA-20-500_MG | ecosystem: Environmental > Aquatic > Marine > Oceanic | place: Pacific Ocean: North...
TCCAGTTGATGCTAGTGTAAGTGGTTTTGGAGCTGATCTTGGTGGTTCTTATGGCGGTGGAGTAAGCGTATCTGGACCAGTTGGACCATCTAATCAAAGTTCAGAGAATTTGGGTTATGATATATCATCAACGGACTACGCTGTTCCTACTGGGAATTTTAAGAGCGGTGTAAATATAACTCAGCAAGTAAAGGATAATAACATTTATGCAAATGCCGTAAAAGCTGCTATGGCTGCAGTGGTTCCAAATCTCGGGTACGTGCGGGGTGTTGCTAGTCTATTGGGTCAGGTTGTAGGGAACACAACAAACTCTAACTTTGCAAATAGAGCAATGCTTGACGCTGGCTTGAGGGCTCAATACACAGATCCTAATACTTACGATTTTGATAACTTAACAACTACTTTTACTGGACCTGAAAAGGAACGTCAAGGTTTGATATCTGCAAAAATGTCAGGTTTTGGAGCCCGTAAAGGAATAGCTACTGGCATAGATCCACGGACAGGTTTACATGTTGGACCGGGTTATCCAATGAGTGAAGATTTTTTTCCAGGTTATGGTGTGAATCCATATACTGGAGATGCTATGGCGGATCCTGGTGATCCTTACATTAGAAAGAAACGCGGCACTGAAATTGTCGGAATGGTAGGACCTTAGGAGATTATTATGTCAAATGGTATGGGTTTTGGACCTGATGATGCACCCGATGGTAGTTATGAAGGTAATTATGGCGGTGCACTTTCAGAGGATGCAGCGCTTAGTGATGTAATGGCTCAAATTGCACTCGCGCAACAAAAGACTAGAGATAAAATGTCTGCTAGGCGCGCTAAGGCTAGACAATTAGATGATTTAATACTGAATCAAAATGTACAAGTGCCGGCATATGCACAAAATCTTGTTAATTTTACACCTGCAAGATCAAAGATAGCAAATGTGAATAATTATCCTGGTATGGTGAATCCTGAATCAAATTGGCATGGTATTAATGCGCAAGGTTATACACCTGGAAGTGATGACAATAATATAGATGGTGGTTCAGATCCGTATAATCGTGTACAACGTAGAACACCAAATTACAGTGCTTACGTAGACCTTTACAAGGATCTCGTCGCTGCGCAACCTGCAGGAATGTCAAAATCTGATTGGGGCAAACAACATTGGGAACGTCACGGTGGTCAAGAAGGTCGAAGTTTTCACGGACCCAGTGAGATTTATTATCCGCCTGGACCTGATGGCACACAAAAGATGAGATTTATTACTTATGCACAACCACCTGCGTTTAACGGGGGTTCTCCTCCAAAGTTACCGTATGAAAACGCTTATCAAAACGCATTCGATAATGAATCAGGTGGTTATTGGTAAATGGAAGTTATTACATTCGAAAGATTTGAAGGCGGTATAGATCTTCGGAAGGCTGACCAAGTCTCCGATGCTAACCGCCTTGTCGAGTGTAAAAACGCTTATATTACCACTGGTTTTGCTGTTAAAAAGAGACCTGGCTTAGATAAACTAACAGCTACTTCTGTACCTTCTACTTGTAAAGGTTTCTTTGTTTTTGCAGGCGTTGGACACTTAGTAAGTCATATTGGTCCATCAGGTGTTCCATCACTTAGTGGGTATGGCGTTAGTGCTGCGACCACAGGTAAAGTAACTCCAGTTATGACATGGCATGAATTACCTAATCCAGATGATGCAGCAGACGAAGTGGCTATAATATGGGATGCCCAAGTTTTTAACAATCAGTTATATATTGTTGTAGAATATGATAGTGGAACAATTAGACATTGGTATAATGATGTTGTAATTACTGATTCTAATTGTCCTAATACAAATTCTATCACAATAGTATCTGAGAAAGTATGGGCTATAAAAGATGATGGAACCATACATTATTCTGCTTCTGGTGATCCAACTGATTGGACTAAGACTAGTGATGCAGGTGGTAGCGCAGGTTTACCTACAGGTAGAGAGTCTGTAGGTGACTCTGAACCATTAGCATTAGGTAGTTATAAAAGTCGTTTAGTTGTATTTAACTCAGATAATACACAGATATGGCGCACAGACGTAGATCCTGCTAATATCTCTATTGAAACAACTCTTGGTAGTGTAGGATCTCAGTGGCCGACTTGTGTACAGGTAGTTGGCGATGATTTATTCTTCTTAACGGATGCTGGTTTCAGATCTATAGGGCAACAGATATATACAGGTAACTTACAAGATACTGATGTAGGAAGCCCGATAGATGAGTTAGTTCATGCTAAACTAGTAGCTTCTACACGAGTAGGAACTACAGCAACACTTGAGCCTGGTTCAGCATTTTATAATGGCTTAGGTCAGTATATGTGTTTTATAGACAAAGAGATCTTTGTTTTTACTTTCGCTAGAATGTCTAAAGTAACAGCTTGGTCTCGCTATTTAACGCCTTATACTATCCAAGCAATAACACCTTATGGCGAGTATATGTTCATAAGAATGAATGATAATATATATGTGTTTAATCCAGATTCTTTTCAAGATGATGGAGCTACGGCAATACCATTAGAAGTAACTAGTTCATATCAGGCTTTTAAGAAACCTGGAAGATGGAAACAGATAGTAGGTTCTGATGTTATGTTTAACGGCACAGCTGATGTGCAACATAGGTGGGATGCTCGTTATCCTAGTGAAGCAACTACTGCTATATCACTAACTAGTGATACAAGGCCTGGTCCATTGATTCCAGTTGAACTAATGACTACAGAATGCAGTTTTAAGATTACACAGACAGCTAATACAGAGTTTCAGTTTAATGGAATCTCGTATTATTACGAATTATTAGGAGAGTTGTAATGGCTCAATTTGGCAATATTAAACCCCTTCCCAGGGTCGTTAAGCAAGGGCGTAATGCTCCTAATGAGTATTTAGCGTATCTTACGCGTCCTGAGATGCGACATTTACGCGCTAACCCAGCTGCACCGCATGACGAAAGGTTGCCCGATAAAGGTCCTTTGAACACCCTTCAAGGTGTGCCTATGTTCTGGGGGGTTGGAGACGGCCCTGGGGCAGGGACAGGTGCAGACGGCGGTGGTGATTCTATGGGGCATGATGCTATGGGTGGATATGCTTCTGGATTAGACGCTCATGAATCTGGTTATGGTATGCCTGTTGATCCTGGTCCAATAGGAGATCCTGGCGATGATCCACGAGCTTCAGAGGGAGGCGGAGACTGGGAACATGAGCCTCAACCAGCAGCTGCTGGTCCTACTGATCCTATTGTTGATCCTCCTAGTAATGGTAATGGTACAGATACACCAGCTGCGGATACCGGACCAACCGAAGCTGAATTACTAGCTGAAAGAATTGCAGACGCAATGAATGCTATCAAGGGTTTGTTTGGTAATAGACAAGGTGTATATAATCGATTAAGAGATGCATCATATGATTTAAGTGAATCTGGCATTGCTGATGCGTATGCGAAAGCTGGAAGAAGGTTAAACTTTCAAATGTTACGTCAAGGTTTAGACACTGGACAACCTGATATAGACTTAAGAGCAGATCTTTCTAAGGTTAAGAATGACAGTTTAGCTGATGCTATGCGTCATGCACAGGGTTTGTCAGAAGCTTTAATGCAGAGAGATGCTTCAAAGAGGTCAAGTTTAATGAGTCAAGCACTTACAGGTCAATTAACACCTGGGGCAATTGGTGGCATGGCAGGCACATTGAGCGCCGGTGTACCACAATCATGGGGTGGTATATCTGACATAGGTTGGAATATACCAACTGGTTATGCATCAAGCGGTTATGGAGGTTTTATGCCGAGCTGGCAATCACAAGATACGGGCGCATACTTTGGGAGTACTTCATAATGGATCCGATGACTATTGCATTTATTGCATCTTCACTATGGGATTGGAACAGTAAGAAAAAAGCAGAGAAGAAGCGTAGAGCTAACGAATTAGAACAAATACGCATCCAAGATGAGATAGCTAAGATTCAAACTGAAGATACAGCTCGCTATATGGGCGATGTTAATCTAAGAGATTACATCATGAAGGGTGAGAGTGATCCAGCATTGTGGAGCACTATAGCTCAGTATGTGAATCCTATAGACCATGAAGCACAAGCTCAAATAAATGCAGATCTTTATGATACAACGACAGATGTCGCAGATATAGAAAACGTACCTACTGGTTTTGTTGCGGAAGGTTACTCACCAGCGGCAGCGGCTGCAGCATCGCGCGTAGGTTCTCAAGTAGCAGATAGAAACAAATTATTAGGTAGAAATCAAGCTTATGCTTTTCAAGACCCTGTATTCGGTGCTATGGCTGGTAGTAGATTGAAGAATGTTTATGACGTACGAAACACAGGTGAGAACATTGCCCAGATGATGGCTGCAGAAGAGTTTGAACCAACAAATATAGATGATTTGAATGAGCAACTTGTATCTCTCGGCGCGCCTATAACAGCTCCTTTTAATGTGACAGGTATGCTTATGGGTGTAAACAACATATACAATAATCAGCAAATGATTAACGCAATGAAGACATAATAATGGCTATTTTTCCAAGAACACAGATTCCTAAGTATCAGAATCCTATTAGAATCACACGCCCGTATATTGAACCAAATTACTTGGCTGATACGATAAACAGTGCTATACAAGGATATGGTTCTATACAGAATACAAACATGCAACGACAGTTGTTCAATGCAAAATTGAAAGCTGCGGCGGATACTAAGGCGCAGAATGCATTAGATCAAGTAGCAGTACGGCAAGCTATGGGTCTTGTTGGTACTGGAGCGCAAGCGGCTGTTGATCCTATAACATATATGGGACCAATGGGTGCTGGTCCAATGGTAGCAAGAACTGGATCACCGACTGTTCCTGGTATGAGCCCACTGGATTCTGTAAGGGCTGCCATGCAAAATAATCCTCAAGCAAATCCAGCTAGTTTACTTCGTGTAGCTTCTCAATTAAAAACTTTACAAGACAAACCTACATCTACCGCTGATGCGCTAAGGTTGCAACTCGCAATAGCATCCGGAGAGAGAGCCAAGGAAGCCCATGGTTGGAGGGGCGATAAACATGCTGCTACTATGGGTAATTTAGTAGAAAAAGAAAACCTTAATTTCTTGTTAAGATTTGACAATGCGGTTAGTGAGCTTCCTGGATTACAAGAGTGGGATACACCTTGGACTAGTGGCGGTTCTGATCTAACTGGTCCTGATGCTCTAAAGGCGTTCGGTGCTACATTGGACGATGAAGGGTGGAGCTCTATGAGACAAAAAGCAGTTAGTTTATACAGGCATTTAAAGGATAATACTGCATTAACAGAAACAGAAATAGATGATGCGATATTTAAAACGTTGCCTGCTGGTGTAAGAGAGAGAAAAAGTAACGTCTTTATGGGAGATACTGTTACACAGAAAGTTCAACCATCAGAAATTGTAAAGCTTATGGGCGAGCTTTTAAGCAAACACGGAAACTAACACATGCCAGCAAGACCATTTGCGCCTACTAATGTAGTACGGCAAGATATAGATCTATTAGATAACCTCAAAGCAAGCGGTAATGTCGCCTTGTATGAAGAGGCTCGTGCAGCCGTGTTTGATAGACATGCATTAGAATTGCAAAGCGCAATAATGGGTAATCAAGGAGTGCCTGTAGAAGGCGTTGCTCCTGGCGCTATACCTTCTTTTGGTGATGACCCAAGTATCTATTATGAAGGCCCTCAAATGGGTTCACAGTATATACCAGAAATCCCACTTAACATAGGACAGTCTGCTGGTCCTCCTATTGGCGGAGTAGCTCCTGGTAGTATTCCTGCACTCGGTGATGATCCTGGACCTTATTTCGAAGGCCCGCAAATGGGGGAAAGTCAACAACCCACAACCTTTAGTGATCTTGTAAATATTAATACTTTATCAAAACTCCCGTTTCCAGGCATAAACCCATTAGCTGCATTGATGGCGGGAGAGAGGGCTTTTAATCCTGAGGCGGCCATGGATAATTATCCCAATATCAGAGCTTTTCCAGAGGGATTAGTTAGAGGCGCTGCAGACGTAGCGGGTATGGGTTTAAAGGCCGGTCAATATATTCAAAATAGACTTCCAGGAGAATTTACACCAGCAACTACAATGGGCCAAATAGCTAGCGTCGGTGAACCACTAGCGCAAGCACTAGAAGGGCAAGTGAAAGAATTTGCTCCGCCTCCTCCCGAATCTGAGATTAGTCCATTTGATAAACCAGAGGTTTTAAAGGATGTATTTGGTTGGTGGATACCTAATGTGGGACAGATGATACCTGCTCAAGTATTACCCATCGGTACAGCTCTTAAGGTTGGTAAGTGGACAAAAGATCTAGCACCCAGGGCGCGTAGATTGCTGATGGGAGGCACAGTAGGTACTATAGCTGGTCCTATGGAAGGTACACAAACTTATTCTCAAGTTCTTAAAGAAACTGGATCAGAAGAAATGGCTGCGCGCTCTGCGGAGGGTATGGCGGTAGGCTCGGCATTATTGAATGCGATAGGTAGTGTTGGTTGGTTAGCACCTGCGGCGAAGAGAAGGTTGATGAATATGATCGTTGGTGGTTCTGTAGAATCAGTAACGGAAATGACAGAAGAGTTATGGGAAGACTTGGTTGTTGCAGCTGTAACAGGGAAACAAATTGTATTTGAAAATATTTTACGTCAACAAGCTCATGTTGGCCCACTAGCATTTCTTGGTGGTGGAACGTTTGCTGGAGTACAAAAACCTGCTGTTAGTGAAAAGCGCAGTATAAAATTAGCCAAAAATAAAATAGATAAATTAGCAAGAAAGTATGAAATAGATTCGGGTGAGTTAAATTTTGCAGATGAACCAATATTAGATAAGCAAGGCAAACAGCAACCTGGTAAGTTTAATCCAGTTACAAAACAAATCGATGTACATTTAGATACTATATATAGAGCGAGTGATGGAACTGTTTCCGGCGTAGAAGCTACAGCTGCTGAAATCTTTTTTCATGAGTTCATACACGTAAAAACCGATGCTAGGAAAAAGATCTTAAATGAGATATACGAAAATAATCATGATGCAGTAGATCAATGGATCCAACAATCGGAGTATAAAGATGATAAGTTAGATAATGCTGGAAAGGTAGATGAATGGATAGCTAATTCTGGTCAAGGTGATTATGCCTTGGCAAAACGCATAGAATTATCTGTAAAAGATTTTATAAATAAACGAATATCTAAAGAAACCCAAAAGAAATTTTGGCGTGAAGATAATACTGCTAGAGAATTAGCTCGCAAATTTGTTAAAGGCATAAAGATAGAAGGCGCAACGGTAGAACCAATCATAGCCCCAACAGAAGAAGTTGTTACAGAAGCGGGACCAGAATTAACTGTAACTGAAGAGGTTGGTGCTGTGTCACCAGAACTTTCTGTGTTGCCAGAGCAAATTACAGATCCAACTTTAGAAGACACTTCTTTTGAAGATTTACAAGCAGCTAGAGAAGCTACACAGGTTCAACTTACTCAAATAGAAGAACAATTAGATAGCGTTGTAAGGGGTGTAACGGGAGAAAAAAGATTTGCTAAACCACCTGTTGATATAGATAGACATGTAGAAACTGCTATAGCTAAAGCTATAGCTCCTAACAAACATATACGTGAGAGCGATCTCCGTATGAACGCCATAAAAGAAAATTGGGAAGACAACAAGAATGATTTAGAGTTCCGAAGAGATTATGCTAATTTCAAAGAATTCGAGCAAGCCGAATGGGATCTCAATTATGATATGTGGATCGATGAAGTACAGGAAGCAGAGGCCGCAGAGACTGACACTAGTGTAACACAGTTAGAAGTAGACCCGTCTATTGAAGAATTACGAGCAGCTAGAGAAGCTACGCAATTACAGTTAACACAGCTTGACGAGCAATTATCTGGGTTAGAGAGAGACTTCTATGGTGAGCCTAGGTTTGCAAAAGTAGCTGATCTAGATGCTGCTGGCATCTTAAATAGAAATGTTCGCAATGACTTTGCCAAAGGTCCATATAAAGCAATAGTTGGGAGACCTGATGAGGTCGAAATACGAGGGCGCATCAAGCGCCTTGGAAACCTGTATGGTCCAATGGGCCAGACGCGCGGTATAGAACCCGGTGATAGAGCAACAGCTAAAGAGCAAGCACAGAATGCTATAGATAATGTCGATGCCTTTGAGGAGTTTATGGCTCCGTTTGAAGAGCAGATGCAAGCACAACCTGCAATATCTAAAACAGCTGTTGGTCGACAAAAGAAATACGCAGAGCGTAAGGGTATTACCGTTGCTGAGATTCTCTCGTATCGTGACAGAGGCAAAACACACCCGATGGAAAAGAAGATGTCTTATTCCTTTGCGATGGATGAGATCAATCGATTAGAAGAAGTTGGCGAAGCTACTGCAGAAGAGGCAGAAGCACGCCGAAGAGCGCTTAATGATTTACGCAACCAGTTAGGCGGTAAGATGCCTCCAGGTGCTAAGCGTAGAGCTACTGAGATTACATACGGTATAGGTGATTATGCGAATCTAGAAGCATGGGCTTATACAGAAGCTGAAACTACAGGCATGGAAGAGCGCGCAGAGGTAGCACGCGGTAAAGAACGTGTTCGTGGTCTTAAGCGTACAGAGAAGACAGAACAAGAACTAGAAGAGATAACTGGTACAGATGTGACACCTACAGAGATGTTGCAGGTAGCATCAATGCGAGAAATGGAGTCATTCGATCATTTAAAAACTGATGAAGCTCGTTTGCGTTGGATTCGTGAGAAAGAAGCTATGCCTGCCTCTGAGAGAGATGCATTAGATGCCTTCATGAAGGACATCAAGGGTTGGAATCAAGAAGCATACGAAGCTCAGGTAGCAGCAGAGCGTGAAGCACAGGTGGAGAAGGTTGGCGTAACTAAGGTTGAGCAAACCCCAGCACAGCGCAAAGCAGAACTCAAGGAGATGAAAGAAGCTCAGGCACCTATAGAGAAACGTAAGCATGTACAGGTAGAGCCTGATTTCTTTGATTCACTATTAGATACAAACTTCACCATGCAGGGCGAAGTTGTGCCTGATGGGTTTATGGAACTCACAGCAGAGGGTGAATGGTCTGAAGTAGATGATACTGATACTAGGTATGCAAAATTAGAAGATAAGATAGAAACTGAATCATTGTTAGACTTCTACATTAATTTCATTTCGTTATATCCTATTCATACGTCTGAGGAAATAAATGAAGAGTTACAAAGATTGATTGATTCAGGTATGATAGAAGGTGCGGAGTTAAAATTAGCAAAACGTCTAATTAAGCGTGACGTTAAAATTGCTAAAGTTAATGACGATAGGATGTCTCAAAAGACTCAAACTTTTCTCAAGGGACATCCACAATTTGGACAAGAGCAATATTGGGATGAGAAGGGACCAACTGATGCTTTTGCTAAGACAAAGAAAGGTGTCGAAGATTTATACGAGGCTTTAATAGAGAAGAGTATAGATATTGGTGAAGCATTAAATCCTGGTAATGAAATAAACAGAAAAGCTGCAGCGTTATTAACGCAAAAAAAGTATGGCTTCTCTGAAGGTAAAGATGCACTAGAAAAGTTAATCAAACCACTGAGAAAGTTAGGATTCAAAATAGATTTTGAACACGTCCAAAGCTTGTTAGCGTTGAAGTTCTTAGAATCAAAGGATGGCAAGGAGTTTAGTTTCCCTGACGTGGAAGCATTCACTGACACGGTAGCTAATACTATACCGTTATTCGAACAACCTCACAATATTAAAACTGAATATACTAATAATCCCAACTACGCAGAAAATAAGCGAGAACTAGACAGAAGACAACGTGCTGAAAAACCTCATACTGAAGTCATAGAATTCCTGAAGGAAGGAAGAGATGGTAAAAGTGAACCTGCAAAAAGGTTTTACGATGCTATGGTTGAAAAATATGGTTCTGATATTATAGAAAAACTAGAAACACACAAGAAAACTTTGAATAATCCAACTGGTGGCGTTTTCGCAACTGTAACGAGGGCAGAAGCTCAGTGGTTAGGTAAAGAGATAAATGATGAGACAGCTAAACAAATCAGGAAACTAGATGAGGCGCTTCCTTCTGGCGTTGCCGAAACTATAGAGGCTTCATTAACTCGCTATGCTAAACGATCCAAAGGTGACTCATACGAGGAGCATTTCAACAAGAGCTTCTGGTATACACTAACATCTTACCTGTGGGGTAAGCCAGTACAGGCTATCCGTGACTTCAATAAACTCTCCCGTTTTGGTCAAGCCAAGGCAGATATACCTGCGGCAGATGAGATAGCAGATGAGGTCCAGAGAGCTCACTCCTCTACACAGAGGGCTGAAAAACTAGTATATGGTACAGACATAGTACAAGACACTTCTATCATGACTGGGCAGTTCTATACACGTCTAGCGCAGATCTTTTCAAGGGTTACGGCTAGACTTGGAGATATAGAGAAGACAGAGAATCAAATACTCGTAGATGTATTGACTGGTAAGATTCGTATCGAAGAGATAGATAACGCAGAGACAAGAGAAGCTGCTAAACTCTTGAGAGAGTTAGTACAAGACGTTTATGATTATGCTCAAAAAGAAACCAAGGGATTAAAGAAACCATTAGATCTACGTGGGCATGGTGATACATTACTGCCACGCGTGTGGAATATTGAATTTCTAGCCACCCGTAGGGGTAAGGCTAAGTTCTTAAAAGCTATCAGAGCAGCCATTACAGATCCAGCAACTGGAAGTAGCATATTAGAAGACTCTGAACTTACTGTTGAAGACTTGTTTAACGTTGTAGTTAACAGCGGGGGTTTTGTACAAGGTGATTGGACCAATCTTAAAGCAGACCAAACTAGAGATGCTAAAGAAATCGAAAGAGACATGAGAGCACAAGAGTACTTGGATGCATTACCTACAGAGGCGCTTATAGACGAAGATCTAGTTATGATAGATTTACAAGCTATAATTCCACGCTTCTTACAGAAGGCAGTAGAACGTACAGAATACTCTAAGCGCTTTGGCGTTAATGATGAAATTTTAAGAGCTAAAATCAAGGAAGGTTTGGAACAGATAAAGGTTCATAACGCTAAAGTACTGAAACTAGACAAGACAGATACATCACTGACTTACATAGATCCCAGAGCTTTTGAAAAGTCTATCTGGGATATGGCACGTATCTTACGTAATAAATACGGTTATGATATGGCCAATATGCAGACTAGAGCATGGCTGCAACGTGTAGTTAACTTTGAGGTTGTAGCTAAACTACCATTAGTGACACTAGCTTCTATGCCAGAACTGTTCACACCTATGTTGCGTGGCGATGTGCGTGCTGACAAATGGATCGTTGACCTTATGATGGGGCTCTCATGGGCCGGTTATAAAGGTATGAATGGTATCTCCAAGCTCTTATTGAATAAACACCTTCCGGCTATGCGCAAGATGTCGAAGGATATAGGTGGTATAGGCGTCGTAAGTGATATGCAGCTATTGAGAGAGTTAGGTATAGCAGAGATTCAAGCTATGGGTGACTCTGTATCCACACGCTATGCTAACCCTAACTTCGCAAGAGGTGGTCTAAGAGCTGGCGCTAGGACCACAATAGCTGGTCGTATACCTAAGAAAGTGCGCGCTGTGTTCAATATGCAGACGTATATGCAGGCTACGCTGCTAACCACGCTGACAGAGATGCAGCAATTGATGGCTTTACGTAACTTCCAGAGGCATATGGCCAAACGTGTGAAGTTCGTACAGAAGAATGCAGGTAAAGATTTGAAAGGCAGACGCCTTAGATTGTTCAAACAATTCTCTAAGGATATGGCTGACTTCGGGCTGCCACAGAATATAGACTTGAGTACACCAGCTGGTGAGGCAGAGTTTAATGCTGGAGCTATACGCTTTGTGGATCAGGTTATTACAAGACCTAATGATGCGACTACTTCGAAAGCGTTTAAGAATCCACTTACAGCGCCTATATTCTTGTTCAAGAGATTCCTCACTGTGTTTGGTAACACTCTAATGACAGCTGTAGGCAACGATATAGCTACTAAGGTCGATAATGTAGAAAAAGCCAAACAAGTAGGCAGGATAGTTACCACTGTAATGGCTATGTATGGTGCTGTTATGTTTGCAGAAATTTTACGTGGAGCTATCAAGGGTGATCTAGATGACGATGATATGACTATAACAGGTGGAGACTTCAGAACATTCGTACGTCGTGTAGATCGTACAGGTTTGCTTAGCGCGCCTGGAGCTATGTTGCTTAATCTATCTTTCCCCTACAAGAGAGGTTGGTGGGATTCACCAGAAGCTAGAATATGGGGAGAGCTTGGCGGTCCAATAGGTGGAGACTTGTCAGCACTTATGAAGACTGGCTTTGACCGTAGACCTGGGTCTGCACAGAGGTTG
>Ga0310345_10004653_pt1 | contig 12410 bp, 1 predicted proteins | sample HC15DNA20500_MG_FD_204667 | JGI IMG/M metagenome (GOLD analysis project Ga0310345, IMG submission 204667) | Marine microbial communities from station ALOHA, North Pacific Subtropical Gyre - HC15-DNA-20-500_MG | ecosystem: Environmental > Aquatic > Marine > Oceanic | place: Pacific Ocean: North...
AGGTTGCCGTCATGGTACCGGTCCCCGAGTCACCCGAGCTAAATCCACCAGCTCGAACCGTGTAGAGCTGACCCGCAGTCGCCTGGAAGGTCAGGTAGGAACTGAACACGGAACAACCGCTACCGTCATCATTACAGGCAACAGCGTTGGCCGGATCCCCATTGGCTCCCAGGTAAATCGCAAGTCGAGAATCGTAATTGACGAGGTTACAGGTAGAGACTTCCACCTCACCATTTGCTGCAGCGGTGAAGCTGTACCAGACGTCGTTGTGCAATTGATCACTACCGAAGGAACCCGGATCACAGACGGCCGGGTCCAGAGACACTCCATCTGTGGTCGAAGCGGTGGTATCTACGCCATGCGCCCCAGTACCAATCGCTACTGCATCCGCAAGGTTGTCAGCACCGTTGGCAGCAATCGGGCCATCAGCGATAACGCCAACCAGATCACAGGAGTCGGGAATCCCGTTGCTATTACAGTCCGGGGCACCGGCTGTCAGATCGCAGCTATCCGGTACGCCATTGCCATCACAATCCGTCATTCCACTGGCAAGATCGCAACTATCAAGCTGTCCGTTGCCATCGCAATCGGGAGCTCCACTGGAAAGGTCACAGCTATCCGGCACGCCATTTCCGTCACAATCTGGCAATCCACTTGCGAGGTCGCAGCTGTCGAGCTGTCCGTTTCCGTCACAGTCGGGAGCACCACTGGAAAGGTCGCAAATATCCGGAGTCCCGTTGCCATCGCAATCGGCGTCACACTCGTCAGGAACTCCATTGCTATCACAATCGGAGCTGAAGGGCTGAACGTCATTGGAAAGCCACGTCACCGTCATGCTGCCTGTTCCTGAATCACCGGAGCCGAATCCACCAACTCGAACGGTGTAGAGCTGGTCCTCGGTCGCCTGGAAAGTCAGATAGGAACTGAACCCGGAACAACCGCTACCGTCATCATTACAGGCAACGGCATTGGCCGGATCCCCATTGGCTCCCAGGTAGATCGCAAGTCGAGAATCATAATCAACAAGATCGCAGGTAGAGACTTCCACCTCACCACTTGCAGTGGCGGTGAAGCTGTACCAGACGTCGTTGTGCAATTGATCGCCACCAAAAGAGCCCGGATCACAAACGGCCGGATCCAGAGACACTCCATCTGTGGTCGAAGCGGTGGTATCAACACCATGCGCCCCAGTACCAATCACTACTGCGTCTGCAAGGTTCTCAGCACCGTTGGCAGCAATCGGACCGTCTGGAATTGATCCACCCACCAGATCACAGGAATCAGGGATTCCGTTTGCATTACAATCCGGGGCTCCAGCTGTCAGATCACAGCTATCCAGTACACCGTTGGAATCACAGTCAAGGGCTTCCTCATCTGCAAGCTGGCAACTATCGATCTTGCCATCACCATCGCAGTCGGAGCCGACACCGTGATCAGCGTCGCATTCGTTGGGCAGTCCATCCCCATCGATGTCCGAATCACAACTATCCGGTACACCGTCGAGGTCAGCATCGGGATCACATTCATCCGGAATACCATTGCTGTCGCAGTCTTCAGAAGCAGCACTGGATGCCATAATCAGAGACCAGGTATTCAATGTGCCATCGTCACCACTGGCAAGGTCTATCGCCACGAATGTCCAGGACCCAGTCGCCGTCTCTCCTGCGAAATCTGCCAGAGCTCCAGGACCTGAAGGCTGCATCGCCACACCACTATTGTATGCGGCCGCACCATTAGGCGTACCCTGATCATCGTAGACCAAGAAGATGTCATCAGAACTTCCACCCTGGCCATCGTGAAGCACAAGGTTCGTCCCCGACGGAGACATGAGTGTCAATGTCAAGTCAGCGATCCATGTGTGTGAGAGGTTCACTCCCACTTCCATATCAGTAATGGTCAGAGAATCGGTTACGACCATGCTATCGACGGTCGGCGGTAACGATGAAGAAATCGGCGCTGAAGGCGCACTCATGTTGATGAAACTTGCCAAGCCGGTCGCATGAATCATCCAGCTATTCAAAGTTCCATTGTCGCCAGCAAAGGCATCGCCAACGAACAGGCTCCAGTCTCCATCAGCAGATTCACCATTGAAGTCAGCCATGGCACCGGGCCCGGAAGGCTGCATGGCAGCTCCACTGTCGTAGTCAAGAGTGCCATTCTGCACCCCAGCGTCATCGTAAGTGAGAACGATGTCGTCGGCGCTTGCACCCTGCGTGTTATGAAGCACAACCTCTGTACCCTCTGGTGAAGTCAAGGTCATTCCAATGTCGCCGATCCAGGTGTGACTGATGTCAACCGAGACATCAACATCGGTGATGCTGAGCCCGCCACCCAGAGTTATGGTATCGATAACCGGTGCAGCATCGGAGATCGGAGATCCTGGACTACTTGCACCTTCGTCAGTCGTCAACGGAATGGAGAGATCGCAACTATCGGGCAGTCCGTTGATATTGCAATCTTCTTCACCGTTCAGGATATCGCAGGAATCCAGAGATCCGTTTTTATTGCAATCGGTTGCTTCGCCATCAGCCAGGTTACAGCTGTCGAGTTTCCCATCCCCGTCACAGTCGGTTCCTGCCGACTGATCGGTATCACAGGCATTATCGACGCCGTCACCGTCTAGATCTGCATCGCAGTCATCTATGGTTCCGTCGTTATCAGTATCTGTCTCACAACTGTCGAGTTGACCATCCTGATCACAATCGTCACCGGCAGTCTGGTCAGTATCACAGCTATTTTCAATTCCATCTCCATCGAGATCCGAATCGCAATCATCGATGGTTCCGTCGTTGTCGGTATCAGTCTCACAGCTATCGAGAGTCGAATCACCGTCGCAGTCCGCTGCACCTGCTGCGAGGTCGCAACTATCGAGAGCACCGTTCAAATCGCAATCTGTACCGCTAGATTGATCGGTATCACACTCGTTGAGAATCCCATCTCCATCGATATCCGAATCACAATCATCGATGGTTCCATCGTTATCGGTGTCGTTCTCACAAGAATCTGGAGCGCCATTTGTATTGCAGTCGGAAGCTCCCTGTGTGATTTCACAGGAATCGAGCAATCCGTCCCCGTCACAGTCCGAGGCAAATCCGCTATCGATCTCACAGGAGTCGAGGAAGCCATTGCCATTGCAGTCGGTGGTCGCACCTGTGTTGTCGAGATCGCAGTTATCCGGCAAACCATTACCGTCGCAATCAGACACTCCGGTAGCAATCTCACAGGAATCGAGGACCCCATCCCCATCGCAGTCGTCTGCTGTCTCACAGGCATCCAGGATCCCGTCACTATCACAATCGGTTGAACCGGAGTCGATATCGCACTCGTCCGGGGTTGAACTGGAATCGCAGTCCTGGCTGGCACCGGTGGAGATATCGTAGTCATCGGGCTGACCGTTGTTGTTGCAGTCAGCTTCACAAGAGTCCGGTATACCATTGGTATTCAGATCCTGGGCTCCGCCATCCACATCACAACTATCAGGCACACCATTGCTATCGCAATCAGCAGTACCGTTGCTGATATCGCAATCGTCCGGAGTTCCGTTGCTATTACAGTCGGTCTGACAATCATCCGGAACACTATCGTTATTGCAGTCATTTCCGGTTAACTGGCAGGAATCGATGGTGCCATCGCCATTACAGTTGGCACCGGAAGCCTGATCGACGTCACATTCATTATTGATACCGTCTCCATCGAGATCGGGATCACACGGATCGATAATCCCATCGTTATCTGTATCAGCCTGGCAAGAATCAGGAATCGTATCGCCATCACAATCGGTATCACCGGCTGTGATCTCGCAAGAATCCAAGACTCCGTCATTATCGCAATCCCCACTGAGGCCACTTGCGAGCTCGCACTCATCCAGAATGGTGTTGGCATTGCAGTCTGCTGATCCATTAGCAAAATCGCACTCGTCCGGGATTGTATTGCTGTTGCAGTCCGGACTCGTTCCGGAACTGAGATCGCAAGCATCCTGGATGCCATTATTGTTGCAATCAGGCTGGCACTCGTCCGGGACGCCATCGCTACTACAGTCAACACTGACCGCAGCATCGATATCGCAATTGTCGAGAGTGCCGTTGGTGTTGCAATCGGCTCCGGTACCAGCAAGCATCTCGCAGCTATCGAGATCGCCGTCGCCATCGCAGTCAACTGCGCCAAGTATGATCTCACACTCGTCAGGAACGGAGTCTTCGTTACAATCCTTGCTGGTGCCGACCGCTATGTCGCAATTATCGAGCGTGTTGTTCTGATTACAGTCGGCTCCGGTACCCGCGAGCAGTTCGCAGCTATCGAGATCGCCATCGCCGTCACAGTCACTAGCACCTTTCTGGATTTCACACTCGTCCGGGACAGTATCTGCATTGCAGTCGATACTGGTACCAGCAGTCAGATCGCAATCGTCAGGCAAACCATTGAGGTTGCAATCTTGTGAAATACCGGTGTTGATTTCGCATTCATCGATGAAGTTATTGCCGTTGCAGTCGACATTTCCTATTGCGAAATCGCAACTGTCAGGAATGCCGTTTCCGTTGCAATCCGGGAATCCGGACAGGACATCGCAGTCGTCCGGGACCCCGTTACCGTTGCAATCGGTCTCGCAATCATCCGGAACATCGTTAGCGTTACAGTCCAAACTGGAACCCGATGCCAGATCACAACTGTCCAGAGAACCGTTGAGGTTACAGTCCTTTCCGGGGTTCTGATCGGTATCGCAATCGTCGAGGATGCCGTCACCATCGAGGTCATCGTCACATGGATCGATGGTTCCGTCTCCATCGGTGTCGGTCTGACAATCATCCGGAACGCTATCGCCATCACAGTCGTTGTTGACTAGCTGACAGCTATCATCCTGATTGTCACTGTTGCAATCGGTACCGCCTGTGATGTCTATATCACACTTGTTGTCGATGCCGTCGCCGTCGATATCCCCATCACAGTCGTCGATGGTTCCATCGGCATCGGTATCAGTTTCACACTCATCAGGAATGCTATTGGTATTGCAATCGGCGCTGGTTGCAGCACCAAGATCACATGCATCCAGGATTCCATTGGAGTTACAGTCTGTACCAGCACTCTGATCGATATCGCAGGTATTGTCGATTCCATCGCCATCGAGATCGTTATCGCAAGCATCGATGGTTCCATCCGAGTCGGTATCGGTCTCACACTCGTCAGGAATACTGTTGCTATCACAGTCGCTACTGGTTGCTGCTGTGAGATCGCAAGAATCTAGAGATCCATTGCTGTTGCAATCGTCACCGGCACTCTGGTCGGTGTCACATATGTTATCGATTCCATCGCCGTCGAGATCATCGTCGCAATCGTCGGTGGTCCCATCGCCATCAGTATCGATATCGCATTCGTCCGGGATTCCATTGCTGTTACAGTCCGTACTGGTGTTATCAGCAAGATCGCAACTATCGAGAGCTCCGTTACTGTTGCAGTCCAGACCCTCCAGCACACCGTCTCCGTCGACGTCGGCGTCACAGATATCCAGGATTGTGTCTCCATCATCGTCGGTATCGCCGCTGTCACACAGCCCATCCGCATCGGTATCGGTGCCATCATTGGCGGTATCGTCCGACCCGCTGGAGCAGTCGTCGCAACCGTCGCTATCTGCATCGCGGCAAAGGGTTGGATCGAGTGGATCGCTATCGTCAACGTCAGCTACACCGTCATCGTCGTCGTCAGTATCGCCAGTGTCGCACAGCCCGTCACCATCGGTGTCGGTACCGTCGCTGCCAGGATTATCTGTACCGCTGGTGCAGTCGTCGCAACCATCGCCATCTGCATCACGGCAGAGGTTTGGATCGAGTGGATCGCTATCGTCAACGTCAGCTACACCATCTGCGTCATCATCGGTATCGCCAGTGTCGCACAGCCCGTCACCATCGGTGTCGGTACCGTCGCTGGCAGGATTATCTGTACCGCTACTGCAGTCGTCGCAACCATCGCCATCTGCATCACGGCAAAGGTCTGGATCGAGTGGATCGCTATCGTCAACGTCAGCTACACCGTCCCCATCGTCATCAGTATCGCCAGTGTCGCACAGCCCGTCACCATCGGTGTCAGTACCGTCGCTGGCAGGATTATCAGTACCGCTGGTGCAGTCGTCGCAACCATCGCCATCTGCATCACGGCAAAGGTTTGGATCGAGTGGATCGCTATCGTCAACGTCAGCTACACCATCTGCGTCATCATCGGTATCGCCAGTGTCGCACAGCCCGTCACCATCGGTGTCGGTACCGTCGTTGGCAAGATCATCTGTACCGCTGGAGCAGTCGTCGCAACCGTCTGAATCTATATCACGGCAAAGGGTTGGATCGAGTGGATCGCTATCGTCGCCGTCAGCTACACCATCAGCGTCGTCGTCGGTATCGCCAGTGTCGCACAGCCCGTCACCATCGGTGTCGGTACCGTCGTTGCTGGGATCATCGGAACCGCTGCTGCAGTCGTCGCAGCCGTCATTGTCGGCGTCGCGGCAAAGGGTTGGATCGAGCGGATTGCTGTCGGAAGCGTCGGCCACGCCGTCGTTGTCGTCGTCAGTATCGCCAGTGTCGCACAGCCCGTCACCATCGGTGTCGGTACCATCGTTGACGGTACTGTACGCACCGCTGGAACAGTCGTCACAGCCGTCACCATCGTCGTCGGAACAGACATTCGGATCGTTGTCAGCAATATCGAAGGCGTCAAGCGCTCCGTCGTTGTCGTCATCCGGGTCGCCTGCGTCGCATAGTCCGTCACCATCGAAATCGAAGCCGTCGTTGGAAGGATCATCTGCACCGCTACTGCAATCGTCACACCCATCGGCATCGGCATCACGGCAAACGGTTGGATCGAGTGGCGCACTGTCATCGCCATCGTCTACACCATCGTTGTCATCATCGGGATCGATGGTGTCGCAAGACAGATCACCGTCGCTATCAACGGGAACATCTGCTTGGTCCAGTGAATCGGTACCGCAAGCGGTTTCGTTCAGGTCACTCCAGCCGTCATTGTCATCGTCTACATCTGCGTTGTTTCCGACTCCATCGGAATCGGTGTCTGTGTCCTCGGTGGCATCAAGGGGGAAATCGTCGACGACATCTAGCGTTCCGTCATTGTCGTCGTCGTCATCCAGATGGTTACATGTACCATCCGCATCGGTATCGACAGGAGTCGATGAATCCAGGATAGGATCGGTTGCGCACGCAATCTCATCCGCATCACTCCAGCCGTCATTGTCATCATCGCTATCGCAATCGTTGATGGTTCCATCTGCATCTGTGTCCGTCTCACAGCTATCCAAATTTCCATCAACGTCGCAGTCTAGAGTCGGGTCCAGGGTGATTTCGCAGGAGTCTAGAACCGTATCCATGTCACAATCGAGGGAAGCATTTCCTCCCAACTCTTCCGAGTACTGACATAGATCGGGCACTCCATCGACGTCACAGTCGATGGTTGCATCTGCCGCAATATCACATTCGTCTGGAGTTCCGTTCACATCGCAATCGATTTCACACTCATCCGGTACCCCGTCACCGTTACAGTCCGGAGCCCCTAGAGCTACTTCGCAAACATCGAGCAAGAAGTTATCGTTGCAGTCGGAATTTCCAGCAAGAAGCTGGCACGTGTCAGGAACACCATTGCCGTCGCAATCCTTCGCAACGCCAGTGGCAATGTCGCATTCATCAGGGACACCGTTGTTGTTGCAATCGGCACTGGTTCCATCGGCAATATCATCGGTGTCTTCTGCACCGTTGTTGTTGCAATCGACCAGTGGGAAGTTTGGTAATATCGGAATATAGACTGTGGCACTTGCTGTAGAGCCGAAACAGATTCCGATGGTCAAGATCACAATCGCCTGGATGCTGGCGATACCGAGAAGACGGGACGGTCCGACTCTCATAGCTACCTCCTCCATGGGCGATTCCCCCGAATAGCCCGGATGCTTTCCTCAGATTTCCTCATTACCCACACACTCCGGTGGGCTGCGATGAATCTGATTATTAACAAATAAAAATACACCGAGTAACCCGGCCATTGCCAATTGAACCTATAAAGGAACAAAGAAGGTATTTCAGCCCAATTACTCTATCACTACATAGTCCCGATTCTCCGACCCATCGAATCTTTAGTCAATGCGTTTGTTAATATTACAAAATGGGGATTTACTCTCATGCTCTCCGATTGGCAGTTGAGTCAGTCGATTTCGAAGTTGGCGGGGGCAGCCAATCCGCAATTGAAAGGAAAGGATATGGAAGCTGGTGACCCGGGAAACACCTCAGGGCTTATCTGGAGAACTTATTTCACCATCTAGAATACCAAGCAGTTGGTACAGAAGTTCCTGTGCCTGTCTCGGTGTCAGCGTGTCCGGATCTACCGATTTCAGTCGATCACGGAGCAGATTTTCTTGCTGATCGAAGAGACCGGGCTGGATCGGCCCGGGAGAAACCTGATCGGCCAGGCTCCCGATATCGCGATTCGATCGAACCGTCATCGTGTTTCCGGTCTCCAGTTCAGCCAGGATTCCCCTCGAACGGTCGAGGACGGACGTCGGAATTCCAGCAAGTCGGGCGACGTGAATTCCGTACGACTTGTCAGCACTTCCAGAAACTATCTTGTGCAAGAAAACAATCTCGTCGCGCCACTCCTTCACCTCAACATTCAGATTTCGAACTTGATCCGGCATCTCCTCTGCCAGCGCAACAAGTTCGTGATAATGAGTCGCGAACAAGGTACGTGCCTTCACCCGAAGAGCTAGATCTTCGGCGATCGCCCAGGCGATGGAGATTCCGTCATGAGTGCTGGTGCCACGACCCACTTCATCCAAGATGATCAGAGAACGTTCGGTAGCATTGTGTAAAATCCGTGCGGTCTCGACCATCTCGACCATGAAGGTCGACTGTCCGTGTATCAGATCATCTGCGGCTCCAACGCGAGTGAAGATGCGATCAGCAATTCCCAACCTCGCCTTCACCGCCGGAACGAAGGAACCAATCTGAGCCAGAATCGAGATCAGTGCGGCCTGTCGGATGTAGGTCGACTTTCCCGCCATGTTGGGCCCGGTGATTACCGCCAGGGTTCCCATCTCTCTGCCCAACGCGAGATCATTGGGGGTAAAATCTGCTCTCGCACTGCCACCACCCACTACCGGATGGAATCCGGCCTCGACTTCCAGAATCGGTTCCTCGACCAGTTCCGGGGCGCTCCATTGTTCCTGGCGGGCAATCGATGCCAACGCCGAGAGAACATCGATCTCAGCGATCGCGGCAGCAGCAACTTGGAGAACCGAGATCCCTCCGGTTAATTCCTCTCGGAGCAACTGGAAGATCTCGCTTTCGAGCGCATCCGCTCTTTCCCTGGAACCGAGTACCTTCTGCTCCATCTCCTTGAGATCGGGCGTGATATACCTCTCCGCATTTTTCAGGGTCTGTTTGCGAATGTAATGGTCGGGAACACGATCTCGCTGGGCATGGGTGATCTCGATGTAGTATCCGAAGACACGGTTGTAGCCCACCTTGAGAGTCGAAATCCCGGTACGCTGCTGTTCCTGAGCCTGGAAACTGGCAATCCACGAAACTCCATCCCGAGAAACGGAACGTAACTCATCCAGGACCGGATCGTAGCCGTCACGAATCAGACCACCTTCCCCGGTGGAGAGTGGCGGTTCATCGACGATCGTTTCATCGATGCGATCAGCCATCTTCTTCAGAGCATCTTCGTCGAGATCCTGATCCAGTTCTCGGAAACGTAGCGCTTCGATACCGGACAGGAGTCCTTTCAGAACCGGAACCGCAGCCAAGGATCCAGAAAGTGCCCTTAGATCTCTGCCGTGGACCCTCCCCAGCGGCAATCGTGAAGAGAGTCGTTCGATATCCCTGACTTGCCGCAAGCACTCGACGATCTGATCACCAAGTGAATCATCTCGAACCAGGGTTGCGACCCCAGCTTGCCGGGCGAGGATTGGTTCCTTTTCGACCAGAGGAGCTTGGACCCATTCCCGAAGCAATCGTGCGCCCATAGCAGTACGAGTGTGATCCAACAAATCGAGCAAGGACCCGCGCTTTTCACCCGTGCGAGAAACCTCAAGCAGATCCAGAGCCTGATGGCTGGTGGCATCCAGCCCCAAACGGCGACCTGAATTACCGGCACGCAAGGAAGTGATGTGAGGAAGTGCTTGACGCTGAGTTTGCCTCAGATATTCCAGCAGTGCTCCCGAAGCGGCCAAACCGGCACGTAGATGTTCAATGCCAAACCCATCGAGGGTGCCGGTGGAAAAATGTGACAGCAACTTCTCGCGCGCAGGTTCTGCTTCGAAATGCCATTCTGGCCACCTGGTGATGACACAGGAGGGGAAATGTGCCTGAAGCCACTCGATATGGTGATCCCCATCGGTTCCATATCCCTCTGGTAGCAACAACTCCCGGGGTGCCACAGTCAGTAAAGTATCTGTACCCTCACCAGGCTTCAGTTCATCACAGTGGAACCTCCCGGTGGAAAGATCGACCCAGGCAATTCCGACGGGCCCCTGGCTGGAAGGTCTGAGAGCAGCAAGGTGCAGGGGAACGTGATCTTCCAGCGAACCTTCCTCGATGAAAGTACCGGGCGTCACCACTCGGACGACTTCCCGGTCAACGATCCCCTTGGCTAAACGGGGATCTTCGATCTGCTCGCAGATCGCTACACGATGGCCCATTTCGACCAGGCGCCTGATGTAGTTGTCTGCACTCTTGACCGGGACACCGGCCATCGGAATCTTATCGCCTTCGCGATCCTTGGATCGCGAAGTGAGAGTGATTCCGAGTAACTCCGAAACAAGCCGAGCGTCGCCAAAAAACATCTCGTAGAAGTCACCCATGCGGAAAAACACAATCTCATCGGGGTGCTCTGTCTTGGCCGCATGATACTGTCGCATCATCGGCGTCTCCCGGACTGCTCCTCTATCGGGAATCGCAACTCCTTCCGGAGTCACCTTTTCAGGAGTGTTTGTATCACCAAAAGCCACCTTGGCTGCTCCCCTCCCCGATCCAGAACGGTCCGATCGAACATTTTAGCCAATCTGGAGCACACTGCGAGCTGACTCCGATATCGGTGGAAACTGCAGAATTGCGGCCCTATCCCGTTCCCCTCGACACTTTTGGGGCGGTATCATTGAAAATAGAGGAGGGTGGAAACCAATCCTGGACCCTCAATTAGGGTCTCTCCGGTTTCCATCGATTTGTGGAAGGTGGCTCTGTGTCCATGATTCGACGTGCGACAGCCTACAGCATCATGTGGTTTGGCCTCATTCTTACCGGAACCGGAACCGGTTATGCGGACATCACCCTGTGCACCACCATTCCAGCTCCTGTTCCCATCTCGGAGGACTCCGCAAACCCCACAGAGGAAATTATCATCGTCACCACCGACGAACCGGTAGTGGACGTCGATGTTTTCGTCGATATCGCCCATGACTTCATCGACGACGTACAGGTCGACATCGTTTCGCCTAACGGCACCTCCGTTCGAATTCACGATCAGGGCGGCGGAACCAACGACTTCATCAACGTGATCTTCGACGATCAAGGGCCTGCCAACGGTTCGATTCCATTTGACTCCGGGTGTCGCATGCAACCTTCCGGTCCCGGCACTCTTGCAGACCTTGCCACCACCTCTTCGGTGGGGAGCTGGACCCTTCGTTGCCTCGACACCTTCTCCGGTGGAGCCACCGGTTCTCTCAGTGGTTGGTGCCTCAACACATATGATCAGGGAGTCTCCACCGCAGTTCTGGGGGTCAACAATCTGCTATGCAGAGACCTCGGTGGTACCGGAAATGCAGAAGTCACCTGGACCAATCCGATGACCTACGACGATATCCAGGTACTGATGGGAGGGGTCCTCGTCGACACGTTGCCCGGAGACGCAACCACTTACACCGCCATAGGACCCGGCATCGGAAGCACCCTTGAGATCTGCTTACTTCCATCTTCTGTTGGAGTAGGTCCGTGCGCACCTGAATGTTGCACCATCACCACCCAATCGGTCGCTCCAACGGTGGAATCATGCCGCACTCCCGATTCCGTCGTCGGTAACACCGTCCCCGAGACTATTGATGTAATCACCATCACAGATGACATCGAGATCGCTGATCTCCAGGTACAAATCGATGTCAATCACCCCTTCATCGGAGACCTGGTCATCGACCTCTTGCATGCTGGGACCTCGATTCGTCTCCATGACGAGAATGGTGGTGCTGCTACCACCATCGAGGTGACCTATTGGGATTTGGGGTCCGCCCAGGGCACCTTGCCACTGACTTGCGGCTGTCCTGTGCAACCCACTGGACCCGGGACGCTCACTGACTTCCAGGGAACCTCCACCGTCGGAGACTGGACACTCACCATCGACGATGTCTTCACCGGTGGTGGACCACGTATCGGCTC
>Ga0310345_10004655_pt1 | contig 12408 bp, 9 predicted proteins | sample HC15DNA20500_MG_FD_204667 | JGI IMG/M metagenome (GOLD analysis project Ga0310345, IMG submission 204667) | Marine microbial communities from station ALOHA, North Pacific Subtropical Gyre - HC15-DNA-20-500_MG | ecosystem: Environmental > Aquatic > Marine > Oceanic | place: Pacific Ocean: North...
GACGTGGTACTCGCGCAAGCTCAACGACATGCTGAGCGTCTCGGCAAGGATCGAGGGAGCCACCTGGGGTAATATCGATGCCGCGATGATCGAGACGATGAGCCCCAATGCGCGCGCGGATCTTCGCGGCGGAGAGCGCGTCGATATCCTGTTCGGCCTCAACATCTTTCTCGATACGGACAGATGGGACAAATGGGACAGATTGTTTATCGATAAGGACAACGGGCAGCTGCTTCAAGCAAAGCCACAGGAAAACTCGATGGACAAAGAGACTCGGCTGGCGATTGAGATTGGATTCCCTGTCCACCAGGACCTCGATGGCCCCCAGATGAAAAGCGACTGGAGCCTGATGGTCGGGCTGCAGGTATCATTCTGAGGCTCCTGCTGCCGCGACAGATCAGGCGGACTCCAGCGGCTCCCTGTCAGTACGGGAAACCCTGACCTCGGCACCGCGGCCGAGGAGCCGAACCAGTTTTGCCCTGAGTATCGGCAGATAGCCGCGCTCTGTGTTGGTGTGTTCACACAGGATCACGCTCGTACCCTGGGCCTTTGCATCGAGAACATCGTGATGACGCATCTCGCCGGTGAGGAAAACGTCCGCCTCGACTCCGCCCAGCACCGCTCCTCCCGCCCCGGCACAGAGCGCCACAGTGGAGATCACCGGGTCACCTCGCCTGCCGAAGGAAACCCTCACCTTCTTGAGGCCGAGGTGGGACTTGACCCTGCGAACGAGCCTACTCAGCTTGACGGGTTTCCGTAGCCTCAGGAGACGCCCCTGCCCCGGGATGGACTCGCCAGGCTCTACCCCGGCTTCGATAAACGAGGCGAGTGGTTCGACCTCGCCCTCGCCCAGTCCTCCGGCCAGCCAGTCATTGACTCCGCCGCTGACGGAATCAAGCGCAGTGTGGGGAGAATAGACCGCGATCCGCGACTCCACCAGGCGCAGGATGACCCGCTCCCTTGCCTTTGAAGGAGTGATCTCGCTGAGCGGATCGAATATCGGCGGATGGTAGGCCACGATGGTGTCGGCCCCCACCCTGAGCGCCTCCTCGAGCACCGGCTCCGTAAGATCGATCGTCAGCAGGATCTTCCGGGATGTTCTTTTCCGGCTCGGACAAAGCAGCAGCCCGACGTTGTCCCACTCCTCGGCAAGCTCGAGAGGAGCTATCCCCTCGAGCGTTTCAAGAAGCTTTTTCAACTGTACTGGCATGGGCTTGATTCCCCTCTAAGCGTAGGACCGCTCAGGCAGGCAAGGAGAGCCTCCTTGCACAGCAGGCATCCACCCGCTCCGGAGAGCGCCTCCTTCACACGCAGATCGACGCGATTCCGTGACGGCAGGATCAGCGCTTGGAGAACTGGAAGCTCTTGCGGGCGCCCTTCTGTCCAGGCTTCTTGCGCTCGACCTCCCTCGAATCACGAGTGAGGAATTTTCCTTCGCGCAGAATAGCTTCGTTTTCCGGATTCTGCTTGAGAAGGGCCCTGGCGATTCCAAGCGAGATGGCATCCGCCTGCCCATTATACCCGCCACCGTGTACCCGGACGAATATGTCAAAGGACTTCTCGCCTCCAACCGCCTTCAGGGCGGCCCTGACACGCTGCCGTTGAGTCCGTGTACCAAAGAAGGTATCGACGTCAACCTTGTTGACCTGGATGCTTCCGCTGCCATCGAGAAGACGCACCCTGGCGACGGAGGTCTTCCGCCGACCTGTACCCCAAATGTAATTAACTTCTTTTTTCTTAGCCATCAGCCAACTGTAACCGTCTGCGGGGCCTGGGCCTCATGAGGATGTTCGGCCCCCGCGTAAACTTTCAGGCGCTTCAGCATATTCCTGCCCAGCTTGTTCTTGGGCAACATTCTTCTGACCGCCAGTTGGATCACCTTCTCAGGCTTGGTCGATCTCATCTCATCGAGAGACTTTTCCTTCAGACCGCCTATGTAGCCCGTATACCAGCGATATTTCTTGTTCGCTTCTTTCTTACCCGTAACCTTCACCAGCTCAGCATTGGTGACCACGATGAAGCCTCCAGAGTCGACTCCCGGAGTATAGGTAGGACAGTCCTTACCCATGAGCGCAACGGCCGCGTGGACCGCGAGCTTCCCGAGTATCACGTCACGGGCATCGATATGAAGCCACCGACGCACAACGTCTTCCTTGCGTAAAAGAAAGGTCTTCGACATGGGAAGTGGTTTGAAATCCTTCTAATTCCGGGTCAAAAGGACAAATATTACATACCCGCAAAGAATGAATCAACAGTAATTTACGTCATCGGAATCCGCCCGCCCGGGACCCGCCGACATCTCGACGAGAGCCCCGAGAGCCCCGATCATCATAACAGCGACAGGTGTCCTCATCACGGGAATCGGGAAGGAGATCAGCCGGCCTCCACTCTCCTGGCAAAGAGCTATTTCAGAGGCGCTGAAGCCCCCCTCAGGGCCTACAAGAAAGAGAGAGGTGCGGAGGCCATCTGGCCCCAGGAAATCGTCACAGGAGGGCTCTAAACCGTCTGGATGGGCGATCCAGACGTCCCGGCCTTCCTCTGCCTCAAGCACTTCCCCGATGGAAGCCGGCTCCCTAATATCCAGCAAACTGCCGCGCCCGCACTGTTTGGCTGACTCGAGCGCGATACGCCGCCAACGCTCTATCTTACCGGAACCGGCATCGAGGGCGACCTGGCCGCGTTCGCTCACCAGCGGCACGACCCCTTCGATCCCCAGTTCCGAAAGCATACGGATGGCGAGATCCAGGTTGCGTTCCTTCACCACCGACACCCCCACCACCCAGGGTCTCAACGGAGGCGAAACGGCGGGAGAATCCTCGCCCACCGCTATCATCACCCGCGGGGCATCTCCCTGCCCTTGAATCGATTCGATCACCCCGTGGTAGATCCTGTCCTCTCCCGCGACCACAACCACCTCATCTCCCTCGCCTCTTCGCATCACCGTGACAAGATGATGCGATTCCTGCTCATCGAGAGGATAGCTGCGCCCACCGCGGGCGCCAGGCAGCCAGATTCTGTGAAGCCTCATCGTATCCGCGAGCGGAAATTTCTATTTTCCGCCATCCTTTTTCTTTTTGTCCCCGACCAGGTTCGGCAGAACCTGCTCGTTAAGAAGCTCCTCGATAAGCAGGCGCTCCTGCGCCTGCTTATCGCCGAGACCCTCATGGTACTCAGAAAGTGAGTCGAAGGCTCGCTGCCAGCGCCCGAGCCGCGCATAGAGCAGCCCCATGTCTTTTTTAACTTTCGCGGAATCCTCGCCGAGTATATCCAGAATCCCCAGGTCGATCGCCTTCTCGTAGAAGCCGATCGACTCTTCCTTCTCTTCAGTCGACAGGATCCGGGCGAGGTTCAGATAGACCGCGGGGTCCGGCCTGGAGCCAGGGCTGAGGGCGGCAAGGTGGCGCCTGTAATATTCCGAGGCCTGCTTCGGCTTGCCCAGGTACCTCAGATGAAGATCGGCCAGGGCCCGGTAGGTCCTGTCCCGGGTCGCCCCGGTCTCGAGGGCCTTCTCGAGATACTTCAACGCTTCTTCCAGGCGCCGCAATTGCGCCTCGCCCCGGGCCATCCCGCGGTAGCCTTCCGCCAGCATATCCGTAGCTCCAGCCTCAGAGGCCTTCTGTACAATCTGGCCCCAACTCTGGCGGGCAGCGGGCCATTGCTTCTTCGCCTCGTGCGCACGAGCGGTTTCCTTCATGCTCTCCAGCAGCTTCTGCGCCGCGAGTTCCTTCGCTCCCCGGGCGGGCCCTGCATCTTTTCGCAGCTTGAGTTCCCTCAGACCCTGCAAGGCGATGGAATTACGCTGATTGATTTTCAGCAGTCGGCCGAAATATCCCTCCGCTCGTTCCGTTCGGTTCCTCATGCTTTCGATAGGCCCAAGGGTCTCGAGTACGGCTACCGAGTGAGGATCGATCTGCAGCGCCTCTTCGAGTTTCTCGACGCAGGCCGCAAGGTTCCCCTGGCGGTCAAAGACCATTGCCCACTTCAAGAGGAAGCCCACCTTCTGCCCGTTGTCGACCGCCGAGCGAAGCATACCCTCGATGAGAGCCTCGGCGGAATCAAAGTCCTTCTTATGCTCGAGGAGGACGGTAAAGAGAAGCAGCTTCGCATTCAGCCAGTCGGAACTTCCCTGCTCAACGAGAGCCGGGATCTCCTCGAGAACCGATACGGCGCCATCGATATCCTTCCCGTTCAGCAGGATCTGGTAAATCTGGAAACGCGCCCGGAGCGCCATAGTTGAAACGCTGTCGAGCCCGATGATCTTTCTGTATTCGCTGACCGCCTCGTCTTCATCTCCCCCGCGCTCGAGACAGGAAGCGAGCTCGAGGCGCAGGGTCAGCAGGATGGGCTTGGTGGAGGTGGCAAGCTCACTCTCATCGCTGTCCTTCTGTGAAAGGAGGAATCTGAGCTCACCGATCGCCTTCCTGAGGCTGCCGGGCTTTTTCTTCCCCATGGCTGAATGGATCATCCCCCGCTGGGCATGGATGACCAGCTTGTAGCCAAGGTAGCTCTCCAGGGGCTGAGCCTTCCAGATATCCAGAGCCCTGTCGAACTGGACCAGGGCCTCCCGCGGCCCGCTGCCTCCCCTCTCCATGAGGGCGTTACCGTATTCGAAGCGAGCCCTGGCACACAGCGGCTGCTCCCTGACCGCCGCCGCGTAGAGTGACTCACGGCTGGCCCAATCCTCGTTTCGGTAGAGCGTCGATGCCAGGCAGGCGACAACCAGAGTGGCTCCAATCACCCAGCCCAGCTTGTCGCTGCGCCTCAGCACGCCCGGCAGCAGGCTGCCCACCAGCAGGGCCATACCGATGGACGGCAGGTAAGCAAAATGCTCGGCGAACCGCTCGGCGATGGGAACGAACTGGAGAACGGGAACCAGGGTCCCCAGGAACCAGAGGATCGCCAGGCCCGCGAGACCGCTGCCCTTCCTGTAAGAACGAATCGACACCAGCACCAGCGCCAGCACCAGCAGCAGGGAGAGCAACGAGGTCAGCGGATCGAGGATTCCCTTCGATTCGGTAATCGCCGCGTAGGAATAATCGATACTCTGAGATAAGGGAAGCAGCAGCAGCCCGAGGTAACGGGCAGCGTAGCGGCCCGCATCGTAGATCATCGAGAGCCCCCGCGGTTCGCCTACGGAGGCGACGAGCCCCGGTGTTTTCAGGGTGATCACGGCGGACACGATCGCCACCACCCAGAGGAGAGCGTGAAATGCCAGCCGGCGGGGCATGAGCGCCGGCTGCCGTGCCAGGTCAACCAGCAGCAATACCGCCGGCAGGGTGATCACCATCTCCTTGGTGAGGAGCCCCAGCGAAAAGAGAACCGGGCCCAACAACAAGGTCCCCCAGCCCGGGCCCTCTTCACGCGGCACCCGCAGGTAGACCATCAGGCAGGCCAGAAAGAAGAAGGTCGAGAGCACGTCCCTTCTCGATGAGATATAGGTGACCGCTTCGGTCTGTACCGGGTGCAGCGCGAACAGGAGAGCCGCCAGGAAGCCTCCGGCATCGCTTCCCAGCAGATGTCTGCCAAGCAGAAAGACCAGCATAGCGTTGAGCGCGTGCCAGAAGAGGTTCTGGAGATGAAAAAACAATACAGGGGGCGGATCTTCGCCGGGATTGAAGTCACTGATAAAAACCGTCGAGAGGTAGTAGTCCAGGCGGTAGGACAGGAAACGCAGCGGCCGGTAGTTGGCCCGCAACTCATCTCCAGACCATTCCCGTGAGGTGACATCGAAGCTGGCGGCAAGCCCGCCGAGAGCGCCGGGCCCTCCTCCACCCAGCCCCTCATTGTCCCTGACGAGCTTGATGTCGTCGAAGACGTAGGGGGAATCCAGGACTCCAAGGTAAGGCAGAACAGCCAGCAATCCGACAATGGGCAGGAGAACGCGAAACACCCGAGCGCCTCCAGCGAGACCGGGTTCGGCCAGCTCCACCCTCGCCCTGTTTTCACCCTGGTTTTCCATCATGGGGTTTCCACCTCCACCCTCGCCGACAGCAGGAAGACGTGGGCCAATGAAAAGAACCCCGGCAGGACAGCCAGCAGGGGACGAAAAAGCCAGCGAAGCACAGGCATCCTTGGAGGAACGATGGAATCATCCAGCCGACCCAGCACCTCCAGGCCCGCAGCTTCGAAAAGCCGCTGGGCGGAGGATCTCCCAAAATGATGCAGATGCGGATCATCCTCATCGCCCGGCTTCGAACGACCGACCAGCTTCGCGAGCCGGCTCACGAGATGGTATTCATTCGGCAGGGAAACGACAAGGCGCCCCCCATCCGGGGTCGCCTCACACATTTCCCTCAGCACCGGCAACGGCTCCTCGAGATGTTCGAGGACCTCGAGGGCGACGATGACGTCCTGGTCGGCATCGGCGACCGGGCCGTTCTCGACATCCCGGCAGCTGACCTCGAGACCGAGCTCCCTGGCACGGTCGACGGCCGCCGGGGACACATCGCACCCCCCCACCTCGAAACCGGCCTCCCGAAAGACCTCGAGGGCCCACCCGGGGCCGCAACCGATCTCGTAAAGGCGAGCTGGCGAGGATCCCGTCTTGTCAGGACCGGCCTCTTCGAGCAGCCGCAGGGCGAGAAACGCTCTGCTGCGGCTCCTGGCCCTCGTCCGACCCTCATCCCGATTTCTCCAGTAGCTGTCGTAACGGCTTGCCGTGTCCATCAGGCCGCCTCCCCCGCACTACCGAGAGATTTTCGGACAGCCGCGTAGACCTTGCGGGCACAGCTGCGGGCGCTGAAATCTATCCTCTTCTTCAGGATGGCCGCGCGCATTCCATCGAGGATGGCGGGCGCCTCCAGCAGCTCCCCGAGTTTTTCGGCCAGCATTTCCGGCTGCCCGGGCTCGATCAGGTCCCCGTTCCTGCCCGGCTCGATAAGCTCCGGGATACCCCCGACCCTGGCAGCCAGCACGGGCGTTCCACAGGAGAGCGCCTCCATGACCACCAGGGGGGTACCCTCGGAATGAGATGGCAGGACCAGCAGGTCCGCGGAGCGATACCAGCAGGCAAGCTCCTCCTGGGAGAGAGCCCCCAGCAACCGGCAGCCTTCCAGCCCGGATATTTCATCCTCGAGCGGACCTCTCCCGGCGAAATGCAGCCGAAAATCAACGCCACGCGCGGCAAGTAATTCGCGGGCCGCCAGCAGGTCGCGAACCCCCTTTGCCTCGACCAGGTCCCCGGCGAAGAGAACATCGGCTCCCGCCGGCAGGGAAAGATCCACACGGTCTTCCTCACGGTCTCCAGGCTGAAACTCCTCGCCGACCCCCATCGAGATCACATCCACCTTCCCGGCGTGAAGCCCGTAGTCCGACGTGAGCCTGCCGGAGAGTTCCTCGCTTACGGCGACCACACCCTTCGCCTTCCCCAGGGCCAGGCGTGAAGCCAGGCGCAGCCAGGCAGAACCGGCGGCGTATTGGTTCAGATCGGAGCCATGGGCAAAGAGCTGTACCGGTTTCTCGAGAAGAAAGGAGGACAACCATGCGATCGGGCCGGCGGGAAGAACCCAGTGGCAAAGTATGGCATCGTAGTCGCCACGGCGGGCCTCCCACAGGACCGTCCTGAGCCCGGAGATTATATAGCAGCCCAGGGTCAGCAGCCCAGGGGCGGCGGCCTCCTTCAACCGCTTCCCTCCCGATGGGTATGCAAAACGGCGCACCTCGACCCCTGCCCGCGTCTCCCGTAGGGGATCGAGGGGATGAACCCGGGGAGCCACCACCGTGAGCGAGAGCCCGGGACCGGCCTCCTCCACCAGGGCTCGGTTGAGATTTTCAATGAAGACCGCCCGGCCAGGTTCACGGGCGCTGGGATAGGCCGCTGAGAGCACGAGGAAACGCAGCTTCATTTCGCACCAGGCTCCCCGGTTCCCTCCGCCTCCTCCTGCCCCGCCCGACCGTCACCGGTATCTTCGCCGTACTCGACAACCACTGGTTCGACCGCCCTGACGCTACGGAAATGATAGGAGAGCAGTTCACCGAAGAGACCGAGAGTGAATATCTGGAATCCGAACACCAGAAGCCCCAGTCCCAGGGCCATGAGTGGATACTTTGACTGGATGTTTCCCTCCAGCAAACGAATGGCGGCGATGTAGGCGGAGATGCCGAAGCCTGCCACCGAACAGACAGCTCCGAGCCCGACAAAAAAGCGGCCCGGGCGCCCCTCGAAACGCATCAGGAAGAGTATGACGAAGAGATCCAGGAGTCCCCTGAAGCCCTTGGTCCGCGTGTACTTTGACTTCCCATGCTGCCTGGGCTTGTGCTCGATTTCCTGCTCGGATACCCGGTAGCCCTTCCAATAGGCCTGCAGCGGAAGAAACCGGTGAAATCCTCCCGTCAGAAGGAGATCCTCGAGAACCTTGCGGCGAAATACCTTCATACCGCAGTTCATATCGTGCAGGCGCACCCCGCCAAGAAGCCCCGCAAAGATGTTGAAAAGCCGGGAGGCCAAGATCTTGAAGATGTCGTCTTTTCTGCGGCGGCGCCAGCCGACCACGAGGTCGTAGCCCTGGTCGAGCTTCGCCACCAGGCGGGGAAGCTCAGCGGGATCATCCTGGAGATCTCCATCAAGCGTCGCTACGAGACGCCCGCGGGCACGCCGGAAGCCGGCCCCGAGGGCTTCGGACTTTCCATGGTTACGGTGAAAGGCGATCAGGCGAAGAAAGGGATCTTCTCCAAGCAACTCCAGAAGTACATCCCGGGTGGAGTCCCTGCTGCCGTCATCGACAAAAACGATCTCGCATTCGCCCCCACAGGTATCTCGAAGGCTCTCGTAGACCTTCCTCACCGTCTCACCTTCATCGAGGACGGGTATGACGACGCTGAGCTCGAGGCCGATGTCGCCGGCCGATGCCGGGGGGTGGTTTTGTTTCATCGCTGGTCGGTTCCTGCTGCGGCCGGCCTCAAACCTTGATATCGAATTCCTGCCCGAGATAGTCGAGGAAATCCCAGAAATTCTGGACTACCCTGGCCGGCTTGGAATTACTCTCCGCGTGGTAATACTTCCCGCCGCGCCTCATCCGGACCGCTATCATGCCGATAGAGTTCGGCGGGTCGATGTCGTGCTGCGGATTGTCGCCAACGTACATGCTCTCGGCCGGCTTGAGATTCAAATCACTGCAGGCACGCTGGTATAGCTTGGGGTTCGGCTTCGAAATTCCCAGCTGGTTGCTGATGAAAATCGCGTTGGGCGAAAGAAATTGTGTGACCCGCATCCTGACGAGTTTTTCAGCCTGCTTGACCTCGAGGCCCTCACTGATCACTCCGAGCAGGAGTTCGGTCTTTGAGGAGAGCAACCGAAGCACCTCAATGGCATCTTCGTAAGGCGCCAGCCGCCGCGACTTGGTCTCGTGATAGGCCATCACCCCCGCAGCAACTATGACCGCCGGGTTGATGCCCTTGTAGTGTCGCTTGGGGGTTCTCAGCAGCAGGCGATCAAAGTGATGCTCATAGTTCGAGCTGAACTCGTGGATCACCTCGTCGAGCTCTTCCCGGATCTCTTCCCGTCCCAGGTCCAGGCCCGCATCGATCATCGAATCGATTGCCGCCGAGCGTGCCAGCTCGGAGAATTCGCTCGTTGAGTAGAGCGTATCATCGATGTCGAAAAAAATAGCCTGGAGCTTGGGCATGAATATGGGTTCCTGATTTTCACCAATATAGCGGAAGACGGGAGGTATTACCCTAGACCCCTCGCCTGGTAACGGCAAATGTCGAGTTTAAACCAGGACAGAAGCCGGGAGGACGGCACAAAAAAAGCCCGTTGATCGAGGAGGCATTCCTCGATCAACGGGCCACCCCGAAAGCTGAATGAACGGCTTACTGGGGATTGAACTTCTTTTCTTCGGCGCCACGGAGATCGACGATCCGCGCGGTAAGAAGAATCACGAGACTACGACGTTCATCGATCGTCGCCTTCCTGCGGGCGAGGTTCTTCAGGAGCGGTATCTTGCCCAGGATCGGCAGATAGGACTCAAACTTGCCCTCGTTGAGGCTCCTGAAACCGCCGAGCAATACGGTACCTCCATTGGGTACTGTCACCGAGGTGAAGGACTGCTGCAGGGAAATCTCCGGAATACCGATCGGCACCTGGGTAGCGACGTTCGTGAAGCTACCGAGGCTGATCTGAATCGTCGAGATGACTCCGCCAATCAGCGTAGCCAGGGTCGGACGCACATCCAGGGTGATGTACTTCTTGTCGTGAGAGATCGTGGGATCGACATCGAGAATGACGCCTTCCTGAAAAGTCTGCACGACAGGGTCGGCGACCTCGATGATCGCGAAACCCGTTCCACCACTGACCAGCTCATAGTCGGAGATATAGGCGCGCTGGGTGACGACCGAAACGTATACCCGCTCATTATTGTGGGCCGTGACGATCGGAGCCGTGAGCTCGCGAATGTTCTGCTTCTCCTGGACAGCGCGAATGATGACGTTTACCTGGAAGGGCTCGAGCCAGGTCGCCTGGAAAGTACCTCCGCCGATACCGCCGCCGGCGTTGATCCTCTCACCGGAGATCACCCCGGTGAAACCATCCACGATATGCTGAACTCGGCCGGCCCAACGCTCGAGACCCTGGACGAGAAAGACATCGGCGGGAGGACCGTTAGGATTCGGTCCCTCGATGATGCCGATGTCATTTCCACCTGTAGACGAATCGTTGAGAACCCCCGCATGCACAGTAGCAAGCTGGGTAGCGGCGAGGCTGCGGGAATCGACACCGATATCTTCTAGAAAATCATCGTGGATATCGATGAAACGCGCCTCGATAACAACGTAGAGGTCAGAGTCTTCACGCAGGTTTCCAAGAACATCGAGCACCTTACCATGCAGGTCCCTGGTCGCGTTGACCAGGAGCTGACCGCGCTGATGCTCAATGCTGTTAACCTCGCCATCCCATACGTCATCTCCGCCCGTGCTCTCCATGATGAGCTCGATGAGGCCCTCGGGGTCGAGTTCTTCCTCTTCCTCGAAGCTGTCATCGGTAAATTCGATCGGAGAATCCTGATCATCCGTTGAGCTCCTGAGGCGAATCTCCGGAGCGGCGAAATCCCTGATCTTCATGAGAAGGTCGGAGACGTTGTAGACCTCGAACTCCGTCGGCTCGACGGCCTCATCGGCGCTCGTGATAACCAGCGTGTTCTCCTGGAAGGTGAGCCCAAGCTCCATGGATGACAGGATGAGCTTCAGAGCGCTCATCGCGGTCAGCTGGTTGATCGTCTGAGAGACCTGGAGGGCCTCATCGTCGGGATCTACCTGGGGATCGATCAGGATGTTGATGCCAACCACCGAACGAAAGTGATCGATCACATCGCGAAGGGGAGAATCCTCGAAGCTGACGTCGATCTTGGTCGTTTCCAGGGCAGTCTTGATCTTCTTGATCGGCTCAGGATCCTCGATGATATGCGGTTCCATCCGCTTCTGGCGCAGGCGAACCCTCTGCCAATACTCGTCCTCGGGGAAGACGAAGATCTCGTCGTAGGGAGTCGTTCCCTCGGCAAAATTCTCTTCGAGAACCTTGCGGGCCTCGATACGGTCCTGGATCATCTTCAACTCGCGCTCCTTGAGAAGACGCTCGTTGGCGCTTCTCAACCAGAAGGAGGCTACCTTGTTCTCCGGCTCCTGCTTGAGAACCGTCTCGCAGATATCGACGACCTTGCGGTACTCGCCCTGGCGGATAGCCTGGAGAGCCTTGCGCAGAAGGTCCTGGATCTGCTCTTTGCGACGGGCGCGCTCTTCATCGAGTTCCCGGCTGGCAATCGCGCCCGCCTGGTTCACCTGAGCATCCTGCCTCGCACGCTCTGCCTCGCGTTTGTTTCTGCGAATGGTATCGAGCAGGGTGCGAACCTCCTTACGAAGATCCTCTCCCGCGTACTCGGGATCGAGCGCTATATTGTCAGCCGCGAGGCTGGCATACCTGAGCGCATCCTCTACCCTTTGCTCGGCAAGGGCCTTGCGGGCGTTGTCCATGCTCAGGTTGATCTCGGCGAGGTACTGCTCCTTGCGGACTTTTTCTCTCTCAAAGAGATCCTCGGCCAGTGAGCCGGCTTCACCAGGCCGCTCATTCAGCATGAAGCGCGCCTTGTCGAGCTTCTTCTGATTCTCGGGGGTGGCATGGCTCTTGAGAGCCTGGCTGTAATACTCGGCGGCCTCTACATAACGACCGCGCTGCATCGCCTCATCCCCGCGCTTGATGTAGTACTTGGCAGCGGCCATCTGGCCATCTCGAGACTTGCGAAGCTCTTCGAGCACATCCTTGGCCGAGAGCTTGCCGGGCACGGGCTTGGCAGCTTCGGGCTCGGCGGGCTTCTCAGGCTCTTCGGGAGCGGGCTCGGCGGGCGCCTCAGGCTCTTCGGGAGCGGGCTCGGCGGGCTCCTCAGGCTCTTCGGGAGCGGGCTCGGCGGGTGCCTCAGGCTC